>ERZ791917.1210-NODE-1210-length-15769-cov-13.348861_pt1 | contig 15769 bp, 14 predicted proteins | sample MGYA00510138_ERZ791917 | MGnify/ENA primary metagenome ERZ791917 (study PRJEB30046, sample SAMN00792102) | human gut metagenome | study: EMG produced TPA metagenomics assembly of the A metagenome-wide association study of gut microbiota in type 2...
ATAAAAGAAGGATGGCAGAAATCTGCCATCCCACAATAAAACGTGAAGAGCCTTAAATCCACGGCCTCCGTCACCGTCAGCAGCGTTTCGCCGGCCTTGGTGCCAGCCGGCACGTAGAAATTCAGCTTTTGAAAACCCGCCACCTGCTTTACCGCGACACCCTTGGTGAAGAAGTTCAGGGTATTGCCGCTGCTGGTGCCTTCTTGATTGGCAGAGCCTAAGGCGCCGCCGTACAACGCACTGCCGGCACCAAAAGTTCCGCCGAAAATATTCACCTGATTGTTCAGTGCCGACCCCGACACAGAATAGCCTCCATAAAGGTCCCCCTGCAGCGTGCCGCCGGAGATTACTACCGTGTTGTCCAGCGCGTCCCCGCTGGCTGCCAGACCCCCGTAAATAGCTGCGGCCACCGTGCCGCCCTGGACCACCACGACCACCACCTGGTTGCCCGTAACCTTGCCGGACCCACAGGACCAGCCGCCGGCCAGGGTTTTGCCGCCTGCGGCCCCTACCACTGCACTGCCGGTGACCAGCACCTTGTTGTCGGTAACTGCCTCCGAGGAGTCCTCTCCAACAAAGCCCCCTGCCCCATGTCCCCAAAGCAGGGCATTGTCCTGGAGCTGCAGCACATTACCCTCAGCTGCGCCGCTCAGGGTATAGCCGCCATAGCCGCCGGCATCGGGATTCACCACCCCGAAGGGCTCGAGCCCAGCTGCGTTTCCCAGCACCGCCGTACCCCCCAGCGTCAGGGTATTGCCCACTACAGCCCCTTGCAGGCTGTAAGCACCGTAGGCACTGCTTTTTACAATTCCGCCCCCAAGGTTTACCAGATTGCCCTGGGCCGTCCCCGTTCCCGCAAGTAGTGCGCCATACGCACTGCCTTCCACCGTGCCGCCGGTCATCTGCACCTGGTTGTTCCGGGCCCAACCGTCCCCGGCATTGACCCAGGCCCCGTACACACCGTTGTCCACGGCCACTGCTTGCTGGAGCTCCACCACGTTTTCCTCCGCCTGGCCTGCCCCAGCATAACCGCCGTACACACCGCCTTCTACTGTGCCGCCGCTAAGCACTGCCCGGTTCTGGGAAACCCTGCCGCTGCCAAAGGACAGGCCCCCTTGGAGGTCGGTAGCCACCGTTCCCCCGGTCATCAGGACCTGGTTACCCGTAACTGCGCCGCTGCTTTTCTCCCCATTGACCTGACCCCCGGAAACAGAATTGTACACATAGCTGCCAGCCTCCAGCGTCACCTGATTATCCAGCGCCGCTCCGCTGTAACTGACGCCCCCGTACACATTGCCTTCCTCTTCGTACTCCTCCCCTACCACGGCACTGCCGCTGAGAAATACCTGATTGCCCTGGGCCGTTCCGGCAGCCGTATACCCACCGTATAAATCTCCCTTCACCAGCCCGCCGTTCATACGCACCGCATTCCCTGCGGCCGTTCCCGTGCCGCGGCTTACGTGCCCCCCGTAGACTTCTACAGCCGCTACACTGCCGGGAGCAATTTCCAGGGTATTTTGCTGGGCAGAGCCCGAGAGAGAAAAGCCCCCGTAGGCAATCCCCAGCACCTCCGCCGTTTCAGAAAGGGTCAGCGTGTTACCCAGCGCACTGGCCCCAGCCTCCACCGCTTGTCCCCCATAGGCCGCTCTGGGAAGCGTACCCTCAACAAGTACCCTTTTCCCGATAATATCTGCCGCCCCACACACAGGCATAGCCACAGCCCCCGTACCCAATACTGCCGCTAATACCGCAAAAGCCTTAACCTTATCCCGTTTTCCCATCCTGCATCCCCACTTTCTTTTCTGCAAATCACTGGCCACATTGCCAGACGCATAAAATACCATTTTTAGCATAACAGCAAGACCACGTCTTGACAATTATACGAACGTATACAAATTGCACCCCCACAAAAAAACTCCGCCGTCCAGGCCTCCTTATGGCCCAAACGGCAGAGTTTTCTTTTTCCCTTTTCTTTTTCCCATTTCTTTTCTACTTTTCCATACCCAAATCCTTTAGTACCTTCCGGTACACTTCCCCCACCTTGTGCCGGGCCAGATCCGCCTCAAAATCCGCCTGGATCTGGTGCAGGATATTGTCCAGGCTGTCATGAATGTTATGCCCTACCGGACACTGGGGATTGGGATTTTCGTGGAAGCGGAACAGGTCCTCGTGGCTGCTGGTTTCCACGGCTTTGTACACGTCCAGGAATGTAATTTCGTTCAAGGGCTTTAACAGGTGGATGCCCCCCGGCCCCCGCTTGATTTCGATGAGCCCGGCGTCCTTCAGCTGGAGCATGATGTTCCGGATAATTACCGGATTGCTGCCTACGCTGCCCGCCAGGAATTCGCTGGTCACCTTATAATCCTTGGAAAAATATTCCACCGCCGTCAGCACGTGGATGGCAATGGTAAATTTGGTAGATATCTGCATAATTGTACCTCGACTTTGTTCTCTAACCTTATCGTAACCTCTTTCCTTACATTATACAAAAGTACCGGAATTTCGGCAAATTTTTTCCGAAGTTCCGGCACTTACACATTTTCTGCTTTACAAAGTGTCCCGCTTCTTCCCATAGTGGAGCACAGTGACCTCCGTCACCAGCATCAGCCCCTCCGTGACCATTTCCTGAAGCACAGGAATCACTTCCTGGATCTTCTCTTTGCGGTCCACCGCTTCCAGGACAATGGGCAGGTCGTCGCTGAGGGTCAGCAGCCGTTCCGTATGGATGGCCTTCCCCTCCCCATAGCCGGCAATGCCCCGGGTAACCGTCACCCCGGCCACCCCCAGCTCCTTTAGCTTCCGCAAAAGGGCCGTATGCAGGCTGTGGCCTTCCCAGCGGGCATCGTCCCCTACGTAGATTTTCAGCATTTCACAAGCTTCGCCTGTTTGCATAGTTACTCCTCCTTCTAGCTCCCCAGGGCATAGCCGGCACAGTAGCCCACCAGCCCCAGCACCACCGTACCCCCCAGGTACAGCACCGCATTCCGGGAATCCCGGTTTTGCAGCAGTCCAAAGCCCTCGTACATAAACGTGGAAAAAGTGGTAAACGCCCCGCAGAAGCCCTCACCCAAGAGCAGGTACGCCGTTTTTGGCGCCTCCAAACTGGACAGCAGCCCCAGGAGCAGTGCCCCCACCAGATTGATGCAAAACGTCCCCAGGGGAAAATCCGTGTCCGCCCGCTGAGAAATGGAGCGCCCAGCCTGGAACCGGCACAGTCCCCCCAGCACGCCGCCTATTCCTACCCATAAATAGTCCATCGCTTCCTCCTTAGTCCCGCTGCCGCAGGAGCCCCAGCCCCCGGGCCAGCACCACGCCGGCAAAAGCCGCCAGAAGCCCCAGGGAAATACTCAGCCCTACATAGGACAGCGCCAGATTTTCCTGCCCGGCCCGCCACAGGTTCACCGTTTCCTTGCACAAGGTGGAAAAGGTGGTAAACGCCCCCAAGAGGCCCGTAGTCAGCCCCAGCCGCAGATCCCCGTCAAACTCCCAGACCTCGTAGGCCACCGTGGAAATCAGGGCAATGAGAAAAGCCCCCAGTACGTTGATGCCCAGGGTGTGCAGGGGAATCACCTCCGGCAGCTGGCCAAGGGAAAGCCCCTTCACCCAGTACCGCAGCAGGGCCCCCAGAAACCCGCCGCACCCGACAAATAGATATTTGCGCATGAAAGCCTCCTTCAGTTTCGTTTCTTGCCCGCCTTAGAAAAAAATAAGCCGACGTCCCCTCTGCCTGTGCAGAAGTCGTCAGCTTTACGCGGTTTCGGCAATTGCCGTGGGAGAACTTCATTCCCGATGTGATGTATCATACCATAGAAAAGGCCGGGGGACAAGCGCTTTCTGTTCCTCGGCCTATGGCTTCTACTGGTTATTTTGAGGCAGCTTTTTGCTGGACACCAGACTGCTGCGCTCCGCCTCCACAAAGGGGTGGATGGCGTCCCAGGTTACCTGGAAGTTGTCCAAAAAGGCCGTATGCCAGGCCTTGGGCACTACGCACAGCCGGGAGTTGGGAAGCAGCTGGTGGGCTTCCAGTACCGTCGCCACCGGCGCATGGTCGTCCTCGTCCCCTACGATCAGCAGCACCGGGCACTGGATGGACCCAAAGGTCTCCTTCCCTACGTGCAGCTTGCTCCAGAACTGCATATAGTTGGTGAGAAATTCCTGGTACCGCTCCGGCTCCGGCATCAGCCCCAGCTGCTGCTCCACAAAAGCCGGGTCGGTTTTCCGCAGGTCTTCCACCGTAAGTCCCGGTTTGAAGTACCCCGCTTTCAGCGTCCCCGCCCCGATGGCCACAAGCCGGTCCACCGCCTGGGGCGCCAGCACCGCCACTTCATAGGCCGTATAGGCCCCATCGCTGAACCCCAGCAGGGTGGCCGGCCGCCTAGTGACGGTGCGCATCACCGTCAGCATATCCTGGGCCTTCTGCTCATAGGTAAGCGGCGTGTGGCCTATTTCCGAGCGGCCGTGACCCCGGGTAGAAACCACAATCACCTGATGGTTGGGGCGCAGCTTATCAATCAGGCCGCCCATTTCGTAGGGCGTACCCACCCCGCCCCCATGAAAAACGAAAACTGGGGACCCGGTTTCGGGCGTCCCGTACACCTCGTAGTACAGCTTGGCGTCCCCGGCCTGGATATAATGGCCCTGCTTCAGATTATTGCCGTAGGGCGTACTGCTGCCCTTTACCCCCGGCTTTTGCATAAAATACCGGAGACCAGAAGGTGCCTTTTCCGCCTGCGCCGCAGAGGCCATGCCCGTCCCTGCCAAACATACCGTCAGCCCCAGCAAAAGAGCCGTTTTCCGTAAAAGTCCCATACTAAGCCTTCTTTCAGTATTTCTACAGTTGCTTTCCAAGATGCTCCACCTAGGCCTGAATCCCAGCCTCATTGCGCCGCTAATAGGTTCACTTCCCCCACCGCGGGAAGGTTAACAGCCCGGTCCGCCTTCTCCTGAAAGCCCTGGCCGCAGACCCCGTCCCTTCGCAGCTGGGCGGCGGAAAATTCTGATTCGCCGCCTTCAGCCACTGGAGAATGCGCAGCCAGGTTTCGCTGCCCAGCAGCTTGGTGATTTCCGGATCTTTTCTTCCGTCACGGTCCTCACACCGTTTCGTACAGGTGAATTTCCAGGTCCCCTTCGGAGATTTTGCCCACAGCGGCAATGGTATCCACAAAATATTGCTGCTGCATATGCAGGTCCAGCCCCGCCTTGTCCTGCCATTTTTCCAGGAAATAATAGGCATTGTCCGTGCCTTGAGGATCCGTCAGCACATCATAGCTGACATTCTTTGCTTCCTCCCGGCTTTTTTCCGCCAGCGCATGGGCCAGCTTCAAGAATTCCCCTTCCTGACCTTTTTGTACAATACATTTGGCAAATACTGCAAGCATACTGCTGCCTCCTTTAATTTTATTGTCATGTAATTTATTACATTTCTTCTCTAGGGTTATGGTATTCCAAATTTTCCCTCCTGTCAAGACTTTTCCCCTGAAACCCACAGCAGCTATGCTATACTGAGAGAAATACCGTTTATTGCTTTCCAGAAAGGAGCCTCCCCCATGACCCTACTTCTCCGGGAAATCCCCGTCAAAAGCATCCTCTCCAAATCCAACCTGCCCGTCTGCGAATACGCCGCCAACCCCTACGTAGGCTGCACCCACGGCTGCCTGTATTGCTACGCCTCCTTCATGAAACGTTTCACCGGCCACCCCGAGCCCTGGGGCACCTTCCTGGACGTGAAATACTGGTCTGAGCTCAAGCACCCCGAAAAATACGCCGGCAAAGAAATCTTCCTGGGCTCCGTAACCGACCCCTACCTGCCCGAAGAAGCAAAATACGGCCGTACCCGGGCCCTGCTCACCCAGCTCCAGGGCAGCGGCGCCCGCCTTTCCATTGCCACCAAAAGCGACCTGATTCTCCGGGACCTGGACCTGATTAAAACCTTTCCGGACGCTCGGGTCTCCTGGTCCATCAACACCCTGGACGAAACCTTCCAGAAGGCCATGGACCGGGCCCCCAGCATAGAACGCCGTCTGGCCGCTATGGAAGCCTTCCACCGGGCCGGCATCCGCACCACCTGCTTTATCTCCCCTATTTTCCCCGGCATCACCGATGTAAAAGCCATTATAGAACGCGCCCGAGACCACTGTCAGCTGATTTGGCTGGAAAACCTGAACCTCCGGGGAAGCTACAAAACCACCATTCTCCGCTATATCGAGAAGCAATATCCCCACCTCCTGCCCCTATACCAGGAAATCTACCAAAAAGGCGTCAAAAGCTATTGGGAAGCCCTGGACCAGGAATGCAGGGCCTACGCCGCAAAAGCCGGCCTGGACTACGTAAGAAATGACGACAGCCTCACCCGCCCCTTTGACGCCCCACCCCTTTTGGTCAACTACTTCTACCACGAACAAATCAAAAAGAACGCCCCAAAGCCCAATAAACCACCCCGCCCCTGACAGCCGCAGACACCATCCTACGTACACTGCACATAAACATTGCATACAAACACCACTTACAACCCCTGCAAATATGCACTACTTACTAACCCTGCATAACGAAAAAACTTGCGAACCCAAACGAGATTTCGCAAGTTTTTTATTGCAACATTTTCAGCTATAGCAGAGTTTTCTCAGAAAAGAACTGGCAGAGGCAGTGCAAAAGTTTAATCAGGTATTTTCCAGTTTTTGCGGCCGCCGGCCGCTTGCCTTCCCGCACCCCTCGTCTCCTCCATTTCGCCGTGGAAACGGCTGAAATGGGGGAGATGCGCCTATTTCAAAGCTACTAGAGGCGCAGAGGGGGCACGGAAGTGCGGGAAGGTGTCTGACGCTAGGAAGGGGGATGGGCCCGTCCACACCAACAGTTCGCTGACCGCACCAATGGCTTGTTATCTACCCCTTCAATACTCATACTCCAAACTAAAATCATCATACTGATTCCTGTACTGGTTATCCGCATCTTCCGCGTCCCACAGGTCCAGATTCGGCGACTGCTGCTGGCTGTAGGCGCCCAGGGCATTGGCCCGGTTCACCACCTTATTGTTCACAAGCACAAACAGGTTCTGCAATTCCGCCCGGGCCTCCTCGGAAGGGCAATCCACAAAATCCAGATCATCCCGGCAGCGCAGCGCCCGGTCCGCAATATCCTCTGCCTGGGCATACCAGCGCTCTATATCGGCATACTTCCAGGGTTGGTTGAAATCCATCTCAAACGCCAGGTCCTCTGCTTCCCGGTTCAACGACTCCAGCGTATCCACATACCCGTCAAACTCAAAATACGTTTGGGGCGACGACGGTTCAGGCTCGGCCGGTGGGAGCTCCACCCCGTTCTGGGGCAGGGTTTGCTCCAGCGGCGGAAACGGGTTAGGGGGCGGCGCTGGATCCGGCTCTGGCGTGGGCTCTGGTTCCGGTTTCGGTTCTGGTGCCGGAGCCGGTTTTGACGCCGGTTTCTGCTGCTGCACGGTCTTCTGCTGGGGTTCAGAGCCATAATCCTGCTCAGGTCCATAAAAGCTGATAACCCCATACATCAGTACAAAACACGCAGCCACAAAAATCGTAAAGTTCCTCAGGGGCCGAAACGCCCAAGGCTCATCTTCCTCGTAAGCCACCCGCTTTTGGACCCTCACCCCAGGCTTGTTCCCCAGTCCCCTGCTGGTAGCCGCTCCAGCGCTTACTGCCGCAGATCCCGTTCCCCTCGCCTCCAGCTGGGTTTGCTGCGTATTCCCGTCAGCCTGCCGCTCCTCCGAGGCCCGCTTTTGGGCACTCTGCACAATGCTCTTTTCCTGCGCCGCCAGTACTTTTCCCAGGTCGTTCAACCCTTTAAATCCCGTTGCCATGCTGCTCTCCCCCCTTTTGCGGGCCTTCGGAACTTGTCTGAAACCCCCTTGCTTTACTGTTTGCTATACTCAGTCGGCTGCTGCTTATGCACAACTGAAGCCCCACCAGCTTCTATAAGTTTGCTCCTGCACATTTTCTTTCGGCTTCAAAACTTGGATTTTTTCAATTCTGCCTGAAAATCCGCATTTGCCTGTCTCCCTTTGGCAAATTCCCCAACAGGGCTTTGTCCCTTGCTGGCTGCTGCAATGGCATTGGCTCTTCCTACAACCCGATTATTGATAAGAACCAAAAGATTGTTCAAGCGAATCTTATCATTTTTCGAAGGGCATTTGATACCATCCAGTTCTTTCTGTAACGCCTTTACTGAGTCTGCGATTCTGACCGCTTCATCATAAAGATTTTCTGCTCTTCCTAGGTCACCCTGATAATGATCTACCTTTGCTGCCAAATTATCGGCCTGCGCATCATAAAAATGCATATTGCCAACCATCTTGTGGAAAGCTGCATACTCATCTTTTTTAGGAGCTGGTGCAGCTTTGGGCGCCGATTTCTGCTGCTGCACGTTCTGCTGCTGAGACTCAGTTGCATGATGTGCTATACCTCCAAAAAACAGGCCCAAACAACATAGTAGGACAAGTGCACCAGCTAAGAAAGCAATAAATTTCCACACCACCCGAAACAACAAGGGCTCATCATCATCGTAATCCACCCGCTTTTGGACCCTCACCGCAGGCTTGGTCCCCAGTCCCCTGCTTGGGGCACCCGCTCCGGCGTTGGAAGCCACCGGTGCCGTCCCCCTCGCCGCCAGTTGGGTTTGCTGCGTATTCCCGGCAGTCTGCCGATCCTCCAAGGCTCGCTTTTGAGCGTTACGCATAATGCTCTTCTCCTGGGCCGCCAGTACTTTTCCCAGATCATTCAAGCCTTTAAATCCCGTTGCCATACTGCGTTCTCTCCTTTGCCGGCCCTTTAGAGCGTGTTCACAATTTCCTGGATTTCCTGGGTCATATTCCCCTGCAGCTGTTTCTGCTGCATAAATTGAAAAATTACCCCTTGGGTTTGCGCCACCGCTGCCTTCCGGCTAGGCAAACTGACCCCGGAGAGCGTCAGCTTCTGTAAAGCCGCCAGTTCATTCCGGGCCCGGTTCTGGAGAAAATCCCCGTCCAAGGCGATCACCTTGAGCCCTGCCAAAAAAATCAGCGCATCCGCCCAGAAAACCAGTTTGGTCCCCGGTTCCCGGGCAGCCGCCATCAGCAGCTTGGCAGAGATTGTGCAAAGGTCCACCGCCACCTGCCGGCTTTGCCGGTCATCCTGCAGCCGGCTTTCCTTGGCCAGTTCCAACGGCTGGGCAAGCTTTTCCCAGGTATAGGTCAGCCGCAGCAAATGCCCCAGCAAATAGGCCAGCTCCACCTGGGAAATGTCTTCCCCTGCCCGTTTGCTGGTGTAGCGCACCAGCTCCCGCAGCGCCGGCGTAGCCGCGGCAAAAAAGCCCTGGGCCTCCACCTCGTAGGCATCTACCAGACTGTAGGCCAGTTGGGGTGCCCGCTGGGACCGTTTTTTGGTCAAAAGCTCCAGCAGCATCCCCAACCCCAGTCCGATATGTTCGGACTGATACCGGTCCAAAGCCAGTTTGCACAGCCTCACCCATTCCCGCTGCTGCTTTTCCAGGGCCTGCTTCACTTTGGCCACCGACTCTACGGCCGGAAGCCCCGCCGCCCGCCGGTTCTGGTTGATCTGTTCCATTAATTTTTCCGGGACAATACGCTCCGTATACTGCATCAAAAGCCCCATATCCGTCAGGTTTTCTGCCCCCGGCCCTTCCTCTGCCACCCGCTGCGCCAGCACATTGGCCTTGGCGCAGTACAGGTCACTGCTTCTGCTGAGGGCTGCACTTTGGGGCTCCTTCCGCGGGGCTGCTTTTACCTGCTGCAAAATGGACGCCGTTTCCTGGGCACTGACCCCGGGCAGCCAGGCCACTTCCTCTTCCAGCCGCAGGCCAGGATTGGTCAGTCGGTTGGCCAGTTCCCGGGCCGTGCCATCCCCCTGGAGCAGCTCCCGTTCCTCCGCTGCACTGAGAATGGCCGTCTTCCGGGTCTCTGTTGCTACCTGGAGCAGGTAAAAAGGACTTTCCCATAAGCTCATTTTCTTCCCTGCTTTCTTATCGCTTATTCCTGCCGGCGCCCCAACAGGGCTTCGTTCAGGCAGGCCTGATCAATTTCCGTCTTCTTGTTTTTGGCAGCCAGGCGGGCCGCCTCCCGGATCACATAGTCCGTATCCGACAGGGGCCGCCCTGCCATCGTGCGTACCAGTTCCCGGGTGTCCAGCTCCGGGCTTACCGGCCGTTTTTTGAGGAGCGCCTGCACCAGAGACGCCACCTCTGCCTCACTGGGCATTCCCACCTCCACCAAATGGTCAAACCGCCCGGTTCTCCGGACCGCTGCATCAATCAGGTCCAGCCGGTTGGTCATAGCCAGAACCAGCACCTGGTGAGCCGCCGCTTCCGGCAGCTGCCGCAGGAACTCGTCCACCTCTTCCACCTGGTGGAGATTGCTGCCCGCCCGGTCCCGGCTGGAAACAAAGGCTTCCATTTCGTCAATGACCACCACCGCAGGAGCGTGGGCCTTAGCCAGTGCAAAAACCTCCCCAATCCGCTTGCTGGTCTCGTGGATGTAGGGACTTCCCACACTGGCGGAATCAATGGAATAGCGGGGCCACCCCAGATATTCCACCAGCCGGTCCACCGCATAGGTCTTACCACAGCCCGGCGGGCCATACAAAAGTACGGCCGTAGGAAACGTGATGCCCATTCTTCTATAGGCTTCAGGATGCTTCACAAGATCAATAATATGCTCGTTAAAAAATTTCTCCAGCTGCGGCCGCCCAGGCAGCGCAAAGTCCCCCTCCGGGTACTTTCTACTTTCCTGTGGGGAGCCTTCTGCCCCCTGCGGAGAGACTTCCACCGCCTGCTGGGCTGGCAGCGGCACCGCAAGGCCCGCAGCCTGCACCAGTTCCTGCCAAGCCCCCTGGGTCAGGTCCGGGCACAGGGCGGACAGCCGTGCAAAGTCCGTTACCGCCACGTCCACGCCCCCAGTGAGAACCCGCCCCAGCACCTGTGCATCGGGCACCGCTACGCGCCCCGTCCACAGGGGCAGCAGAACTCCGGCCTGCTCCAGGTACAGGGCGTCCTGAAAACCAGCGTCCTTTTCCAGCTGCCGGCTGCGCTTTAGGGCCCGGCATAGGTCCAGTACTTCCGGCAGTTCCCAGGCCTCCGTACAGTTCTCCAACGGAACGATGCGGCTGTCCCTAAAGGCCCAGGCCCTGCTGCGCCCCAGAGAAACGGCTTCCCCCTGATTTTGGGGCAGCAGCCCGCTTTTCAGCCAGCGCCCGGCCAGCTCCTCCAGGGCCAGCAGCAGAACGTCCCCCGCAGCGGTCCTGTACAGCTGCCACTGGGGCCCGCCCATCAGGAGCTCAGCCGCAGCCGTACCCAGGACCTGATACCCCCTGGGAAGCCATGGGTTTTGCATCTCCTCACCCCCGAATAATATTCACCAGCCGGTAAACAGCTCCGCTATCTCCCCGGCTGGGCAGCAGCCGGAACAACTCGAACACCACATTGCGCAGCTGTTCAATCCGGTCCTGCTGCTTAAACTGCTCACCCTGTTTTTGCAGGGCCTGGAATTTGCTCCGATCCGTAAACTGGCCCGGATTTTTTACCATTTCATTAAACATGCCTACGACGAACCAATCCTGCCGCCACAGGATATTCACTTTCAGAGAGCTCATTTTCTGAAGGGTCAAATCAAATTCATTATCGGGATTTTCCAGACAGCTTTCGGCATTTTTCTTGAGCGCCTCAAACCGTGCCTGTTCGCTGGGCCGGGCGTACCGCTGGATCTGGTCGGCATAATCCCGGACATTGTCCGCCAGTTCCCCTTCCCGGATTTTCGTCAGATTCCGTTCCCGGGTCTGGGCCAGCAGCTTTTTCACCTCATAAATGGTGTTCCAGGCTTCCCCCACATCTTCCGCACTTTCCGTACTGTGGTTCAGTTCCCGGGCCTGCACGGCCTTTTCCCGGGCTTCTTCCAAGAGGGGATCCTGCACCTGCTGCTCCAAGGTATCAATCCGCTGCAGCAGCTCCTTGGCATCTGCGTCCACCTTGGGCGAGGCCTTGCCAAAGTCCGGCGTCTTCCCTGCGGTAGTATAGAAATTCTTGGCCGCAAAGGACGCTCCAATGCTGGGCACCGCCACCGAGGCCACCAGCATCCCCGAATCCAGTACCTTATAGTGAAATTCCAGTTCCGCCCCAGCAGGAATCACATCATCGTCAAAATCGTCCCCGGTAATCTGCAAATACCCAATGGGCCGGTTGTCCGTTACCGGGTGGGCAATCTCCCCTTCCACCAGGTTGAAGTTCAAGGACTTATTGGCCCCGGAACGCAGGGTTTCTGCCGCCCGGTAGATTTTCGTCCCTTCCTTGGGCAGGGATTCCCCAGCCTTCACCAGGAAGTCCAGCACCTGCTCCCCGCCCACCTTGTCCAGCACAATGGCCGCAATGGAATGAGAAGCAGGAATGCCCACAATGGTAGCCGCCGTCTTGGTAATGGTAATCTGGTCTTTTTCAATGGGGACCAGCCCCCCGTTGGGAGCAAATACGAACACCTTAAAATGATTGTCCCCGCTTTCCGACAGAGGCACTTCCACGATTTTGCCGTTTTCCAGAGGCACCCGGCCGGAGGACCAGCCCGTATCCAAGCTGTCCACCTGGAACTGCATACCCTGCACATTGCCTCCCAGGACCTTGGCCGCCACCTTGGTCCGATTATCGGAGGTCCGGGCAATGTACACAAACTGCAAATCCAGGCCGCTACCCACATTCACCTGGCCCCGGTTCCCCTTTCTGGCGTGCTCAGCTGTGCTCCAGTCAATGGACTCCGCAAAAATGCTGGCCCCTTCCGCTACCGCCGTCATCGGGTTCACATCGGTGCTGCCGGGAATGCCCAGCTCAAAGGAAACCTTATCCCGCAGCGGCTTGTAGTTGGTGGGGCCCCCAATAAAGACAATTTTGGCAATATCTTCCGGCCGCAGACCGGCCTTGCCAATGGATTCCCGGGCCGCCTCCACCGTTTCCCTAATGCGTTTATCGATCAAGGCATCATATCTCTTCCGGGTAATGGGAATGTCCAGATAGACTTCCGCATCTTCCTGGTCCCGGACATTCAGCTCCATTTCCGACAAAGTAATAGTGGCTTCTTCATTGGCGGACAGTTCCATCTTGGCCTTTTCCGCAGCCCAGGCCGCCATACGCATCAGCCGGTTGTTCTGTTTTTGCAGCAGTTCCTCCGGCAGCTTGAAATTTTCCCGCAGCCAGGGCTTCACCACATTGTCCACCAGTGTCCGGTCAAAATCCCGTCCCCCGCACATGGCAATGCCCCCGTGGGCAATGAGGTTTACCTTCCCCGCCACACTTTCCGCAATGGCAATATCCAGCGTTCCCCCGCCCAGGTCGTAGACCAGGAACGTTCCATCGGATTTTTCCTGCTCCATGATGTTCATGACAGCCGCCACCGGTTCCTGCATCAGCGCAACCTTGCTAAAGCCAGCCAACTCCGCCGCCTTCATGGTGGCCGTTTTCTGCATCTGGTTAAACGCTGCCGGCACCGTAATCACAATCCCCTGAATGTCAGCCTCGTCCACCTTGCCGGACAAATACCCGTACAGCACCTTCAGAATTTCCGCCGAGCATTCCTCCGGTGTCTTCTCGATATGCACCGCAGGAAAAGCAATCTTGGTGCTGGTGCCCATGAATCGCTTGAACAACGTAGCTGCGTTCCCCGGTGCCATCGGCGCCGCATTATAGGCCCGCTGCCCATATTGGGTATTGCCCCGGCGGTCAATATAAATGGCGGACGGCGTCACATCATTTTGCTCCGGGCTCTTCCACACCTGCGTATGTTTCCCATCATAAGTACAAATTGCACTGTTGGTCGTCCCCAAATCAATTCCCACATAAATAGCCATTATGCCTTCCCCCTCACCAAAATAGTTCCAAGCTTAACAAGTTGCCCATCTGTTCGCAAAATAATAGGCTCCACCATCTGTTCCACCACAAGAGACGTTCCTTCCGGAAATTCGTCCGCATTCAGCGCCTTTACCGCCATACCCGGGTCATAGACCGTACCCTCGTCATATTCCTTCAGCACAAACCCCGCCCTTTCCGCCTGCTCCCGCAGCTTCCGCAGGTACCAGTCATACCGCCCCCGGTACTTCTGCCGCTCCAACAGGTCCAATTTCTCCACCAACTTTGAGTAGCCCTTGGCAAAACGCCAAGATTCCAAGATTACCTGAATAAACGCCCCTTCCAGCTCAGACATTTAAATCCCTTCCCCTGCTTTTAAATTTGCAGACCTTTCCTGCATTTTTACTTACAACCCTGCTTGCAGCGCTTGGTTTGCATTGCTTGGTTGCATTTCTTACTCGCATTTCTTACTCGCATATCTTGCCCGCAGTGCTTACCTACACCATTTCCTTTCAACAATCGCTTCAAACCAACAATTTTCCATTGGCCCCAGCAAAATTCCAATTACTTTCAGTATAGCAGAATCCCTGTACCATAAAACTCCCACTTTCCCAGCCTAATATAATTTCCCTTTCCACCCCATAAAAAAACAAACCCGACCGAGGTAATACCCTCAATCAGGTTTGTTTCCTATTCGATATGCAATTGCTATTAGGTCAAAATACCGGGGTGCCAAAGCTTTGTGATGGTCGCCAGCTGGAAGAAATACCTCCAAGAAAGCAAAATTGGCATACCCAGCGGGTCACCCCAACATTTGCGGCCTCCTGGCCGCCTGCCTTCCCGCACCAACACTCGTCTCCTCCATTTCGCCGTGGAAACGGCTGAAATGGGGGAGATGCGCCTATTCCAAAGCTATTAGAGGCGCAGAGGGGGCGCGGAAGTGCGGGAAGGTGGGGCGCACAGCGCCTCGGATGGGCCCCACCAAGATGCCCAGCGGGCTAATGCACTACCTAATTCTTAGCACTAGCCCCTTTTTAGCAGCTGACCAGTAGTGGCTTAGTAAGCCTTCTGCAAGCGTTGCGGTCGCGTCCAAATATCGTCGCAAGTTACCCAAAAGATATTTGGTATACGCGACCCATGTGATAGCTGCCCAAGAAGCAAGTCCGTTAGGACGCAGCTGATTGGAATGCAGCGAACCACTGAGAAGGTGTCGCATTTTCCTTTAAAGCCCCCTTCAAGCGTGAAGGGGGTGGCAGCCGATAGGCTGACGGAAGAAGTTTTTCCAGAAATCAGGCGACGGCTGAGGTTTAACCCCATCATTTCCGGCCTCCGGCCGCCTGCCTTCTCCGCACAACAACATTCCAAGGCGGGGAAGGTCGGCATTGCCTCCAGCAATGCCGGGTTGGGGCAACTACCTACATTCCTGCACTAGCCCTAGCAAGCACACGACCAGTGGTGGCCCTGAACGCTTCCTGCAAACGTTGCGGCCGCATCCAAACAGCCCAACAAATTCTGCAAGTGGCTGTTTGGTTAATAAGGTCCATGCGATAGCCGTCCAGGAAGTGAGCCCTGTAGGCGAAACTGACTGGAGTACGGCGAACCGCTCAGGAAGTGTCACCGCAAGGTGACGATAGAAGTTTAAACCACACATTACGCTTTTCACCTCAAGTCGCCCAAAGGGCGCCCAAAGCTCCAACCCTTTGGGAATCGTATCCATTTTTCAAGGCTGTGCCGCTGAGAAATGGAATATACGACCCCTGTGATAGCGGCCTGCAAAGCAAGTCCGTAGGACGCAGCTGCTGCGCTCACATCCAAATTCGCTGCAATAGCCTTTCGTTGACAGCTGACCAGTAGTGGCTCAGTAAGCCTTCTGCAAGAGTGGTATGCTATGAATAAAGTAGACTGGCATATAGTTAAACCTCCTGGATTCGTT
>ERZ791917.1218-NODE-1218-length-15687-cov-3.179695_pt1 | contig 15687 bp, 10 predicted proteins | sample MGYA00510138_ERZ791917 | MGnify/ENA primary metagenome ERZ791917 (study PRJEB30046, sample SAMN00792102) | human gut metagenome | study: EMG produced TPA metagenomics assembly of the A metagenome-wide association study of gut microbiota in type 2...
CCTTCCACCCCTCAAAGCTGTTCAGTAAATCAAAGGGTTCGAGGTGCAGCTCCATACGCCCGTTCTCGACTTTGCGGAAATCAAGAATCTGATTGACAAGGCGCAAAAGAATATGTACATTCTTCTTCATCAGCTCCAACAGTTGGTGCGATTGTTCACTGATAGAGCGGTCGGCAAGAAGTTGGTCTACGGGGTCTGCAATCAGGGTCAACGGCGTACGGAAATCGTGGGAAACGTTGGTGAAGAATACCAGTTTGGCATGCGTGGCGGCCTCCAGTTCACGAGAGAGCCGTTCCAACTGGTCTTTCTGCAGTTCCAGCTGGTCTCTTTGTTGTTCCAGTTGTTCCTTCCGAAGGGAAAGCTCACGGTTCAGCCTATTCTTCGTACGCAAGGAAAGATAAACGGCAACCAGCAATCCCACGACCAACAGAAGCACCAGCAGGCTGCCATACAAAACTACTTGCTGTGTGGCATAGCGTGCCAGATACTGATTGATTTTTCCGTTTAAGGTTTCAATCTTCTCATCGAGTGAACTGATATGGGCAGTCTGCATCTTCATGATAAGCGCATTATCACGGTCTACCACCGAAGTATTCAGAATCGTTTCGCGGGGAAAGTCCCGTTTATTCAGAATATCCATCGCGATCTGCATGACACGGTCACCGCCTGTGGGATAGATAAATGTGGCATCCAATTCGCCCGAAAGTACCTGTTCCACCCCGTAGCCCTCACCGGGAATGGCATCCGTACCGACAAAACGCATCTCCTTTTCCCTTTTCCGGCGCATGGCGGCCGCATATGCTCCGGCAGCCATACGGTCGTTTTGGGCATAGACGACATCTATTTCCGGAAAACGGTCGAGCAAAGTATCCATTCTCTCTTCCGCCCGCGAGCGCAACCAAGCACCGTCTTCTTTTGCCAGCAGCCGAATGTCCGGACAAGCGGATATGACACTCATAAATCCTTCATGGCGGTCTATGGCAGGAGTAGAACCCGCCAACCCCGCAATCTCTACTACCGTACCTTTTCCATGAAGCATATTGGACACATATTTACCTATCGCCTTGCCTATTTCGTAATTGTCGGCTCCGACATAAGCAGTATACTTTTCGGAAAGGATTCTGCGGTCTACCACAATAACAGGGATACCCCGGTCGTAGGCTTCTTCTACAACCGGGGTTATGGGTTCGGCTTCATTGGGAGCGACTATCAATAAGTCCACTCCCGCCTCTATAAAGTGTCTGATATCCTCTGCCTGCCTGGCATTATCATCTTTCACTGTACGTATCTCCACTTCTACGCCATCGTAGAAAAGAGCTTCACGCAACATTTCATTATTCATCTGGTGGCGCCACTCGTCATCGCTGCATTGCGATACTCCGATATGGAAACGTACTTCATGCCGGGAACAGGAAGTCACCACACCGCCACATACCAACAGAACAAACAGTAACAGGTAAATATATCGTCTCATCTTCTTTCGCTGAGTTTAAGTGATTGCAGATGAGCAAAGATAACAAAAAAATCAGATTCTGTCTTTCAATACCTGCGGCAATTCCGGCATCGCCCCACTCTGCGTACATACATAAGCTGAAACTTCCACTGCCAGTTTATGAGCTTCCTGCACCGGTTTACCGCTAAGAACAGCCGATGTAAAAGCAGCGGTAAATGAGTCGCCTGCGCCTACCGTATCGGCAACGGGCACTCTCGGGGTCTCCTGGAACGATACAACTCCCGGAGTAAATACATAGCTACCGTTTGTACCGCAAGTGAGGATAAGCATTTTCAGATTGTATTTAGCAAGAAGAATCCAGCACTTGTCCTGCAAATCGATACCCGGATAACCGAATATACGGCTGATTGTCACCAACTCCTCATCATTGATTTTTAAGACATTGCAACGACGCATAGAGTCACATAGTATCTCTTTGGTATAAAAGCCCTGACGCAGGTTGATGTCGAATATCTTCAATTGTTCCTCACAGTCCGGCATGGTATCGAGAAAACGGTTTATCGTAATGCGGCTGACCTCATTGCGTTGCGCCAAAGAACCGAAACATACGGCGCGCGTGTTCAGAGCCAGACGTTTCAGCTCATCCGTAAAAGGTATATTGTCCCAAGCCACACCCTCTTTTATTTCATAACAGGGCACACCCATCGCATCGAGCGTCACTTGCACCGTGCCCGTAGGATAAGGCACACGTTCAATCTGCGTACGCAGACCTTTCTGCGCAAACACTTCCAGTATTTCATCACCGTCGGCATCAGCGCCTACCGCACTGACTACGCGGCTGTCAAAGCCGAATTGCGATACATGATAGGCAAAGTTTGCCGGAGCACCGCCGATTTTCTTTCCTTCGGGCAGGCAATCCCAAAGCGCCTCACCCATTCCTACTACAATCTGATTCATGATATTATTATTTTACAGTTTTACATATTGTCATCGTTATTGCAAAAGGCAAAGAAACAGGGTCGTATATCGAGCCCTATTCAGTCGTATACACAGATAGGCTCAGTCGTATACTCAGGGTATCTCTGTATACGACTGAGATACCCCCCTCTCACAATACCTTGCAGAGTCGCTCGCAAAAGTGTCAGCGTTTCATCCTCATCATATAGAAAAACAAGTACAGTACTCCCACCGTCATCACGGCCACCGCTCCGCTTTGACCGATAGCGTCACTTGCCACACCCATGGCAAGCGGGAATATTGTACCGCCAAACAACCCCATAATCATCAACCCGCTGACTTCGTTCTTCTTCTGCGGCATCGCCAGCAACGCTTGCGAGAAAATAACAGGGAAGATATTCGAGTTGCCGAAACCAATCAGAGCGATACACACATATATCATCGTCATCTCCTGGAAAACGAACAGCCCTATCATCGCCACCAGCATACACAACACACTGATTCCGAAGAAAGTTCGCGCAGATAACTTCTGCAAAATAAAGGCTCCGAGGAAACAACCTGCCGTACGGAAAATGAAATAAAGACTTGTTGCAAACCCCGCATCGGCAAGCGACATACCCAGACGTTCCATCAATATCTTGGGTGCAGTGGTATTCGTACCTACATCGATACCCACATGGCACATAATACCCAGAAAACAAAGCAATATAAACGGTTTCCCCAGCAAAGCAAGACATTCGCCGAAAGTAGAGGGACGTCCTTCTTCCTTTTCTTCACGAATAGACGTAGTGCCCAGCCATAGGATAGCTACAACCGCTATCACCATATAAACGGGAAACAGTACTCTCCAGCCCATACCCAACGAAGGTATAGCCTGCGTAGCCCCCCACATGGCGATATAAGGAGCAAGGAAAGAAGCGATCGCCTTTACAAACTGTCCGAAAGTCAGCGAACTGGCCAACCGCTCGCCGCTGACAACATTAGAAAGCAGCGGATTGAGCGATGTCTGCATCAACGCATTACCGATACCCAGTAACGAGAACGAAATCAGCATCAGCGCATACCCGTCTCCGAAAACCGGCAACAACAGGGATGCAAAAGTCACGACCAAACTGAGAAGTACCGTTTTCTTGCGTCCGATGCGGTTCATCAACATACCCGTAGGTACGGAGAAGATAAGGAACCAGAAGAACACAAGAGAAGGGAATATATTTGCCTGGGAATCAGTCAGGTTTAAATCTGCTTTTACATAGTTGGAAGCGATGCCTACAAGGTCTACAAACCCCATGGCGAAGAAGCAAAGCATCATAGGAAGCAGCTTTGCAAGCGAATTATTATTGTTATTCATAAGATATCGGAATTTAGTTGTTAACTTTTAAAGAATTTACAGTCAAGTCGTTGACTTTACAACGCCCTTTATCTACGGTAACGGAAACGGTAGTGTAAGGATGCTGCGGGAATACAAGGTTTGTCATGGCAAAACGTCCGTCACCCTCGAAAGCTTCGACGCTGCAACGGTCTACAAACAGACGCAGACGCAGCTTGGCTTCTGCCGGACAGGGAGCTACGGTTATGGCAGGGAAATCCTTATTGAAATCCGTAAGTCCGCTTGCAGTACGGTCCATGCTGAATGTAGAGTTCTCCAGGTCGTAAGTCATCACAGTCCGTTCATCCTTATCATTGGACAGCGTAATGTATACTTTACCTGCCGAACGGGGAAGCAGCTCGAGATTAATCTCACAGATACCGCTGTTCTCGGCCGGAAGTTTTCGGGAAACCTTCTTTGTTCCGGCAGAAAAAGAGCCGTATTTCAACGCCTTGCCTGCACGCAATGCATTTACTTCCGGTGCAGGGGTTACGGCCAGATAGAGCTCACCGTCACTGCTTTCGTACAATTCGATGTCGCGCGGCAATGTGTTGGCGCTGCGGAACTGTTTGGTAGGTGCATTGTTGGCATATTGCCAGTTGCTCATCCAGGCAATCACGGTATGTCGCTTTTCGGGCGCATTGCTCCAGGATACGGCGGCATAATGGTCTTTACCGTAATCCATCCATTTGGTTATTTCGGGCTTAGTATCGCAAGTAAAGGTCTTCCCGTCAAAGTCACCGACAAAATACTGTGCCGCGCTTCCGCCGAAAGGTCCACCGGGATTGATATTGCAAATCAGTACCCATTTTGTACGGTCTGTTCCGCGAACGGGCAATTCCATGAGGTCCGGACACTCCCATACGCCATCCTGCGCGCCATATCCATGGCCGAAGCTGCTCTCCTTCGTCCAATTCTTCAAATCGGGAGAGGAATATATCCACATTTCCTTTTCCAGAGCGGCCGCCAAAATGAGAATCCATTTACCGCTCTTCTCGTGCCAGAACATATTCGGGTCGCGGCATTCCTTGTCGGCGGCAATGATAGGATTGTTTTCATAGACATGGAAAGTCATTCCGTTATCCAGACTATACGCAAGACTTTGCATCTGGCTGGCTCCCGCCGAAGTATAAATGGCAATCACAGCTCCCTTTCCGAAACCTGCCGTATTATCCTTATCCACCACACTGCTACCGCTGAACACAGTGCCCAAGCCGTTGGGCTGTATGGCTACCGGATGATGCTGCCAGCTTATCAAGTCCTTGCTGGATGAATGTCCCCAGTTCATGTTGCCCCACATGGAACCGTATGGGTTCCACTGGTAGTAGAGGTGGTATTCTCCGTCCTTGTAGAACATCCCGTTAGGATCGTTCATCCAGCCATAAAGGGGAGAATGGTGGTAAAGAGGACGAAATTCCTCACGGTTGGCATCATCAAACGTATCGGAGAGCTTCAGTTCTTTCCAACATGCATCCGCCATGGCATCACGTACATTGGCACGGCTGTTGCCGGTATGAATATCGAAAGTTACCGTCTTGCCTTTATACTGCTCCAAATCAAACGGAACGAGATAGTCGATACGGTTGACAGCCAGGCGAACCTGAAAACTCCGGTCTGTCTTATTGTTCACCAATACATTGACGGTAGCTTCGGGAGCAGCCTCTTCCACCGGCAGCAAAAGATACTTCTGCGGTTCCCGCACCTGCACCAAACTGTGGTTTGCACCCAGATAATGGATTTTCAGTCCGGCAGACTGCGCCGCACAAATGCCGATATTCATTATTATAATAAGAGAAGTTACAATAACCTTTCCCCAAAAAGGAAGAAGTGTTCTATGGGAGTAATGCTTCATTTTCAAAATCAGGTATTAAATTTAATGTTTACTTTATGAACTCGCTCAATGCTCGGGAAAGCACATTGCAAAGAAAAGGAATAAAAGCGAAAAGGGCTAACACAAATGTTACAAATGCTGCTAAAAATGATACCAGGATATCTCCTGGGCGCGGTCAGCCCCATACCATGAAACAAATTTCGCAGCATCCGTATCATTTTTTATAGCCTGTTTCAATACAAACCATTTACTTTGCAACATCAAAACATGATCGGGAAAGCTGTTTTGAGAATTCACAAGATAACTGTTAACAATAAATTTATAATGTATGAGAAAACTTAGCATTATGATGTTCCTTTTAGGATTATGCGGTTTTGTCTATGCGCAAAACATCCAAATAAAGGGAACGGTAACTTCTGCTACCGACAGCTACCCCATCATCGGGGCATCCGTTGTGGATAAGGCAGATAAAACCAACGGAACGATTACGGATATAGACGGCAACTTCACCCTCACCGTAAAGCCGGGCTCCGAAATCACTTTCTCTTATATAGGCTACCAAACACTGACCCTGAAAGCGGAAACATCCATGACCGTCATCATGCACGAGGATTCGGAAATGTTGCAGGAAGTAGTAGTAACCGGCTACACCACCCAGCGCAAAGCCGACCTTACCGGTTCCATCTCCGTAGTGAGCATGGACGAGATAGCCAAGCAGAACGAAAACAATCCGATGAAAGCCATGCAGGGGCGTGTACCGGGCATGAACATTACGGCCGACGGTAATCCGAGCGGCAGTACCACCATCCGTATTCGCGGCGTAGGTACGCTGAACAACAACGACCCGCTCTACATCATCGACGGCGTACCCACCAAAGGCGGTATGCACGAACTGAACGGCAGTGACATCGAATCCATACAGGTACTGAAAGATGCCGCTTCCGCCTCTATTTACGGTAGCCGCGCCGCCAACGGCGTCATCATCATTACCACAAAGAAAGGTAAAGAAGGGCAACTCAAGATTAACTTCGACGCTTCCATTTCCGCTTCCATGTACACCAACAAGCTGGAAGTGCTGAACACCGAAGAATACGGCCGCGCCATGTGGCAAGCCTACGTGAACGAAGGACAAGACCCGAACACTAACAACCTGGGCTACCTCTATGACTGGAACTACGGTACAAACGGTTACCCGCAACTCAACGGCATCAGCATGCGCAAGTATCTGGATGCCGCCGGCACAGTACCCGCCGCAGACACCGACTGGTTCGACCGTACCACACGCACAGGTATTATCCAACAATACAATGTATCCGTGAGCAACGGCTCGGAGAAAGGTTCTTCTTTCTTCTCCTTAGGATATTACAAGAATCTGGGTATCATCAAAGATACCGATTTCGACCGTATATCCGCCCGTATGAATGCCGACTACAAGCTGATAGACAATCTGCTGACCGTAGGCGAGCACTTCACCGTAAACCGTACCAGCGAAGTGCAAGCTCCCGGCGGATTCCTGCAAAACGTGTTGCAAGCCAATCCTTCACTACCGGTATATACTACCGAAGGTGAATTTGCCGGCCCCGTCAGCGGCTATCCCGACCGCGAAAATCCGGTAGCGCGCCTGCAACGCAATGCCGACAACCGCTACACATACTGGCGCATGTTCGGCGATGCATACCTCAACCTGAACCCGTTCAAGAACTTCAATCTCCGCTCTACGTTCGGCATAGACTACTCACAGAAGCAACAACGCATCTTTACCTATCCCATCACGGAAGGTAACGTAGCCAACGACAAGAATGCCATAGAAGCAAAGCAAGAGCATTGGACCAAATGGATGTGGAATGCCATCGCCACCTATAACATGGAAGTCGGCAAACACCGTGGAGACGTAATGTTGGGTGTGGAGCTGAACCGTGAGGACGATATACATTTCTCAGGTTACAAAGAAAACTTTTCCATCCTTACGCCCGACTATATGTGGCCGGATGCCGGTGTAGGCACGGCGCAGTCCTACGGTGCAGGCGAAGGTTACTCGCTGGTTTCTTTCTTCGGAAAGCTGAACTATACATACAACGACAAATATCTGCTGTCACTTACCGTACGTCGTGACGGTTCTTCGCGCTTCGGCAAGGACAACCGCTATGCCACCTTCCCGTCGGTTTCCGCCGGCTGGCGTCTCAGTCAGGAAGAATTCATGAAAAGCATCCAATGGCTGGACGATTTGAAAATACGCGCGTCCTGGGGACAGACCGGTAATCAGGAAATCAGCAACAACGCCCGTTATACGATTTATGTGCCCAACTACGCCGGAACGGAAAACGGCGGCGGAAGCTACGGAACTTCCTACGACATCACGGGAAGCAATGGCGGAAGCATTCTTCAATCCGGTTTCAAACGCGACCAACTCGGCAACAACGGTATCAAATGGGAAACCACCACACAAACCGACCTCGGTTTCGACTTTTCCCTTTTCGACCAGACACTGTACGGTTCGTTCGACTGGTACTATAAAAAGACGACCGACATTCTGGTAGAAATGGCAGGCATCGCCACCATGGGTGAAGGAAGCAAGCAGTGGATTAATGCCGGTGAAATGGAAAACAAGGGTTTTGAACTGAACTTAGGCTACCGCAACAGTACAAAATTCGGACTGAAGTACGACATCAATGCCAACCTCTCCTCTTACCGTAACAAAATCACCGCCTTGCCCGCCACGGTAGCGGCCAACGGAACTTTCGGCGGAAACGGCGTGGAAAGTGTGATAGGACACCCCAACGGGGCGCAGGTAGGCTACGTAGCCGACGGCCTTTTCAAGTCACAGGAAGAAATCGACAACCACGCCACTCAGGAAGGTGCAGGCTTGGGACGCATCCGCTGGCGCGACCTGGACGGCAACGGTATCATCAACGAGAAAGACCAGCAATGGATATTCGACCCTACGCCTGCCTTCAGCTACGGTATCAATATCTATTTGGAATATAAGAACTTCGACCTTACCATGTTCTGGCAAGGCGTGCAAGGAGTAGACATCATCAGTGATTTAAAGAAAGAAACCGACCTGTGGAGCGGCCTCAACATCGGCTTCCTGAACAAAGGCAAACGCGTACTCGATGCCTGGTCGCCCGCCAATCCCGGTTCCGACATTCCGGCGCTTGCCCGTAACGACAGTAACAACGAGAAACGCGTATCCACCTATTATGTGGAGAACGGTTCATTCCTGAAACTGCGCAATCTGCAGGTAGGCTACAACGTACCGAAAGCATGGGCGGAGAAAATCCGCATGGAGCGCCTGCGCTTCTACCTCAGCGCACAGAACCTGCTCACCATCAAGAGCAAAGATTTCACCGGAGTAGACCCGGAAAACGTGAACTACGGCTACCCCATTCCTTTGAATATCACTTTTGGCGTGAACGTCAGCTTTTAATACAATGAACAACAAATAGAAAAACCATGAAGAATTTAGTATATACCCTTATCTTCGGGCTCGCATGGATATGCACCGGATGCTCCGACTTCCTGGAAAGCCAGACACCGCAGGGAAGTGTGGACGAAGAACAACTGCAAGACCCGGCTTATATAGACAACTTGGTGATTTCGGCATACGCCGTATGGATCAGCGCCGAGGATATCAACTCCTCTTTCTCCTTATGGAACTACGATGTCCGCTCGGATGACGCTTACAAAGGCGGCAACGGTACGGAAGACGGCGATGTGTTTCACGCGTTGGAAACCTCGCAAGGTATCATGACCACCGCATGGAACATCAGCGACATCTGGCAACGGTTATACAACAGCATCTCACGCGTAAACATGGCTTTAAAATCTCTGAACGGGATGGACGAAGCCACCTACCCGGAAAAGCAACAGCGTATCGCGGAAATGCGTTTCCTGCGCGGACACGGACATTTCCTGCTGAAACAGCTTTTCAAGAAGATAGTCATAGCCAATGATGAGACGCTGGATCAGGAAGGTTATAACAACTTGTCCAACGATGTCTATACCAACGACGAGAGCTGGACGGAGATAGCCGGAGACTTTGAGTTCGCCTACAAGAACCTGCCGGTTACCCAAGAGGACAAAGGACGCCCTACCCGTGCTGCCGCTGCGGCTTATCTGGCAAAAACATATCTGTACAAAGCATACCGTCAGGACGACGATGCCACCAACGAAGTAACTTCCATTAATGCGGAAGACCTTCTTCAAGTGGTGAAATACACGGACAAGAGCATCATGAACGCAGGCGGCTATGGTCTGGAACCGGATTTTCACAACAACTTCCGTCCTGAACCGGAATATGAAAACGGTGTGGAATCTCTGTGGGCCATGCAATACTCCATGAACGACGGAACAAAGAACGGTAACTGTAACTGGTCCAACGGTTTGATTGTACCCAATATTCCGGGTGTGACAGACGGCGGTAACGACTTCTACAAACCCAGTCAGAACTTGGTAAACGCTTTCCGTACCGATGCCGGCGGACATCCGTTATTCGACAGCTTCAACACCAAGAACTACGACAAGGCCGAGGACAACGCCGACCCGCGTCTGTTCCTCACGGTAGGTATGCCGGAGTTTCCTTACGAATTCAACACCAAATACATGATGAAGAAAAACAATACATGGAGCCGTAGCGGCGGTCTGTACGGCTATAACGTCACCCTGAAACAGAACGTAGACCCCGACGGCGGTTATCTGGTGAAAGGTAGTTATTGGGGCACGCCTATGAACCACATCGTACTGCGCTATGCCGACGTATTGCTGATGCGTGCCGAAGCTCTGATTCAACTGAACGACGGCCGGATCGAAGAAGCCGTAAGCCTGATAAACGAAGTACGTAGCCGTGCCGGTCAGAGCGTTACCGCAAGTACCAGTGTGATAAAGAATTATGCCGAGGACTATGGCGTAAAGATTAAGGTAGAGCCTTACAACGGTACATACAGCCAAACCGATGCCTTGAAAATGCTGAAGTTCGAGCGTCGTGTGGAACTTGCCATGGAGTGCGACCGTTTCTTCGACCTCGTACGCTGGGGTGAAGCGGCCGAAGTACTGAACAAGTACTATGCCGAAGAAGCAGCCGATTGCAGTATCTACTCCAACGCCTCGTTTACCAAAAACAAAAACGAGTACCTGCCCATACCGTTTGCGCAAATCAGTGCCAGCAACGGAAGATATGTACAGAACTGCGGCAACTGGTAACTCCTCTGCGGGAATGGAAACATCGTTTTACCTTCAAAAACAGAAAAGAATGAAATCAATCCTGAATATATTTAACCTGTCTTTCCTCACAGCCATCCTATTATTGGCTACGGGATGCAGCGATGACAACAGCAGCGCGCTCAGACTGAACGAAGACACCGCCATCAAATCCTTTGCGCTGGACAACTACTCCGGCGTCATCGACCCTCAAAAAGAGACTATCACCATCACCCTGCCGGAAGACTACGATATGGGGGCAATGACAGTGACCGACATACAACTGCCGGCAGGAGCCGAGGCGACCCTCAAGCAGGGAGATGTACTGAATCTGAACATGACGCAGACTGTAAAAGTATCCAATGGCAACGTATTCCAGCAATACGTCATCCAAACGAGATACGATGAAGCGCGGATTCTGACATTCCAACTGAATGATATGTATAGCGGTATCATCGACCAGCAAAACCAGAACATTCTGGTTCAGGTACCGGCTTCCGCCGATATAACGAAGCTCGTCCCCACCTACACCGCCACCGAAGGAGCCATCGTAGCCCCTGCCGGAGGAACCGCCATGGACTTCAGCCGTCCGGTAGACTTCATCGTATCCAACAATATGGCATCGGCTGTCTATACCGTAAAGGTACTCACACCCGCAGGCAAGCCGGCAGCGGTTTATGCAGGCCTCGCTTCCACCATCGAAGGACTGAACCCCGAAGAGAAAGAAGCGGCGACGTGGATGCTGTTCAATGTGAAAGACGCGCAATATGTTTCTTTCAGCGACATAGCGTCAGGCAACGCGGATTTAAGTGAATGTAAGGTGTTGTGGTGGCATTTCCATGCAGACGCCACCATCGATGATATGAACAAGTTCGAAACGGCTGCTCCGGCCGCCTTGTCTGCTGCCGATGCGATTAAAACACGTTATGAGCAGGGCATGAACTTGTTGTTGACACGATACGCCACTTTCTACGCCGTCAATCTGGGAGCGGCCAAAGACAATAAGAATCCCAACAACTGCTGGCTCGGACACACGGAAGCCGAACCCGAAATCACCGCAGAGCCGTGGAGTTTCTTTATACAAGGACATGAAAATCACCCTGCCTATCAAGGTATACACGAGGGTAATGCCGTATATACCTGCGGTAAGGGCTACGGAATCACCAACACTACCGCTCAATGGCATTTACGCTCGCAAGATGGAGCGAACCCTTGGGGAGATTACAACGATGAGGCCGACTGGTCTCGGAAACATGGCGGCCAAGCCTTAGGTTACGGTGGCGACGGAGCTATCGTGGTTTGGGAATATCCGGCCGACGGCGGCAAGGGCGGCGTCTTCTGCATCGGTTCCGGTTGCTACGACTGGTATTCGGAAGGCATCGACACATCCAAAGACCCATACCACGGCAATGTAGCCAAGTTCACGAAAAATGCAATCGATTATCTAACCGGTAAATAAAGACTGACATACAATGAAAACAATGATATACACACTTGCATACGCCACGCTGCTGGGTACAACCCTCGGCAGTTGCAACGACGATAACGCTCCCGTACTCACCCAAAAGGACTGGGACAACACCGCCACTTATTTCGAACCGACCGATGAAAACATGTTCGGCACTTACTACAAACCGCAACTGGGCTACGTGGGCGACCCCATGCCGTTCTACGACCCGCAAGCCGGTGACTTCAAAATAATGTACTTACAGGAGTACCGCCCCAATCAGACCACTTACCACCCGTTTTGGGCGGTAAGTACCAAAGACGGCGGCAGTTACACCTCATTGGGTGAACTTATCCCCACCGGAACGGAAGAGGAGCTCGACGCGGCCTTAGGTACAGGCTGTACGTTCTATGATGAAGCCAATAAGCTATATTATACCTATTACACCGGACACACAGCCGACACCGAAGTCGTGATGCGGGCCACTTCCACCGATTTCAAGACGTGGAGCAAAGACCGTACTTTCTTCCTGCCCGGCAGCAATGACGGTTACAGCCGGAAAGACTTCCGCGACCCTTTCATCTTCGAAAGCGAGAGTGGCAAATATCACATGATCGTATCCACTAAGAAAGACGGTATAGGAGTACTCGCCGAGTACACTTCCACCGACTTGAAAACATGGGAACACGCGGGCGTATTCATGCCGATGCACTGGGGCGCCGACCGTTTCTACGAATGTGCCGATGTATTCAAGATGGGCGACTGGTGGTACCTCGTGTATTCCGACCAGAATGCCGTATCACGCAAGGTATGCTACTTCAAAGGCAGTACGCTGGACGAACTGAAACAAATGACCGCCGCACCTACTTTCCCCGACAACAAAGAGGGTGTGCTCGACTCCCGTGCCTTCTATGCCGGAAAAACGGCAAGCAACGGAACCGACCGTTACATTTGGGGCTGGTGTCCCACCCGTGCCGGCAATGACAATACGGCTGTCGGCGCTGCTCCTGCCGAACCCGAGTGGGCGGGTAATCTTGTGATGCATAAGATTATCCAGCATGAAGACGGCACGCTCTCATTAGGATATGTAGACGGAATTCTGAACAAGTACACCGACAACGCCACACTGAAAGTAATGGCGCAAAGTGAAACCGGTGTAGCCGAGAGTAACGGCAACTATACGCTCAGCGGTGATGCCTACGTACTTTTCAACCGCCTGAACGTACACAATAAGCTTACATTTACCGTAACAGCCTCAAGTAACGAAGATATATTCGGTATTTCCCTGGTACGCGGCACAGACTCCGGGAAATACTACTCCCTTATCATCAATCCGGAAGACAACAACAGCAACCGCAAAATCAACTTCGAGCAGAAAGGGAAGGAAGGCATGGGATTCATCGCAGGAATAGACAGCTACAAATTTCCCGTTCCCGCCGATAATATTTATCATGTCACTATCTGCACGGACAATTCCGTATGTACCGTCTACATCAACGAGAACGTGGCATACACCAACCGCATCTACGGCATACAGAAAAATTGCTGGTCGTTAGACTCTTATGCGGGCAGCATACAGGTGAGCGACATAAAAGTGAGCTGCTACTAAATGGAAAACAAAAGAATACCAATACTAAAAAGAACAAATATCATGAAAACAAAACTATCTACTCTTATTTCATCAAAGTTGGCCTTCAAACTTTTGGCGTTGACCTTTACAACACTGACATTGACCTTTACGGCATGCAGCAATGACGACGAAGACGATATTCTCAGCCAAGGTGAGGGCAAGCAACTGTCACAACCCGTGGCTGTGGACTTCTCAGCAGGTATCACTACTCGCGTAACGACAAACAGTGAGTGGGAAATAGGTGACCTTGTAGGCATATCGGCTTCTGAAATAGTAGGAACAACATCCACTCCTAAATATACAAACGTACAATACAAAGCGGATGCAGACGGAGAGTCTACCACATTCTCTTGGGCTGGAACAGGACAAGACGAGATAGCCTATACCTCAGAGAATAAAATGGTTTTCACAGCGTACTATCCGCATACTGCCGCTACCGAAAACAGTATTATTGAAGCTAGCACGAATACGGAAGCACCGCAAAAGAATATCGATTTCTTATTTGCTAAAACCGGTGAAATAAACTACATAGAGGGGAGTGAAAGCCCCCAAATAAACTTAGAATTCCAACACAGGATGGCACGTATCCGAGTGAAGATTAAGGTAACCGATAATACGGACATCAATGGCAAGAACATTATATTAGGCGGTTTAATACACGAAGGCACATTTGATACAAATTCCGGTATCGCAAGAGCCAATGGTAGTAATGTAGTAAATGATTGGTCTATCGGAACTTTCAACTCTACAAACGGCACGGAAATGGAAATCATCCGCATCATTTACCCGCAGAACGCCGAATCTCTCGACTTACGGATTGGTGATGAAAATGATAATCTAAAGACATCATTCACTCTGCCCGACAATAAAAAGTTCGAACCAAACAACTCATACACCATTAACGCGGAGGTAAAAGATGCTACAATCCATGCTACCATTACTATTGATAATAATACGATAAAGGGGTGGAATGAGAATGAACCGGGTAAAACAAAGATCGCATTTATAAGCAATGCAGAAGATACAGGCTCTTTTGATGCAGAAGCAGGAGCCGCTTATAATTGGTTAGTAAATACGGACAAGTATGATGTAGAGTACTTATCCATGAATGATGTAAATGAAAACATTGATTTGAGTTCATACAAAATGATTTGGACACACTTCGATTACATCAATACAGAAGATAATAATATGAACCAAGCCATTGGTAAATATTATAAAGACGGTGGTAATATTTTTGCTTCTCGAGAAGCGATGTACAACCTTGTAGTATGGGGCATCGTAGCGGAAAAGAATGTACCTAATGACAACTGGGAAGACGATAATAATCCTGTGACATTAGACTATGAAGCAGGTATCAACGTTACAATAACTGCACATGACATCTTCAAAAATGTAGGATTAGACGAAGAAGGGCATGTAAATCTACATCCCAAAAACTATACTTCCAATAAAAGAATGAGACAATGGAAGTTTAATAGTCAGAATGAATTAGACGCCTGGTTAACAGATGCAAATGCTATCCGATTAATAAAAGACAGTGATTTTAGTGTAACAATGGCTGAGTTCAAAACAACAGATACCCATGGATGTGTAATTGCCACAGGTGACCCTGCTTTTGAATGGAATGGAGTGACCAATGACGGAAGCCAACAAACTAACTCCCTGTACAAACTTACAGAAAACATCCTTGATTACTTAATCAGCCAATCCAACAACAAATAGCAACAACCACAAACAATAATATATTAAATATACATTATTTGTGATTACCTGTAATGATACCCCTAAATAGAACAAGGTTTCT
>ERZ791917.1228-NODE-1228-length-15552-cov-14.772601_pt1 | contig 15552 bp, 6 predicted proteins | sample MGYA00510138_ERZ791917 | MGnify/ENA primary metagenome ERZ791917 (study PRJEB30046, sample SAMN00792102) | human gut metagenome | study: EMG produced TPA metagenomics assembly of the A metagenome-wide association study of gut microbiota in type 2...
CCCGCGACAGTGTCCGCAGCCAGAGCTGCACGCGGACGTTGAGGAAGGGCAGCAGCCGGCCGCCAGACTTTCTCCGGGCCTCGGAGACCATGGCGATAAGGGATTCCGCGCAGGCACAGGCGAGCTCCTCGCACTCCACGGGCTCGGGGGCCGCCTGCCTCATTTCCGGAATCTCCCGGGCCCACTTGCGGGCGAGGTCCTCGATGGAGGTGATCCCCGGGGCGTCCTGGACCAGTCGCCTGAAGCCCTCGAGCCGTGGGAGCGCCTCGCCAAGCCTCAGCCTCGCCTCGTCGGAGATCCCTGAGGCGGTGAAGCCGAACGTTTCCCCGAACCAGACGGGGAGCACCTGGGAGAAATATTCTCCGGGGGTGCCGGCCGAGGTACGGGCCTGCAAAAGAGTGGTGTCCAGTGGCCAGTGCCCAAGCGGGGCCGTTTCTTCAAATGAATTCAGGTATTCGGCAGGCGTGAGCCGGTCTTCCGTGATGATGTCGTCCGGCCGGAACTCCGTTCCGAAGACGGAGGATGCGTAACGGCAGAGGCTTGTGAGGCTCTCCGGCCCCCCAATCGTGGCCGAGGTTCCGATGCAGGCAAGCGAGTCACCTAACTTCAGCCGGTCCCGCAGCCTGCGAATGAGGCAGGCAAGGTCGGTGCCCTGCGCTCCGTCGAATGTATGCAGCTCGTCCACCGCGAGGTAGCGCAGCAGCCCCTGCGCATCCGACCTCCAGAGATCCTGGTCCTCGGGGCGAAGGAGCAGGAAGTCGAGCATTTTGTAGTTGGTGAGAAGGATGTCGGGGGGATTGCGCCTGAATTCTCTTCTTTTGTCGTCCGAGGTTTCTCCCGTGTAGAGCCCGGCCCTGATGTTTTTCCCCGTGGCCTTTTGGATCGCTGTGACAAGTTCATGGATCCTTTTTTCCTGGTCGGTCGCAAGGGCGTTCATGGGGTAGATCAGGATCGCCTTGATCCCGGTTTTCCCGATTTTTGAGAGGCAGTAATCGAGGATCGGGTAGAGGAAGCACTCGGTCTTGCCGGAGCCGGTTCCGGTCGCGATCAGAGTGGATTGCGGCGCGTCTCCCGTGAGTCTTTCAAAAGCTTTTCTCTGATGCCGATAAGGGGTGAAGCCCTTTTTGATTTTTGAGAGTTCGAGGTGTTGAAAAGGAAGGGAGGCGGAAGAGTCGCTGCGAAACGGCATCTTTACTTCAACCCAGGGGCCCTTCACCAGGCTTCCGGGCGCCTCGAGGAATTTTTCGATCACCGTTTTTCCATTCTCGTCGCAAAAGCCCGACGAAGCGATCGGGAACTCGTTTCTGATGTAAGAACCGAGCCCTTTTTCTATGTCATGCGCGGCGAGAGATGGAAGCATGTTTCTTATGACCTTTAATTAATCGGTGACGTGTTTACCGCGGAGGCGGGCGGCCCTTACTCTTTCTTTAGCGCGGAAAAGAAGGTCCACGCCCGCCGGTAGTCCTCTTCGCGGTTCATTTTAAAGAAGGGCGCCTTGTAGACAATGGTACGTGAGATAGGTCCTCCGGGAAGCGTGTCGTCCATGAAGGTGCGGGAGACAGTGCCTGTGTCCATCTCCTTGACGTCTTCGAACCCGAGCCCCTTTTCCTGAAGGGAGCCGTTGACGGCATACGTTTCGCTGTCTTCTGCAGTCGCTTTTCTGGAGAGTCCTACCCCACGAAGCCCGTTGCCGTTGGAGGTAAAGACAATCCTCCCCTTTTGGTCGTAATAAGTGTCCTCGTCATAGCTTCGCATGACGCGGAATCCCAGCCGGTAGCAGGTGAGGAGCTCTTCAAGCGTGAGCCCAAGGGCGAGCGAAGTGAGAACATCGAGTTCAAGCAGAGCCTGGCGCCGTTCAAGGTCAGTGCGCAGGGCGTCGTTTCGCTGCCACGTGGAAGTGAGATTTTTAAAGAAATCGGGGGCGAGACCCTCGTGGTCTTGAGACCAGGAATCTTCCTTCATGGACGAAGCAAAATTTTCTTCCCAGAGCTCCTTGTGCCAGGAAGTGAGTGCGTTAAGGCAGAGCGCTCTCGTGCGGATGAACGGCTCCCAGATTCCAAAATTCGGCAGCGGGATGCCGCGAAGCAGGGCAGGGAGAAGATGGCCTTTATTTTGCTGTCGTACGTAGAAGTCAGCAGGAAGGGAAGCAAAAAAACCGGAAATAGTCAAAAGAGTTTTCAAACTATTAAAGCATAAGCTTTCCACTATGTGGGCATGACAAACAAATTTTTCTATTATACCGCTTGTCAGCGTTCTTTCACTGTCTGTTCCCACCATTTTGCGAAGAGAGAGGCGATAAAAATCCGACACCGGCGTCCCTTGGTGGACGAGGGTTCCGTTTTCAAATACGTCCTTGTCCCAGGCGATCTTGTCAGCCCGGCGGCGGTATTCCTCCTTCGAAACGGCGGGGAGATATTTGACCCGCGGAAGGTAGTCGTCGGGAATCGCAGTGAGGTCGATCACTCCCCAGCGGAGATTGTTGGAGCAAATCTCGTCCGGGCATTTGAAAAGGGGGGTTCCAACGCTTACGTGAGGGCCGTTCAGGATCGCCTGAGCGGGGTTTTCGGGAAAGACCGTACGGTTTCCCGGGAGCTCTTTCATAATGCCGTCCTGTTTCGCAGTAGTTTCATTCCAACAGCTGGAAATGGAAAGCTGGTCGCCATAGTCTCCGAGCCTTCTTCCAGTTTTGCTGAATTTGAGGAGGATGGAAAGCAACTCCTTTGCGTGTATGGCGGGCAGAAGCGGCGAACTCGGGTCGGTTCCGAAGACATCTGCCATTGCGCGCAGCGTCTCGCCATCAAAGTGGATGATGCGGTCAGGGTGCCCTTTCAGGTTCCAGTTGCCGTTCTCATCTTTTTTGCCCGGGACCGGTTCCTGGCTCCGTTCCCGACAGAGGGAAATAGTTTTGGGGTGGTAGAGATCGCTGATGGACTCAAATGAAATCTCATTGTGGGCAGAACCGTAAATATTCAAAGCAAATTTCGTGTGATGATCAACGTCATGGAATAGATGTAGTTCGTTAGCGAATTGGTAGTGTTTCCGGAGCCTCATGTACCCAGCATTCCGAAGCTCCGCTCCTTTGGTTTCTGTGTAGGCCGTATCGGGATGCACAAGCCCCTCCACCCCGTCCATTGAAGCGTGTCTCCAGACATTCGGAAGAAAGAGCTTGAAGAGATCTGTCCGGGAGCCCTTGAGTTCGGGATAGAGTCCCGGAGAGTTGAAGAAATTGGTTTGTCCGGCGTTGCTCTCGAACGCTTCGAGCCAGGCTCGGTAGAGTCCGGGGTGAGCCGTAAAGAAGGGGACGCCGTTTACAAGATCTCTCTTTCCAAGAACCACATCCTGAATTCCTTTGGCTGAGTAGTCGTTGCTGTGGATGATGAATTTAGGGTATTCGTTTCCAAGGACCGCGCCGGAATCCCATTTTGTGACTTTCCAAGGGGGATTGCCCAGCGTGAGGTCGAACCCCGGACGGCTGTCGTCCTGAGGGAGGAAGACTCCCGCGAGCCGCAGGGGCCAGTGCAGGAACCTTTCCCTTGCGGCGATGTGGTTCACGATTTCGATCGTTGGATATTTCTTTTCAAGCGCCCGGACACGCTTTTGCCAGCCTTTCGAGAGGCTTTCATCGTTTTCCGTCTGTTCGGCGATCAAGGACGAACGAGCCATCTCACGCTCTTCTTTTGCAAAGAGGTCTTCTTCGGTTTCCGGAATCAAAGTCCCCTGAATGGGGCCGAATTCCGACAGTTCAGGTTTCGGCTCGACGCTAGCGGCCGTACTCTGAGCCTGTTCGGTAGCATCCGCCATGCGCTCGCTCTGAGACTCGGTGAAGATGCCGGAGAGAATCGCGTTCACCTGGGTGAGAAATTCAGCCCTGGAAGGAAGGGTGCCCGCCTGCCTGATCGGCCAGAACCAAAGCGCGCACCAGTAGTCCATGGCGAGCTTGAGCCGTGCGAATTCGCCGGAATTCAGCGTGCCGTCTCCATGCCTTGCGAGATCGAGAATTTCCGCTTTCCTTGCATAAGGAATGTTTTTGGGCTTCTCCGTGTGCCCGTAAATAGAAAGGGAATCCGTGGTTTCGTACTCGAGCTTGGCGAGCTTCTCTGCCCAAGCATCCCACATGCCGTTGATCTGGAGGGACAAAAGTTCGCACTGCCCGATTTCGGCTTCCGAGAAAGGACGGGTGAAGTCTTTCCTCCAGGCTTTGATCCGGGCTATGTTGTCTTTTTCAAGTTTTGAGACATCCTTGTCCTGATAGTTCGCCATGCCGGAATCGGGGACGAGGAAGTGCCAGACCTCGCCAGGCTGCAGCCCCGCGGGGCCCACGGGATGGGGAGCGGGGCGCCGCTTCTCAGGAAGCTTCAGGTCTTTGGAGTAGTAGGCCTCCCTTCTGCAGCCGATAAGGGAGTTTCCTGTGTGCAGCTGGAACCCGAACCAGGGGATGTGCCGGTCGGAAGACAGGGAGTTGAGCCAGAGCGAGACTTCGGCCAGCTCCACCGCGACCGGGTTCAGGTCGACCCCGTAGATGTTTCGGTCAGCAAGGAACATCCTCACCTTCTGCAGTTCCGACCGGTATTCATCCTGGTTGAGGGCTCGCGCTCCCGGGACCTTCATCGCGTGCTTCATGTAAAGCTCGGAGATCTGGTTCACGGCTTCGTTCAGAAATGCGGCCGATCCCATTGCGGGCTCGCAGATCTTCCAGGAGAGAATCCTCTGCGCTTTTTCCTCTTCGGTCTTAAGTGGATCGAGCTGCTCTGCGGCAAGGACGTCAAGCGACTCCTTCACGAGACACTTCGTGAGGACTTCGGGGGTGTAATAGGAGGCAGAGTCCTCCCGCTCGGATCCTGCCATTCGGTAGATGAAGGTGCCCTTTTCATATCGCCGAAGGCGTTTGTCCTTGGTGAGCGGGTCTGTATCAAAGACCTTTTCGTCCTCCGAGTACTCCGCCAGATCCTTTTCCGTTACGAAATAAGCGGGAGCGAGCGGGTCGACGGTTTTTGTCTCCTTTTTCTTTACCTCGTAGAGGGGCTCGGACGCGAAAAAGCCGCGGTAGGAAAGGAGCGCCTCGTAGACCGCGCCCAGCTGATTCAACCCCAGATGGGCGTAGGAGATGCGGCCGCGGCGGGCTCCCCTGACGCCTTTGCCGGGGCGCGACAGGCTCATGAGCTCGATCACGTTCTGCAGGACGTGGTTCGGAAACACAACCTGCTTTAAAAGCTTCATGCGGGAGGGGTCGAAGAGACCGCTCGGAAGTCCTTGAATTTCAAAGAAATTTCTGGAGGCGTTGCTCTCCACGAGCTCTTCTTCGCTTCTCGCGGGCGTGCCGGACTCGAAGAACTGGAAGAGCTTGTTGATGCTGTCGTTAAAGAAGCGGCCGTTTCGCTCCTCCTCCGTCGTAAGCGGCACGAGCTCGAGGTCCCGCAGCGACTCAAGCGAATAGCCCGTGAGGTAGTCCTCGGTGTCGGGCGCGTATTTGAGCTCGGGCCTCGACTCGACAAAGAAAATGAAGAGGAGCCTGTACATATAGCGCAGGCACTCCCGCGAGAGGTCTTCGGCCCTCAGGGCGTTTTTCCCGGAGTAAAAGCCGGTCTTGGCGTCTGCGCTTTTCTGGCGCAGCTGCCGGGCGGCTTCGTTTCCGAGGAGCTCGATCGATTCGCGAAGCGCGTACTTCAGGTCCCCCGAGACCCCCTGTGCGTGTTTGAAGCTCTCCGTCTCGAGCTTTTCCAAAAGGCTCTCTCCGTCCTTGACGGCAAAGGCCTTCTGCCCCAGAAGGCAGGCCGTAGCCTGCAGCGTCTTGTCGTCGCGCCGCCCGAGAAGTTCCTTCCAGTCGAAGCGCAGCAGGCGCCGTTCGCTGAATTTGGAGCGGTCGATGAGGAGCCATTGCTCGGGTGAGGCGAGGATCACCCAGCGGGGCGGCCTCGTTTCGGCAAAAACACCGGCCGAGAGCAGGGTGAGCCACCCCCGGTTTTTGAATTTCCGGGCTTCTGGCGGCAGCTCCAGGGCGACTTCAAACTGGTCGTCGGACAAGACAAGGTCGAGGGGATCGGAGTCCGACTCCGCAGGAACAGGCTTTTTACCCGGTTCTTCCGGGTTTTCGGCCCCGCCTGCGGCCGTTGCCTCGAAGATCCAGAGATAAGGGTCTCCTGCAGCGTTCAGTTTTTCTCCGAGAAGCGGGAGGCGCAGGCCGCTCGTGAGCGTGAGCTCCCGCTCGTTCGCGGGCAGCCCGAGGGCAGCGATGAGGGCTAGGATGCCTTTCTTTTCTTCTTTCACCCGGAGTCCGCCGTTTTTGATCCGGGAAGCCTCCGCCATCCGCCGCGGTTCGTCCCGGGCCAGCGCGGAAAGCTGCTTCCAGACGGGACGGAAGAGGGTCGGGGCGGGAAGGCCTTTGGCCTTCGCTTCCTCGTACTGCGCCCGTGATGCTTCCTCCCTCTCGTTTTCTTCCCGTGCGGCCGAGGCGACTTCGCCCGCGAAGTTCTCGTCCAGGAAGTGCTGGCTGTAAAACTCGTTTTCGTTGGAAATGCCGGCGAGGATTGCCATGTCTCTCTCCTCTTTCAAAAACCAGTGGGGACGAAAAGGGCTGCGAGCTGCAGATAGGCCTCGTCCTCTGTCTCGGCAGTATCCCTGATGTAGCGCCTCGCGTCTTCGAAGTTGCGGTCGATCTGCCGTTTCCTGTCGTCCATCCGCGCCTTGAGGGCGCCGGTCAGAGTCGAGTCGTAGCGGCTTTCAAGAACTTCCATATGCTTTTGGTAAAGCCGGGCCAGTTCCGCAAGCCTCGCTTCAAGCTTCGCCTTGGTCCCGGCGTTGAACCGGGCCCGTGCCTCTTTCAGGTCTTCGCGGGCAACCGCGATGGCCCTCAAAACGAAGGGGCTCAGCTTTTTCTCCAGTGCGGCCTCGTCTTCCGGTGCGCCCGCCGGGTTGGAGAGGCGGGAGGGCAGCGCGAGAGCGCTGACCAAATCCTCAATCGATTTCTTTTCCGTGAGACCGCCGGCCATTCGGACCGCGGTCCAGCGGTGCACCGGGATGTAGCCCCTGCGGTTGGGGTAGCCGCCCTGGAGCAGCGCCCAGACATCTCCATTTTTGAGCGATGGGAGCTTCAGCACCGGTGCGGCGTGCCGCCCGAGCGAAGACTGCAGCGAGTCTTCGAGCCAGAGCATCACGGGGTGCAGCGCCCAAAGCCACGAGACCTGCGGCCATTCGTCGCCTGTAGCCCGGGCTCGCTGCATTTCGCTTTCGATTTCATTCTTGACGTCTGTGAGCTCGAATTCCCGGTTGTTCGGGAGGACCTCTGGAGGAAGGCCGCTCAGCCTTTCCCTGAGGCCGGGCAGGTCGCTCGAGACCAAAATAGTGTGCTGGTCAGGGAAGCGGAGCAGCTTGTCGCCATAGTGCCGTTCGCTGTTCATTTCGCTTAAGGCTGACTGTGCGAAAGCCATGTCGTTGGCAAAGAGGAGGGAATTCTTTGAAAGCCTGGCGTCCAGTTCCTGCCTGGAGATGACCGGCGCGATTTTGGACATGGCCTGACGGGCCTCGGCGTCATCGGTCCCGCCGAAGATGCTGTCGAGGGAAGCCGCAGAATCGTCCTCTTCTTCCAGGTGCCCTTCGCACTCAGCCGCGGTGCGCTCTTCCTGTTCCTCAACCGAATAGAACTCCGCGGGATCGGACAGATTTTCCTGAACCTTTTTGTCTTTCTCGATCAGCTTCTGGAGGACTCGGGCGTCCCCCTTAGATTGTTCGGCATCGGCAATGGTCTGCATATACCAGATCTGAGGCTGTTCGGTCTGTCCGTAGCGGTCGATGCGCCCGTTTCTCTGCTGGAAAGTCATGAGGGCCCAGGGAATGTCGAAATGGATCATCCGGTGCGAGAAGTGGTGCAGGTTGATGCCTTCGCTCGCGACGTCCGAGCAAAGAAGGACTCTCGCGGGAGAGTCTCCCCTGTTGAATTCATTGACGCACCTGGCGATCTCCGTGTCCTGGAGCTGTCCGGAAAGAACTAGGACCTGGTTCGATTTCAGCCCCGCTCGCCGAGGAAGCTCATCGGAAAGGAACTTGAGCGTTTCCACTGATTCCGTAAAAATCACAAGCCGGTCTCGAGGGTTGGCGGGATTCCAGCCGATGGAGCTAGGGCCCGCCTTCATCATGGAGGCGAGGCGCTGGAGTTTTGAGAAATCGTCAGGCCGCACATCGGCGACAAGCTCCTTTAGTTCCCGAAGCTTTTGAATGTCGTCTCGGACGCCGGCCTCTTCCGAGGTTTTCTCCAGCTTCGCGAGCCTGTGCCGGATGACGGAGAGGCAGGCCGCTGGGCTTGAAAAAAACGACTTGATGAGGGTGGTCGCAAAAAGCCTTGCTCCGGTCCGCTCGTGGTGGTCAAGTGTGTTGAAGGTGAGGCCATCCAGATAGTTGAACACGGCGGCCTCCCTGGGGCTCGCGCTGACTTCCACGGTGCTGATCTGACGCTCCGGGAAAGTTTTTGAAACCTGGTCGGCCACATCTTTCTTAAAGCGCCGGATCACAAGCCCTTTGCCGGCGAAATCATCCACCGTGTACTTCGACGGATTGGCGATCGCGGTGGGATCCAGAATATTCAGAAGGGAGGCGAAGCTTTCGGGCTTCCCGTCGTGCGGGGTGGCCGACAGAAGGATCATTGTGTCAGAGCGCGAGGCGAGCAGCTGCGCGAGCCTCGCTCTCTGGCTGTGGTTGGATCGGACGGCGACGTTGTGGGCTTCGTCGATGATGATGATGTCCCAGTAGGCCTTCTCCAGATAGATCCTGTAGTCGCTGTCCTGTTTCAGCGTGTCGATCGAGATGATCGATTGGTCGAAGTAATTGAAGGGATTGTGGTTCGGGGGGAGGCGGTTGCGAACCCGTTTGATCCCTTCCGAGTCAAGTCTGACCAGAGGTATGGAAAAGCGGTTCCAGAACTCCTGCTGGAACTGCTCGAGCATCGCCTTGGTAGCCAGCACAAGGATGCGGCGGCCGCGGCCCCGGGCGATGAGCTCCGAGGTGAGAATGCCCGCCTCAAGTGTTTTGCCGATGCCCACTGCGTCCGCAATCAAAATGCGGGCCCGGGGCTGTGAGAGAGCCTGCAGCGCTGGGTTGAACTGGTAAGGCAGGGGATCCATCGCGGCCTTGTCTGCGATCATAATGCGGCCGGGATCCGTCTTCGGTGCCGTTCTGTAAAGGGCCTCCAAATAGAGCTTGGAGTGGATGAAGCCTGGCGAAGTGTCCTCAACGAGCCGAGTTTTCTCCGGCTTCAGGATCTCGATGTTTTCGTCGCCTTCGTAGCGGGTGTAGAAGATCGCGAATTTTCCCCGCACCAGATCCGAAAGCCCTTTCACCTTGAGCTGGTACCCGGCCCTCGTGGTTTCGGTGACTTCGTTGATCCGCCACTCTTCGTCCCTGATGATGACGCGTGCTCCGACGGGGTAGTTTTTTTGTGAAATTTCCATCATCGATATCCTTAAGCGCATGCACCGAGGCGGCAAGCGCTCGCTGGCTTTTCCTGGGCCTGTTCCTCAGGCCGGGTTTTCTGATTTTAGCCGTACCAATTCTTGGTGCCCTTTCGGTGCAGAGTCCCGCCCTAGCTGTTTTTCCCAATTGCTTGACCACAGGAATCCGGATTTTCCGGGTATTGAATTTTGTAAATGCTTATTTCTTACTTTAAATTCGTATAATAAATATTTGAAATTTAATGAATTATTTTTAAATATCCCGTTTGTTTTATACAACAATCGGCCCAGCCGCGGGCGGCTTCCTTTTGATCATTTGAATCGGTAACGCAGAACATTTAACATTAATCAAATATACCTAGGTACTTCGATTTATGAAAATACTCCTAACGGGCAATAGTCCCTGGGGCCCGCAGCGTCCACTCTCTCCGCGCTGCGCGGTCTTGAGGGACTGCAGGTTCTGTCCGGATTATCCGCATGAGTGTGTCAGGAGGAAATCATGAAAAGAAGAACGTTTCTGGGAATGGGACTCGCGGCGGTATCAGCTTCTCTGGCGGCTCCGGTCCAGGCTGTTCCGGTGAACAAGCCCCAGAAGTGGGACGAAAGCTATGACGTGGTCATCGTGGGCGCAGGCGGTGCCGGACTTTCTGCGGCTGCCCAGGCCGCGACCAGCAATCTAACTGCCATTGTGCTTGAAAAAGAGCCGGCGTACGGCGGCTCGTCTGCCATCTGCGGCGGACAGTGGGCCGTTGGCGGGACGGACGAACAGGCCAAGCGCGGCATCAAGGACTCCGAGGATCTCTTTTTCAATGACATGATGACCACCGGGCGCCACCAGAACGACCCTGCGGTGGTGCGGGCTTATGTCCATGAGTCCAAGGCTCTCTATGACTGGGTGACTAAGCGTGGCGTGAGGCCCGTTTCAGTGACGCTGTCGGGCGGCATGAGCGTTCCACGCGCCCATACCTTCAAGCCGACGGAAGTGCTTCAGGTCTATAAAAAGTACGCTGAAGAGCACGGGATCAAGGTTGTCACTCGCGTCAAGGTGGAGCGCCTGGTCTGGGATTCGGTCAAAAACTGCATCGCAGGCGTTCGCGTGAACCAGCGCGGAAAGGTCCGGTTCATCGAGGCGAAGAAGGGCGTTGTTCTTGCCGCCGGCGGTTTCTCCCGCAATCCCCAGATGCTGAAGAAGTACGCCCCGCAGCTCGAGAAGGCCGCCGTGATCGCGGGCCTTGGCACGCAGGGCGACGGTATTCTGATGGCGCAGGCCTACGGCGCCGACATGATCGATACGAACTACATCAAGGCCTCTTACGGCTTTAAGCTCAACCCCTCCACCATCAAGGATATGGCGCTCACGCAGTTCAAGGGCGCGATCCTCATCAACAAGATGGGCAAGCGCTTCATTGACAAGTCCGTGTCCTACAAGATCCAGGCCGATGTCGCCTTCATGCAGCCCGAGGGCAAGTCCTGGATGGTGTTTGACGATGCCATTCGTCGCACCGCGATGAAGATGGATCCTCTGCAGGATGGCATCCTCTGGAAGCCGATAGACGAGGGCAAGGTGCCGCCCTACGTTTTCATGGGCAACACGATCGAGGAGGCGGCGAAAAAGGCAGGCCTGGACCCGAAAGCAGTGGCCGAGACGGTCGCTAAATACAACAAGGCCGTTGACACCGGCAACGACACGGAATTCGGCAGAAAGGGCCTCGCGTCCGGCAAGGGCAAGCTCGTGAAGATTGAAAAAGCGCCGTTCTTCATCTATCCCTCGGTCGGTGCGATGATCGGAACCTACTGCGGCATCCGCATTACGCCGAAGGCAGAGGTGGTGGATGTCTTCGGGCAGACTATTCCGCACCTCTATGCCGCGGGTGAGATGACGGGAGGCGTGCACGGGGCTTCCTACATGACCGGCACGGCTTTCTCCAAGGCTATGTGCTTCGGACGCATCGCCGTTCGTTCCATCGCTGCGGCCAGGTAACTGACCGGCTCTGATGTGAAGCTAAAAAGAGCAGACCAGTCTGGTCCTCTTTAATAAAATGGGCTGCGGAATTTGAGTTTTCGCGGCCCATTTCTTTGATCATGCCATCCTTCAATCGCCGCCGGATCCTTGCCGGCTTTGCCGGTTGCGCCCTAGAGGGCGTGATGGGTCTCCCCGCCGCTTCAGCTTCGGAGGCTGCCTATGACCTTGTGATTGTCGGGGCGGGGGGCGCGGGGCTGACCGCCGCCTGCATCGCGCTTGGGGCCGGAGCTAGGCGGGTGGCTGTCCTCGAAAGTGAGCCCGTGGTCGGGGGTTCGAGCGCCATCTGCGGCGGGCTGTGGGCTGTCTCCGGCACAGAACTCCAGAGAAAACTGCATATCCAGGACTCGGACGAGCGCTTCTATCAGGACATCCTCGAGATTGGACAGCACAGGAACAGCGAGGAGCAGGTCAGAGCTTACATCGACAACAACCGCAGGCAGTTCAACTGGGTGCGTAGCACGCTAGGGATCGAAGCCAGAACCGTTGTGCCCGGAGCGGGGGTTGAACGTGCGCATGCGATGAATCCAAGAGCGCTCGTCGCAGGACTCTACCGGCGGGCAAGATCGATGGGAGCGGACATTTTCTGCTCCATGAGAGCGGGCACCCTTGATCAGGACCGCCGAAGCGGGAGAATCTGCGGCTGCCAAGCGGTGAAGGGTGGGAAAATTTATAACTTTAAATCACGGGCCGGCGTTGTCCTCGCCACCGGCGGCTTTGGCCGAAACCGGGCAATGCTCGCCGCCTTTTCACCCCGGATGCGCTTCGTGTCCTCCATTTCTGCCCAGGGTTCGCGCGGAGACGGCCTTCGGATGGCGCGTTCTGTCGGGGCGGGACTTTCCGATATGCAGTACCTGCGGGGTTCCTACGCTTTTACCTTGAATCCTTCGACCGTGGATGACATGACCCTTATCTCCTACTACGGGGCTGTCATTGTAAACTCCGATTCCCATCGGTTCGTGGACGAGTCGCTGCCATACCAGAAAATCGCAGATTCAGTCCTGATGCAAACAGGAGGCAGAAGCTGGCTTGTGTTTGATGAAAAAATTCGCAAGGAAGCTCTGGCACACCCTTTCGACAGGCATCTCTGGGAGCCCCTTTCAAGGGGAAGGGTGCCCTCTTATGTGATCCGCGGACGGACGCTTAAGGAAGCCGCAGGTGCAGCAGGACTGGATCCCGTGGAGCTTCAAAAAAGCATTGATGCCTACAACGTCAGTCTTAAGGGCGGGCATCCCCCGCGAGGCAAGCTTTCCAATGCGGATCCCGCTCTGCTGCCGGTGGCTGAACCGCCTTTTTTCATTATGCCGGCCACAGTGTGCCTGCTTGGAACCTATTGCGGCGTGACGATTGACGGCCATGCTCGTGTACTTGATCGGAAGGGGCGTGTCATCCCCGGGCTCTGGGCCGCAGGGGAAGTGACCGGGGGGCTCCACGGAACGACGTTCATCATGGGCACCGGTTTCAGCAAGGCGCAGGTTTTTGGACGAATCGCTGCACTGGATGCGATTGCGGGAGCGAAGTCATGAGGCGGGCCTGGCGGGCGATCCTCCTTTGGGGCCCGCTGTTGCTTGGCTGCACCGCCTCGTTAGGCTCGGAGGTTCTGAGGATCGGCTTTGCCGAAGATGAAATCCCGCAGGAAGCGCAGCCTTTCGTCAAGAAGACGTTTGATTCCCTCGGCCGGCTCCTCGCTCCGGATTACAGGCTGGAAATCCATTCCTACGCGAGCAGTGATCTTCTTGGGGCCGTTTCCAGAAACCAGGTGGAGCTTTTCCTTTCCTCCAGCACCATTTACCGCCAGTCAAGCCTGAGCGGAACCCGTGACGTCGCGGTTCTTATGCCGTCAGGCTCCGTCAATCCGAACCGGCTTGAAGGCAGCGTTTTTCTGACACCGCTGGGGACGGGGACCAGCGATGAACTGCTTTCAAAGAAGGGGCTGCGGTTTTTAACCTCCGGGAAGCTCTCTGGCACTGCCCTCATGAGCGCCAACCTGGAACTGCAAAGGATGAGGCAGAAAGAAAAATTAAGCGAAGCCACCGCCCATGAAGCTTCGCCGGCAAAGGCTCTCCGCAGGCTCCAGGCCGGCGAGGCCGACGTTCTGGTTTTGCCCGCCTGTGCCCTGGAGCGGGCATCCGAGCGAGGCGAGTTTGATGCTCGGGACTTGGTTGTTCTGCGCCCGAAGCAGGACCAGAACCTTTCCTGCCTCCATTCAACGGAGCTCTTTCCGGGGCTGACTCTTGCCACCATGCCGACGCTTGACTACCAGGCTTACAACAGGATCCTTTCCGCTCTCCTGTCGCTCAAGTCGGAAGGCTCGAAGCGGCTCTGGGTGATCGGGGCCAATTTCAGTGCCGTCGACTCCGCTCTCCACGAACTTGACTCCGATCCCTGGGCATCCTACAGGAAACCCACCGTCAAAAGCCTTATCGCGCATTACTGGCCGTGGTTGGCCGGTGTGCTGGGATTTGCTTTCTTCCTTCTTTGCAACATGGTGCTTTTGGGCAGGCTTGTGAAGCAGCGTACCCGGCAGCTTGAGGATGCGCTGCAGGAGCAAAAGGCTTTGAGGGGCGAAGTGGACAAAATCCGCAACAGGCTCGACAAGATGAAGCGCCTGCAGACCATCGGGCAGATGGCAAGCCTCTTCGCTCACGAGCTGAGGCAGCCCCTCAATGCCCTGAACTGCTACGCCTACGGAATTGAAAAAGCCATAAGACGGAAAATTCAACAGCCGGACCGGGATATTGAAGAGGGAATTGCGGCCGTCAACACTCAGATCCAAAGGGCGAGCGCGATCGTCGAAAAAGTGCGCAATTACGTGAGGTCGCAGTCCAGCAGGGAAGATGCGCACAGCTTTGCGGACATCCTAGAGAGATCGGCCGCTAATTTCAAGACGACAAGCGCGGGCAGCATTCCCATTCGCCTTTTGTTCGAGAATCGTGACCAGACCGTGATTCGCTGCGATCCCATGGAGATGGAACTTGTTGTCATTAATCTTTTAAGAAACTCCGCTCAAGCGCAGGCGGGGGCCGGTAATCCTTGGATAGAGCTTCGCCTTCAGGGCGGAAAGACCGTAATCCTTACGGTTACCGACGGGGGCAGGGCTCTGTCGGACGAAGAGTTCAGGGCAATTGCTGCCCTTGGCGAGTCAACCAAGCCCGAGGGACTCGGCCTGGGGCTTCCGATTGTCTGCAGTCTGGTCGAGGAGCACAGGGGAAAAGTCTTTTTCGAGCGGACGAAATCTCGGTCTTTGGAAGTGAGAATTGAACTTCCGCCGGCGTATACGGGGGCATGATGGACAAAGAAACACTAATCCGGGTTGTCGATGACGATGATTCTGTCAGGAACGGGCTTGAATACCTGCTGCGGATGGAAGGCTGGAAGGTGAAAACCTTCCCTTCGGGGCTCTCGTTTCTCCAGGGAGACTCCCCCTCGGTTCCAGGGGCCGTCATCATTGACGTAAGAATGCCGGGAATGTCAGGGCTGGAGCTTCAGGATGAGCTGATCAGGCGAAAATATCCCCACCCTGTCATTTTTCTCTCCGGTCATGGCGACATCGGCATGGCTGTTAAAGCCGTCAAAAAGGGGGGCCGCGAATTTTCTTCAAAAGCCGGTCAATCCCGGGGAACTCGTGGAAGTGATCAGGGAGTGCATGGAACAGGAAGGAAAAAGGCAGGAGCTTTCTAAGGAAGCAGCGCAGGCGCTTCTGCAGAGGCTGACGCCCCGGGAGCGCCAGATCACCGCCCTCATTTTGCAAGGGCTTACGAACACCGCCATAGCCGTCCGGCTGGGGCTTTCAGTAAGGACAGTGGAAAACCACCGGGAAGCTGTGTACAGAAAAATGAATGTGAACTCTCTCCCGGCCTTGAAATCTAAGCTCGACGGACAACTCCATGTGTTTTCCGGGGTATTCGTGGAATAAGCAGTGAAGCCCGCTAACACGGTCCTGTTTTTACCCATGAGACAGTGAGGCCGGATCGTTTGAACAAGAGCTGTTAAGACGTTCGCACGGACAGGCGATCCCCTTGCATTTTCAATGCTGCCCCTTTACGGTGAATTATCAAATCAAGTGCAAAGTTACTGAATAAAAGACTTCAGCCG
>ERZ791917.1243-NODE-1243-length-15467-cov-3.324617_pt1 | contig 15467 bp, 15 predicted proteins | sample MGYA00510138_ERZ791917 | MGnify/ENA primary metagenome ERZ791917 (study PRJEB30046, sample SAMN00792102) | human gut metagenome | study: EMG produced TPA metagenomics assembly of the A metagenome-wide association study of gut microbiota in type 2...
AAGAAGAAGCGTGAGATTACGGTAACCGACAATGAGACCGGCAATGCCAAGACCTATCTGATTCCTTACGGTTCCAGAATCAAGGTACTGGACGGCCAGGTGCTGGAAGCCGGCGATGAGCTGACAGAAGGCAGCATCAACCCCCACGATATCCTGAAAATCAAGGGGGTCCGTGCGGTGCAGGATTACATGCTCCAGGAAGTACAGCGTGTATACCGCCTCCAGGGTGTGGAAATCAACGATAAGCATATTGAGATGATTGTTCACCAGATGCTTAAGAAAATCAAGATCGAGGAGAGCGGCGACAGCGATGTGCTGCCGGGCGTATCCATGGATGTTCTGGATTACAACGAGATGAACGAGGCTCTGATTGCCGACGGCAAGAAGCCCGCAGAAGGCAGACAGGTCATGCTGGGTATCACCAAGGCATCCCTGGCAACAGATTCCTTCTTGTCAGCCGCATCCTTCCAGGAGACCACCAAGGTCCTGACCGAGGCAGCCATCAACGGCAAGGTTGACCATCTGATTGGCCTGAAGGAGAACGTTATCATCGGTAAGCCGATTCCGGCAGGTACCGGCATGAAGCGTTACCGCAAGGTGAAGCTGGACACAGACGATTTGATTTCAGATGAAATCCTGCTGTCTGATGACGATGAACTGGTGCTTTCTTCCGAGGATGAGAGCAGCAGCGGACTCACAGAGGACAATGTTGCAGAGGAAGTTCTGGGAATGGACGATATGGCTGATGTGGATGAAGAGGACGATGCAGTAGAGGAAGAATAGACCGAGACCATAGAAACGATAGAGACCATATAGTAATCATGCTCCGGGAAGGAACAGCGTATGTTTCTTCCCGGAGTTTTTTTGCGGATGGACATGGGGCGTATATGATACGTACATGATACGTACATGGGACGGTAAGATAAAAGGCACGTGAAAAGATCAAGTTAGTCCGAGCCGGTTCAGGTATGTAATCATAGAGGAACGGTACCGGAGAAAAATGGTACCAGAGAAAAATGATACCAGAGAAAAATGATATAAATATATATATTGATAAGGCCAGAGCTTCGCGCCCCGGCCTTTTTTTCATTGCAGATGCTGCTTCAGCGCCTTGATAACATCCATGACAAAGATACATTCCTTTTCTGTCAATTTATGCAATGTCTCCCTTAATTCATCTGTGTATTCACCCGTATATTCACCGGTATACGCACCAGGCTTTTTATGATCGCGGCAGGTATTCCACTTTCTGCCTGCCAGATTATCCAGGGAAATGTTAAGGACATCGGCAATATGGCATTGCCGGTGGTAGGACTTTTCCTGCTGTTTATATATTCGGACATGAGAGAGGTCTGTATGTCTGCCATGCGGCACAAATCTGCCAGCTTCATATTTTTTTCTAATAGTAACAGCTTTAAATTCTCGTTGAATCCCATGTTCATACCTCCAGAAAGATATTAACATTTGTGCGTGAAAGCGACAATCTTTTATTGACAAACTAACGAAAGCTACATAGGGGGCGGCCAGAAGAAAAATGAATCTGAAAAATAAGTAGCAGTCAAGGCAGCTGCCATGGTAGGATTATATCATGGCAGCTGTAATAATGTGTATGGGAGAATAAGAAATGAATATATTAATAATGAAGCTCTGTTTCGTGTTCGTTGTAATCATTGCCATCCTGTGGATGAAGCGTCCTTTGTTCTGGGCCATTTCAGGCGGACTGGCGGCGGCCCTGGTTCTGTACGGTATCCGTGTACCTGACGCCCTTTCCATCATGGGAAGGTCCATGGTCAGCAAGGATACGGTTACAGTGGTCCTGAGCTTTTACTTTATCACCTTCCTCCAGCGTATGCTGGAACGCAGGAACCGCTTAAAGCAGGCAGAACAGTCCTTAAACTGGCTGTTTAACAACCGCAGGGTAAATGCGTCCGCGGCACCTGCGGTCATCGGCCTGCTTCCCTCGGCGGGTGCCATGACCATATGCGCGGAGATTGTCAGGTCATCATGCCAGGATTATCTGAGCAATGAGGACATGACCTGTGTCACCAGTTTTTACCGCCATATACCGGAGAGCTTTCTGCCCACCTATTCCTCCATATTGATAGCGCTGGCTGTGTCTGGCGTGGGAGCAGGGGAATTCGTACTTGCCATGCTGCCGCTGGTGGCTGCTCTGTTCTTTATCGGGCACATGTTCTATCTCAGAAAGGTACCCAGGTCCACGGGACAGAAGACGGAGGAAGGCAGGAAAAAGGCGGCGGTTATGCTGTTTAAGAGTCTGTGGTCCATCATATTGATTGTAGTGCTGATTATTGCCTTTGACATACCGGTTTATGTGGCGACACCGATGGCAGCCGTCCTCAATATTTTTGTGGACCATCTGAAGCCATGGGAGATAAAGCCTATGTTCAGGACTGCGTTTGAGCCAATCATCATTTTTAATACTATATTAATTATGATGTTTAAGGACATTATTACCTATACGGGGGTCATCCATGAACTGCCTGTATTTTTCGGAGGTCTGCCCATTCCCCTTCCCATGGTATTTGCCCTGATATTTTTCTTCGGCACCATTATCAGCGGTTCCAACGCCATCATACCGCTGTGCATGCCCATGGCCATGGCGGCCATGCCGGACGCAGGCGTTCCCCTGCTGGTACTGCTCATGAGTTCTGCCTATGCAGCCATGCAGGTATCCCCTACCCATGTATGCCTGTTCATTGCCGCAGAATGCTTTAAAGTGGATATCGGCGCCCTGGTAAGGAGAAACATTCCCATGATTCTGGTGTTTTTTGCAGTTACGCTGGCATATACAGCTCTTTTGGGCGTGTTTTAAGCCCGTTGGTGCCGGAAATTGCGAAAAAATAAAGAAATTCCTTGACAGAATTTTTTTGCGTGTATATAATGATATGGCGTGCTGAAACACGTAATGTTTTCGTGCGCAAAAAGCTGATATACAGCAACCGCAGACAATATCACAGGAGGTGAAAAGAATGCCAACATTTAACCAGTTAGTGAGAAAGGGAAGACAGACCAGCGTTAAGAAGTCTACTGCACCTGCTCTGCAGAGGGGTTACAACTCCTTACAGAAGAAGGCTACAGAGGTTTCTGCTCCACAGAAGCGTGGTGTGTGTACAGCTGTTAAGACAGCTACCCCTAAGAAGCCTAACTCAGCACTCAGAAAGATTGCCAGAGTACGTCTTTCCAATGGCATCGAAGTTACAAGCTACATTCCAGGAGAAGGTCACAACCTTCAGGAGCATAGTGTTGTACTGATCCGTGGAGGAAGAGTAAAGGATCTTCCAGGTACCAGATATCATATCGTAAGAGGTACACTGGATACAGCAGGTGTTGCAAACAGAAGGCAGGCCCGTTCCAAATACGGCGCTAAGAGGCCAAAAGAGAAGAAATAATTTAGTTAGACCGCAGATTTGATTTGTAGGAATTGTGCCGGAATGATGATATTGACCTGTAGGTTGCAGGATTATATATTGTAGTACCGTGCATGAACGTGTGGAAGGTGCAGAGGAAAAACAGCAGCAGGCACCATGCTCAGTGCCGCGTTTAAAGACGCGCCCGCTTCGCAGGTGTGCTTGATTGCTAAGCTCGTGAGAGACCTCGCTATGCACTCAAAGCACGAGTACCTATGATCTAATGAAACGCTGTAAGGGATCTGCAGCGCAGGTCTTTACAGTTCTATTAAGGAGGGAAGTAACGTGCCACGTAAAGGACATACTCAGAAAAGAGACGTTCTGGCAGACCCAATCTACAATAACAAGGTTGTTACCAAGCTGATTAACAACATTATGTTAGATGGTAAGAAGGGTGTTGCGCAGAAAATTGTATACGGCGCATTTGACCGTGTTGCAGAGACAACCGGCAAGGACGCTATGGAAGTTTTTGAAGAAGCAATGAACAACATCATGCCTGTTCTGGAAGTTAAGGCAAAACGTATCGGTGGAGCTACCTACCAGGTACCTATCGAGGTTAGGCCTGAGAGGAGACAGACTCTGGCTCTTCGCTGGATTACCCTCTACTCCCGCAAGAGAGGCGAGAAGACCCAGAAGGACAGACTGGCAAATGAAATCATGGATGCTGCCAACAACACAGGTGCATCTGTAAAGAAGAAAGAAGACATGCACAAGATGGCAGAGGCAAACAAGGCATTTTCACATTTCCGCTTCTAATCTTTGGAATGTGTTTAACCTGTTTGATTATTTAAGGAGGAAAATCCCTTGGCTGGAAGAGAATATCCATTGGAGAGAACCAGGAATATCGGAATCATGGCCCATATCGATGCTGGTAAAACCACAACGACTGAGCGTATTCTGTATTACACTGGTGTAAACTATAAAATTGGCGATACCCATGAAGGTACTGCTACCATGGACTGGATGGCTCAGGAGCAGGAGAGAGGTATCACCATTACTTCCGCTGCAACCACTTGTCACTGGACCCTGCAGGAAAACTGCAAGCCGAAGCCAGGTGCATTAGAGCATCGTATCAACATCATTGATACTCCAGGACACGTTGACTTCACTGTTGAGGTTGAGCGTTCCCTGCGTGTACTGGACGGCGCTGTAGGCGTGTTCTGTGCAAAGGGCGGTGTAGAGCCACAGTCTGAGAACGTTTGGCGTCAGGCAGACACCTACAACGTACCTCGTATGGCCTTCATCAACAAGATGGACATTCTGGGTGCGAATTTCTACGGCGCAGTAGACCAGATTAAGACCAGACTTGGCAAGAATGCAATCTGCATTCAGCTGCCAATCGGCAAGGAAGATGATTTCAAAGGAATCATTGACCTGTTTGAAATGAAAGCCTACATCTATAATGATGATAAGGGCGACGATATATCCATCATTGATATCCCTGAGGATATGCAGGATGATGCCGAGTTATACCGTTCCGAGTTAGTAGAGAAAATCTGCGAGCTGGATGACGATTTAATGATGACATATCTGGAGGGCGAGGAGCCCAGCAATGATGACCTTAAGAAAGCCTTAAGGAAAGCTACCTGCGAGTGTGCCGCTATTCCGGTATGCTGCGGTACTGCTTACAGAAATAAAGGCGTTCAGAAGTTACTGGATGCAGTTATTGAATTTATGCCTTCACCGTTAGACATCCCTTCCATTAAGGGTACTGACCTGGACGGCAACGAGGTTGAGCGTCATTCCTCTGATGATGAGCCGTTTGCTGCTCTTGCATTCAAAATCATGACCGACCCATTTGTGGGTAAGCTGGCATTCTTCCGCGTGTATTCAGGAAGCCTGAACTCCGGTTCTTACGTACTGAACGCAACCAAGGGCAAGAAGGAGCGTGTTGGACGTATTCTTCAGATGCATGCCAACAAGAGAAACGAGCTGGATAGGGTTTACTCCGGCGATATCGCAGCTGCAGTTGGATTTAAGGTGACTTCCACCGGCGATACCATCTGTGACGAGAAGAATCCGGTTATCCTGGAGTCCATGGAATTCCCAGAGCCGGTTATTGATATCGCTATCGAGCCAAAGACCAAAGCAAGCCAGGATAAGATGGGCGATGCGCTGGTTAAGCTGGCTGAGGAGGATCCGACCTTCCGTGTGCGTACCGATGAAGAGACTGGCCAGACCATTATCTCCGGTATGGGCGAGCTCCATCTGGACATCATTGTTGACCGTCTGCTCCGTGAGTTCAACGTTGAGGCAAACGTAGGCGCGCCTCAGGTTGCTTACAAGGAGACATTTACCAAGGCTGTTGATGTTGACAGCAAGTATGCGAAGCAGTCCGGTGGACGTGGACAGTACGGTCACTGTAAGGTTCACTTTACACCAATGGAAGCAAACGCAGAAGAGACCTTCAAGTTCACTTCTTCCGTTGTGGGCGGTGCTATTCCGAAGGAATACATCCCTGCTGTAGGCGAGGGTATTGAAGAGGCATGCAAGACCGGTATCCTTGGCGGATTCCCAGTACTGGGCGTTCACGCTGATGTATACGACGGTTCTTACCATGAGGTTGACTCCTCTGAGATGGCATTCCACATTGCCGGTTCCATGGCATTCAAGGAAGCTATGCACAAGGGCAACCCAATCCTGCTTGAGCCTATCATGAAGGTGGAAGTAACCATGCCGGAAGACTACATGGGTGATGTTATCGGTGATATCAACTCACGCCGTGGACGTATCGAGGGTATGGAAGACATTGGAGGCGGCAAGATGGTCCGCGCATACGTTCCGCTGTCAGAAATGTTCGGTTATTCTACGGATCTTCGTTCCAGAACACAGGGACGCGGAAACTATTCCATGTTCTTTGACAAGTATGAACCAGTTCCGAAGAATGTACAGGAAAAAGTACTTTCCGACCATAAGAAATAAGATAGATTCTTGATAAAAGGCTTGTAAACTAAAGGAAAATAGAATATAATGGTTGATAGCCTGACATTAACTATAATAGCCCATTATACAGGGCGCAAATTAAGGAGGACGTTATAAAATGGCTAAAGCTAAGTTTGAAAGAAACAAACCTCATTGTAACATTGGTACCATCGGACACGTTGACCATGGTAAAACAACTTTAACCGCAGCAATCACAAAGACTCTTCATGAGAGATTAGGTACCGGCGAGGCTGTTGCTTTCGAGAATATCGATAAGGCTCCAGAAGAGAGAGAGCGTGGAATCACTATCTCTACTGCACACGTTGAGTATGAGACAGAGAACAGACACTACGCACACGTTGACTGCCCAGGACATGCTGACTACGTAAAGAACATGATCACTGGTGCTGCTCAGATGGACGGCGCTATCCTGGTTGTAGCTGCTACTGATGGTGTTATGGCTCAGACAAGAGAGCACATCCTGCTGTCCCGTCAGGTAGGCGTTCCTTATATCGTTGTATTTATGAATAAGTGCGACATGGTTGATGATCCAGAGCTGCTTGAATTAGTAGAAATGGAAATCAGAGACCTGCTGAATGAATATGAGTTCCCAGGCGATGACACTCCTGTAGTTCAGGGTTCTGCTCTGAAGGCTCTGGAAGATCCTAAGAGCGAGTGGGGCGACAAGATTCTTGAGCTCATGAAGGCTGTTGACGAGTGGGTACCAGACCCAGTTCGTGAAACAGACAAGCCATTCCTGATGCCTGTAGAGGACGTATTTACCATTACCGGCCGTGGTACTGTTGCTACCGGTAGAGTAGAGCGTGGTACTCTGCACCTGAATGACGAAGTTGAAATCATCGGTATCCATGAGGATGTTCGTAAGAGCGTTGTTACTGGTATCGAGATGTTCCGTAAGCTGCTTGACGAGGCTCAGGCTGGCGACAACATCGGCGCTCTGCTGCGTGGCGTTCAGAGAACTGAAATCGAAAGAGGACAGTGTCTGTGCAAGCCAGGTTCTGTTAAGTGCCACAACAAGTTTACCGCTCAGGTTTACGTTCTGACAAAGGACGAGGGCGGCCGTCATACTCCTTTCTTCAACAACTATCGTCCACAGTTCTACTTCAGAACAACTGACGTTACTGGCGTTTGCGATCTGCCAGCGGGTGTTGAGATGTGTATGCCTGGCGATAACGTAGAGATGACCGTAGAGCTGATTCATCCAGTAGCTATGGAGCAGGGTCTTCGTTTCGCTATCCGTGAAGGCGGAAGAACCGTTGGTTCTGGTAGAGTTGTAAGCATCGTTGAATAATTTCGGCAAGCTTATACGCTAAAATCATAAAATAATATATCTGAATTGATATTGTGCCCAAACAGTAAAATTCCCCCGGAAGATGTATCTTCCGGGGGTTTTGTGATATCTGGAATGAAACTTAACCGCAGCACAGGTCCGTGTCCCATGTATAGGATCCCTTTGACGTGTCAAATCCATAGAAGTCGGCAAATGACAGCCTGAAGATGCTCCGGTCGGCAGACGGTAGTTTTATCTGGTTTTTTATCAGATACTGGTAAATACCGCTGCCTGATATATTTCCCACCATCAGTATGCTTTTCAGTATGCCGTCCTCCACCAGGGCCTTTCTGTAGTTTTGGCTGTCCTCCTCTGTTATGACCAGAGTGTGGCTGTCCAGGCGGTTGATGTCGCCAATGCAAAGGGCCGGCAGGCCGAAGAAGTTCATGGTGTTCTTCATGGCATATGTGTCCTCGTAGGGAGTGGGGATGCCGTACATGTTTTTGGCAGCCACGGCTCCCTGCTTCATGGCGTTGGGCCATATACCGGACAGGCCGCACACATCCCCGGCCCCGTAGACTCCGGGAACAGAGGTAGAGAGATACTGGTCCACTGTGACGGCCCTGCCCGTCTCCACGCTGCAATGCTCCAGGAAACGGATTTCCGGGCGTACGCCTGCCGCCGCAATGATGAAGTCACAGGCCAGTTCTTCGCCGTCCTCCAGAACCAGGGCGCTTACATTGCCCCGGGAATCCAGACGGGTCCGGCTTGCCCTGGCTGCCAGCCGGAAGCTGCATCCGTGGTGTTCAAAGAGTCTCTGGTACTCAGACGCAGCTTCGGCATCCAGCTGGAGGGGAAGGATCCGGCCGGCCATCTCCACGATTACCGGGGAGATTCCCCGCTCCATAAGGGCATAGGCTGCGTCCATACCCACCAGGCCGGAGCCGATTATCACTGCCCTGGCCCCTGGTTTTACGGCCTTGTCAATGGCCAGGGCATCGGACAGATCGCGGAAGCCGTACACATTTTCAGCCTCCTTAAGTCCGGGTACAGGGGGCAGAAGGTAATAGGCGCCGGTTGCCAGGAGAAGCCGGTCATAGGGGAGGAAGGTGCCGTCATCTAAGAGGATGCGCCTCTCAGCGCAGTCCAGCCGGACCATTGCCTTTCCTGGACACCAGGTTATGTTGTTCTGTTTAAAGAAACCGGGCGGAATAAAGCTGATTCCTTCTGCGTCCCGCTCACCGCCCAGGTATTTGTGAAGCATACAGCGGGAATGGACCTGGTCATCCTTCGATACCAGGACGATTTCACCGTCCCTGTCCAGCTGGCGCAGGGTCTTGGCTGCGCTGATGCCGGCCGGGCCGGCTCCTGCGATAACATATCTCATGACTCCACCTCCTCAATCCAGATTGCCTTTTTGGGGCATGCCTTTACACAGCTGGGTTCGCTGCCGCTGTCCTTGCAGAAATCACATTTGATGATGCGGCTGCGGGCTGTATTGTCGGGTTTAAGGACGCCAAAGGGGCAGTTCATTACACACATGAAACATCCGGCGCACTGTTTTTCATCGTATTCCACGATTCCTGTTTCCCGGTTCTTTGAAAGGGCGCCGCTCATGCAGGAATTCACACATTCCGGTTCATCACAGTGGCGGCAGTATTTTTGAGCTCGAGCATTTGAACGAACTCGGCTGCCGGCGGATGAAGTTGCGGCTTTCGTTGGCAGGATCTGTCAGATCCAAATCATATATGCTGCCTTTATCTGCCCTGTGGGCATTCATGCAGGCAAGTGTGCAGTTCAGGCAGCCATCGCACCTGCCGGCGTCAATCCATATCCGTTTCATAGCCGCCCTCCTATATATTCAGTGCCTGTCGTTTGTCCATGATGATTTGTTCCAGTATGTCCGCGGATTCACCTGCATGGCTGTTTACAATGACCTGTCCGCCGGTAAGGGCCTTCATGTCCTCTGTGAGGATCTTTGTCACCAGTCTGCTGCCTGTGATAAAGGGGGGAAGTCCCAGGTGAAGGGGAAGACCCAGGGCCAGTCCGAAGGCGCCGTCTGCCAGCGCCTGTTCCTCCAGCCACTGGGCGGCCGAGAGCACCAGGGGAAGCTGGGGAATGTCCACGTTAAGGGCCTGGGCCAGTTCCGTGGCCACCATCTCCAGTCTCCCGATGGCCAGACAGGGGCCGAAATTAAGCACGGGAGGGATGCCCAGGGACTCACAGACTGCCCGAAGCTTTGGACCTGCCAGGCTGGCTGCCTCCGGGGTCATGAGGCCGCAGTTTTCCAGGCCGCCTGAGGAACATCCCGCGGTCAGGACCAGGATATCCCTGGCAATGAGTTCTTTGGTCAGCTCCACGGTCAGGACGTCATGTCCGCCTGCAGTCAGGTTGGAGCATCCCACCACACCGGCGATTCCCTTGATATCCCCGGAAGCAATGAGGTCGATGAGAGGCTTCCAGCTGCCCCCCAGGAACTTTTTCAGGGATACCTCGCTGACGCCTGTGATGGTGTTGGTATTGCCGTGTTCCGGAAGGAGGTTTAAGGGCACCCGGGCCCTGCGGTTTTTGTAGGATTCCAGTATCTCGTCCAGGATTTCCCGGCTGATGCGCGCCCTGTCCTCAAACACAAAGGGTTTCAGTGCTGCATTCTGCTTCTTTGCCACGTCATCCAGGCAGATCTGCCGGATGTTCAGACGGTCGCAGATGGGTTCAATGCCGGGAAGGGTACAGTTGAATTCACTGAGCACGGCGTCGATGGCACCGGTGGCCAGGACAGCCTCGCTGGTGTAGTTGTTGCCTGCGTGGCCGCTGAAGATGTCCTGGTAATGAACGCCCCGAAGCTGCAGGTCCTGGCCCACACAGGTGCATCCCACCAGCCGGAATCCCCTGGCCCCTGCTGCCTTTGCCAGCTCCTGGACCTCCGGCTTCTTAAGCTGTTCCTGGAGATGGACGAAGATGGAGTGCTGATGTCCGGTAATCATGATATTGATGTAGTCCGGGTCAATCACCCCAAGGCCAACCGGGGCAGGGGTGATTTCGGGCTCGCCCAGCATGACGTCATTCAGCAGGTTGGTCAGCATCAGACCGTATACGCCGGTGGAAATGCCCAGCTTGAGACAGTGAAGCAGCATGTCTGTGGGGTCCGAGTTCAGGTTGGTGGAACATTTCACCACGCCGGCGCAGACTTCGGATTTGGCGCCTCCGGGCAGGATTCCTAATTCGTTCCACTTGGCCAGACGGGGAGCGTATGACAGCTTCTGCTGGAGCTTCATGGGAGTGTAGTCGGGAAGGTACAAATCGTCCAGGACTGCCTGGGCCACGGCTGCGGCGCGGGTGTGTGGGTCGCCCTGGGGGATTGTGAATAGCTGGCAGAGATGTTCCAGGGCATTCATCCCTTTTAAGGCTCCGCCGGAAAGTGCGGTCTCCTTTAAATTAAGGGCAGTGGTCTCCACTACGTGGATATAGCAGCCTGATCCTGCTGCCACTGCGCGGAGAAAATTCCTGGCCACGATTACGTCGGCGGAAGCACCGCAGATTCCGTGAGGGGCCTCAGGCGTGATACGGCAGGGGCCGTTGGAACAGAGGCGGCAGCATACGCCCTGGAGACCGAAGCCGCATTTGACGGACTGTCCTTCCACACGGTGGTGGGATGTTTCCATGGGAAGACCTGCTATGTAACATTCCAGTGGTTTGTCTGCGCTTTTACAGGTTGTGCAGCTGTAACAATGATTCATGATGGATACCTCCTGTTGAAATATATGGTTTGCGTAGGTTTGAATATCATAAAGTGGATAAAAATTATCCACTTTTGGGGCGAATAAAAATAGATGTATCAGCCGGATTTGTTAAAGAGCCTGTCCAGAGAGGTGCGTTTCAATTCCTCCTCCAGCACACGCTGGACTCTTGCCAGTTCACAGTGAACTTTGCAGCCGTCAAAACTGGCGGCATAGCCGCACTGGTATTGACTGTCCAGGCAGGGATTAAGAAAAAATTCCTCGTCCGCCGCCTTAATGATATCCAGGAGGGTCAGATCCGCCAGGCTTCGGTTCAGAATACATCCGCCTCCGGCGCCCCTGCGTATGGATACCAGGCCGGAACGCTCCAGCTTTTTCAGTATCTTGTATGCAAACTGTTTCGGCACCAGTTCCCGCTGGCATATCTGTTCCAGGGGAAGCAGTTCCCCGTCCTTCAGGGCGCGGATAATGCGGATTGCATAATCGGATTCGCGTGTTATCATCATAGTGTTATCACCTTATTGTTAAAATTGTAACAATTCTTATATACTATTATAGCAAAGTAGATAAAAATTATCAAGTATAAATGTGGTATTTATACAGAATGTTGACAGCCAGGGGGCTATGTGGTATGCTGATTCCGGCTTTTTGTGCGAAAACAGTATGTTTTTGGGGATAAAGCTGATTTGACAGAGTAAAATTGGGGATAGACAGGGGGTATTATGAGCAGACCGCACAGTTTGACAGAGGGAAACATTCTCACATCTCTTATGGGTTTTGCGCTGCCTGTGCTGGCGGCTTTGTTTTTGCAGACCATGTATGGGGCTGTTGACATGATGATTGTGGGGCAGTTCAGCCATGCGGCGGAGGTGTCCGCGGTGTCCACGGGCAGCTGGATCATGCAGACCATAACCACGGCCATCGTAGGACTGGCTATGGGAACCACCATTCTTTTGGGCAGGAAGATTGGGGAGGGGCAGCCTGAGGAGGCTGGCCGGGTTATGGGCGCCAGCATATGGATATTTGCTGTCATCGGTCTGGCGGTGACTGCGGTCATGCAGTTTCTGGCAGTTCCCTGCACCGCATGGATGCGGGCGCCGAAAGAGGCATTTGACAGTACCGCGGTGTATGTGAAAATCTGTTCCGCGGGCTCGCTGTTTATCGTGGCCTACAATCTGCTGGGAAGCATATTCAGGGGACTGGGAAATTCCAGGCTTCCCCTCATATCCGTGTCCATTGCCTGCCTGGTGAATATCGCAGGGGACCTGTTGTTGGTTGGGGTATTCCACATGGCTTCTGCGGGAGCAGCCATAGCCACGGTGTTTGCCCAGGCGGTCAGCGTGGTGCTGTCAATCCTGATTATCAGAAAACAGAAGCTCCCCTTTGCTTTTCGCAAGGAGAGCGTTCGTTATGACAGGCAGCTGGCCGGCCGGGTGGTGAAGCTGGGATTCCCCATTGCTTTTCAGGATGTGCTGGTGTCCATATCCTTCCTGGTTATATCAGCCATTGTCAATACCCTGGGAGTCATTCCTTCGGCCGGTGTAGGCGTGGCTGAAAAACTCTGTGGTTTTGTGCTGCTGGTGCCATCTGCCTACGGGCAGGCCATGTCGGCCTTTGTGGCCCAGAATATCGGCGCCAGGAGACCGGAACGGGCCAAACGGGCCCTTGCATATGGTATACTCACTTCTCTGGGAGTGGGCGTGTTCCTGGCGTATTTTTCATTTTTCCACGGAGATCTGCTGGCTGGTGTGTTCTCCAGGGACCGGGAGGTGGTGCTGGCGGCGGCAGATTATCTGCGGGCCTATGCCATTGACTGTCTGCTGGTATCCTTCATGTTCTGCATGACAGGTTTCTTTAACGGATGCGGAAGGACCGCCTTTGTCATGTTTCAGGGAATCGCGGGAGCCTTCGGTGTCCGCATACCGGTGTCCTATCTCATGAGCCGTCTGGTTCCGGTGTCCTTATTTAAAATCGGTCTGGCCACGCCGGCCTCCACATTGCTGCAAATCCTGCTCTGCGGCATTTATCTGAAGGTGCTGAACCGGGACCCTCTGCTGCATGGAACGGGGGAGCCTACCAGTCGCCCTCATCAGACCATATAATCTGGATGAATTTGGCCATAAGAGGGATATAGCTTATGACAAAGGACAGAAAGGCGGCTCTGAGGACCGTCTTTTTCTTTTCCTCCGGCACTGCCATGCCGACGCAGATGCCCAGGGACAGGAGACAGAATTTTAACAGTCCGATGGTCTTCCAGTCGGACTCCCAGATGTACTGGTTGGCGCAGCGAATCAGTTTTTTCATAGGTATACCTCCTTCTATTGAGCGCTTCTTACATGGCTTCTTATACTTACAGTTTAGCACATGGGATGGACGGATGGAAGGGGCTCTTGACAGGTTTGGGGAAACATGCTACCATAAAATGCAGGATTCATTATACGAAACAGAGAGCGCGCAGAACATGATGGTACTGAAAGCATACAGAAGAAGGCCCCGGCGGAACCGGGTGTTTATATATAGAAGATTTGAGACATCAGGACGGCAGAGAAATCTGCCGTCTTTTAATTTGGGAATTCATTCCGGTGCAGTGAGAAAGGACTAAAATCATGGAAAAGAAAAAAACGACGGCTAAGATTGTATTCAGTCTGGGAGAAATTTTGGTGGGAAATATGATGTATGCGGCAGCAGTGGTGCTGTTCATTGTGCCGAACGGACTCATTACAGGAGGAACCACGGGACTGGCCCTGTTTGTGAACCATAGCCTTGGCATCCCCATCAGCCTTTTTGTCAGCGTGTTTAACGTGGCCATGTTTCTGCTGGGGGCATGGGTGCTGGGTAAACAGTTTGCCCTGACAACCGTACTCAGCACCATTATCTACCCGGTTTTGCTGGGGGTGATGGAGGGAAGCGGATTTGGCGGCTTTGTGCTGGAAGAGAAGCTGGTGGCAGTGCTCTATGCGGGGCTGCTCATAGGCGGGGGGATCGGTATAGTGATGCGGGCAGGAGCCTCCACAGGGGGCATGGACATTCCTGCCCTGGTGCTTAAGAAAAAGCTGGATGTGAATGTGTCCATGACTCTGTATATCATGGACTGTGTGGTTCTGGGGCTTCAGCTGATTGAGGCTGATTCCCATGCCATTCTCTACGGTATCATACTGATTATCGTGTATACCATGGTGCTTAACCAGGTCCTTATGTCGGGAAATGCCAGAATACAGGTGAAGATTGTCAGCAGAAGGTATGAGGAGATCAACCGCCTCATAGCGGAGCGCATTGACTGCGGTACCTCCCTGCTGCATATGGAGACCGGTTATCTCCACAGGGAGCAGGAAATGATTCTGGCGGTGATTTCCAGGCGGGATCTGCCCAGGCTGAACAACCTGGTCATGGATGAAGACCCGGAGGCCTTTATGATTATCAACCAGATTAATGAGGTGAGAGGCAGGGGCTTTACCCTTAAGAGAGTATATAAGGAAGCGCGGCAGTAAAGTGCAGACAGGCCCCGCTGCATGCGGGCCCCAGCCCTATGTTATACCGCTTACATGCTGCGAAATACCGGTATGTAGAGAAGCAGGGTGATGAACATGGCTGCCGCGCACAGCAAAATCAGTACATTGACCGTGACAAGTGACATGTGGGGGAAGAGCAGCAGTAGGAAAAGCACCACGAACAGAAGCGCGGTACAGCATTTGCCGAACCACTTGGCGCCGTTTAACTTCTTGCCTTCCCGGAGCTTGATGGCGCCCATGATTAGCATGAAGCCTTCTTTCAGCACAAACAGGACCAGAAGGAGCAGAATCAGGGGATAACGGCTCCACAGACAGAGCAGGATGGCGCCGTGGGTCAGCTTATCTGCTAGGGGGTCCAGGAATTTGCCGAACTCCGTAATCATATTGAATTTTCTGGCGATCATTCCGTCGAACATGTCTGTGATGGAGGATATGCCCATGACAATGGCAGCCCTGTAATAGTCTGCATCTGTGGATGCCTTCAGGTACAGCCACACAAACACAGGAATCATAATTAAACGGAAATACCCCATCAGGTTGGGGATGGACAAAAGCTCCTTTTTTGAGATATGCCTCATAA
>ERZ791917.1244-NODE-1244-length-15382-cov-2.798852_pt1 | contig 15382 bp, 8 predicted proteins | sample MGYA00510138_ERZ791917 | MGnify/ENA primary metagenome ERZ791917 (study PRJEB30046, sample SAMN00792102) | human gut metagenome | study: EMG produced TPA metagenomics assembly of the A metagenome-wide association study of gut microbiota in type 2...
CACACGCAAGGAATTCAAAGTCGGAAACTGGATTCAACAACCTGCGGTATTCCAAAGCGATTCCCACGACAATACCGCCGTCCAACCGCCTGTTTCCGGCATTATTCTCCAGGACGCAACCAAACGTATCCATCTTGAACCGCCGGTTTCCGTCGGCGGAGCTGCCGCTGTAATAATACGGGATGCTGCCGGATGTCTTTCCGCCCACACCGCAGGCGATGTACGGGCCGACATTCAGCGAGGCGTGGTAATCCTTTCCCAACGGCAGCCTTGCGGCTACCCTGACGGGTATCTGCAAGTACAGCTCGTTCATCCCGGCGTTCCGCACGTAATCCATATCATCCCTGCCGCCTATGGATACAAATTCCAAAGCGGATCGCAGCGTCCAGGTCTTATTCAACGCATATTCCGCGCCTATCTCCGCTTTGCAGGCTATTTGCGTATCACTGCCGGAGTGCTTTCCGTAAAGGCGGGAAGTTCCGATTCCCGCCTCTGCATAAAAGGAGATAGGTGACTGCGCCCGGACGGCCGATGTGGCGACCGCCATGCACATTATCATCAATGCCTTTTTCATACATATATCTTTCCGTCTTCGCCGATTAATAAAATCGTGAGCTCTCCGTCGGGCAACAGGGGAGCGCAGCACTGCCCGCAAAGCTCTATCAATAGCTTGGCGAATGTTTCCAGCTTTTCCGCGGGAATGATGTCCCATAACTCCCGCGCCAGATTCATCTTCCGGATAGCGGCCGATACGTCTTCGCCGCATTCCGCCCGGCTGGCTATGTCCTGAATGAAGTCCTTGTTCATCACAACCTTCTTGCTATGGGTATCGAGGTGGCCTTCCGCCAGTTTCACGGCTTTGCCTATCATTACTCCCAGCGTGACGCGGGGCAGTTTCAGCTCGTCGGCTATCTTCAGTGTCTCGCCGATGAAGTTGCCGTAATGTACAAAGGCCTGTACCGGCAACCCGGGATAGTAGGCCTTGATGTACCGTTCGCTCTTTGCCCCGGAACTGATAACCACACGCGGGCTGTCCGTGGCGCGCGCCACTTCCATTGACTTGCGGATAGAGCTTACGAACGCCTCGCTGGAGAACGGCTTCACGATACCCGACGTACCGATGATGGATAGTCCCCCCTCTATGCCCAGACGGGGATTGAAGGTACGCTTGGCTATTTCCTCGCCGCCGGGTACGGAGATGGTCACAACAATGGGACTGCTCATTTTAGGCACGCCGACATAGCTGAGGTACATCCTTACATTCTCCTCTATCATCTTGCGTGGCGTGGGATTAATGGCGGGCGCTCCCAATTCCAGCCCTAATCCCGGCATGGTGACGATACCTATCCCTTCTCCGCCGGCGATGATGATGTTATAATCGTCTTGCTGCTTTCCACTGTTCACCTCGTCCATATTGAACGGCAGGGCGATATTCACCTTAATCTGCATTCCGTTGGTAATGTCGGGGTCGTCTCCCGCGTCTTTTATGACGCAGGCTTCCGATTCCACCATCCAGTTGTCGTTGACGGAACTGGAACGGGGACGTTGCTTCTGAGGCTCTACGGGAACTCCTATCATCTCTCCATTGGGCAGGGTTACTATAAACTCCGGGGGACGGGGAGTTCCGTCGAGGTTGAATATATCCCATATGGCTGCTGCGGCCGCTGCGGCCGCGCATGTTCCCGTGGTGAACCCGCTGCGCAGGTCATAGAATCCGGGATGGTACAGCTCTACCATTCTTCGCAGACCGTGTCGCCCGTTTACGGGCAGGAGATTGGGTTGGAGCGGCGGACGCTTTATGATGAAGATGCGGATGCCCAGTTCCTGGGCTGCTTCCACCTTCTCGGAAAACCCGCCGGAAGCGCCGCTTTCTTTAATTATGATAGCATCGGGACGTATCTGCCGTATCAGCAGGCGTTCGTCCTCTCCGGCATGGTAGTAACGCAAATATTCTTCGGGGAATGCCTCGCTTCTTGCCAATTCGCGTGAACTCTCACGGTCGAGGATACGGAAATAGCAGCGGCAGCTTTCCTGCCAGAGCGCTTTCAGTTTGCCTATACTCTTTACTCCTGTCAGCGCCAGTAGTATGTAGACCTCTTCCTTTTTTATCTTTTGGACGGCGTCTTCAAAACTGTCGCACCATACGATACCGTCATGCTTCTCTATGCGGGGGTAAATGCGGTCGTAGAGGATGGCCGGAATCTGAAGCTTGTCGGATACGTCGTTGACGTTCCTGTGCAGCTCCTCGGCAAAAGGATGCGCGGCATCTATCAACAGTGAAATGTTCTCTTTACGGCAGAAAGATTCCATAGCGTCTTTATCCATGCCACCTTGCAGGCGGATGCCGTTATGCAGAGGAATGTCTTGTTCGTAACCCTTGGTTGAATAATAGAAGGGCTTTCCAGCTTCCTCAAGTGTTTGGACGGCTATGCGTCCTTCGGTTGTACCGCCTAATACTAATATCATTTTTTTATTTTCTAAATAAGTGTTTGAATTCGTGTGCATACAGTCGCGACAGTCCTTCGCGATTGCCGATAGCCTCGCCTACGACAATCATGGTTGTCAGGGTCAGGTTATTCTCTTTTACTATCCGTGCAAGGTCTTTCAGCTCTCCCCGGAAGATGCGTTCGTCCGGCCAGGTGAGGTGATAGCATACGGCTACGGGGGTTGTTTCCGGGTACTCTTGCAGAAGTTCCGCCTGTACCTGTTCCGCGATGCCTGCGCTGAGGAAGATGCACATGGTGCTTTGCGAGCGTGCCATGAGGTGCAGTTTCTCCCGTTCGGGCATAGGAGTCCGTCCTTCGCCGCGGGTCAGTATGATGCTCTGTACTTTCTCCGGAATGGTGAACTGCGACTTCAGAGCCGCCGCCGCTGCCTGGAAAGAAGATATGCCCGGCGTGATGTGATAGCTCATGCCGTATCGGTCGAAGTAGTTCATCTGTTCCTGTATCGCTCCGTAGATGCAGGGGTCGCCCGTATGCAGGCGCACGATGAACTTTCCTTTGTCGTAGAACTCTTTCATCAGCGCGAACTGTTCTTCCAAATCCATGGAAGCGGAGCTGCGCACCGTTGCGCCCGGTTTGGCGCAAAGCGTCAGCTCACGGGGCACGAGGCTGCCTGCATAGAGGATGAGGTCGGCCTTTTCCAGCATCTCCCGTCCCCGTACGGAGATAAGGTCGGGGTCACCGGGGCCTGCGCCTACAATCTCGATGTGTCCCCGGCGCAAGGCGCGGATATTTATAGCGGCGGCTACCGTATAGTTCCCGCCTTTGCGTTTCGGCATTATCAGCTCACTGTTGCCGGAAGACAGCAACGCTGCCGCCTCGCTCACGCTGGGCGTACCCATGTGCTTCATCACGGTTTTGCTGGGATGCGGCACGTCTGTCGCCGCCAGCTCTTCGGCCGTATAGAAACAGACGTCGTATCCCTTTTGGAGCGACTTCACCACCGGCTCGTCACGCTTGGCGTCAATCGTAGCGATGGATGCGATGGCCTGCCGGGGAATGCCGTATTCTTTCAGCCTGTCCAGAATCTCTTCCGTCACTTCCTTCACAGGCCCGGCCTGGCGGGCAAGTCCGATGCCGACGTGCACCATTCGCGGCACATAGCAGATAGACGGCGTCCCCTCTATGTAATGCACCTGCGGCGAGACGCACAGCACCAGTTGAAAGCGGGATACCTCGATGTCTTTCAGACGATAGAACACCTCTACATGAGGGGGAAGATGCGCTTCCAGCCAGTCGGTACCCTTGTCGCGGACTTCCAGCAGCAGCGCGGTGGGCTTTCCGCTTACGAAGAGGCGGATAGGCTCATTCATGCACGCCTTCATCTTCTCCTCGCGAGTTTGGGCGAGCTCCGCCAGCCGCAGGGCGGAAGCATCCACATTGAGTATCGGGAACCAGCCGAAACGCCCGGGCAGTTTGTCCAACGCCCACAGTCCGGTAAGGTCGCTTTGAGTGGTTATCACGGGCTCGGCTCCCAATGCGCCGGCTATCGCTGCGGTCAGTTCGTTGGCTCCGCCGATATGTCCGGACAGGACGGAGATGGCGTATCTGCCCGTACTGTCCACGCAGATTACGGCGGGGTCGGTATACTTGTTCTTCACGCAGGGGGCGATGGAACGTACGCAGATGCCCATGGCTCCGATGAAGATAAATGTGTCGTAACGGTTGAAGTTCTCGGCAGTAAAGCTGCCGGTCGATTCGATGTGCGTACATCCGTCTTCATGGCGCGGGGTGAAAATCTCCGCTTCGGGAAACTCCTTGAGCAACAGCCGCGCAGAAGCCAGTCCCGCTTCCGAGACGAGCATGATGGCCGTCTTCATGCGGGGAGCGTCCGCTTTCATAACAGGTATGTCTGTTTTCATAATGGATATATCTTGTCTTATTGTTTTATGAAAGCGTCGCTTTCATAATTTCGATGGGGTTATAATCATTCAGCGCGATGCGTACGGACGGATGCGGTATCAGGCCGGCGGCTTCGGCTCCTTCCGTGAACGCGTTTTTACTGTCTGCCGATACGGAGTTGAAGACGATACATCCGCCGGGCTGTAAGTTTTCCTTTATCTTCGCCAGCATTTCCGGCAGCCGTCCGCCGTGTCCGCCTATAAAGACGGCGTCGGGGCGGGGGAGAGCATCGGTCGCCGTTTGCAGGAAATCGCCTGTGATTGCCGTGATGCCCGGCGTACCGAAGCGGCGGCTGTTGATATTCATCAGTTCTTCGCCCTCGGCGCGTACCTCGAAGGAAACGACCGTGAGGTGGGGAAATTGCAGCCGGGCTTCGATGGATACCGACCCGGTGCAGAAACCGACATCCCAGAATACACGACGCCGGTTCAGCTCCAGCGCCTGTAAGGTAAGCAGGCGGACGGGCGCTTTGGTTATCATGCGGGCGCGTCCGTTCAAGTGCGCGAACCGTTCGTCGGGAATGCCGAAAGGACGGGCTTCTAAGGAAGCGGTGGCGCAAAGCAACAGGTTGTTGGGATGCTCGAAACCGCCTTGCGCCGCTTCCCGCAGCGTCATGTGGCGGATACGTTCTTTTTCGGGGTTGCCGAGATGCTCGCCTACATACATGGTGTAACGGTCATACCCGTATTCCAGCATGCGGGACGCGATAGCGGCGGGCGTATGTTCCCGGTCGGTAAGGATGCCTATCTTGGGAGCGCGCTCTATCAGGGCACGGTCGAACTCGTGCCAGGGACGTCCCGTCAGCGAAACGGTGCGCATATCGTCATAAGGCATTACGAGGCGGTGCGCCAATGTCTGGAGAGAGTTGAAAGAGGGGTAGAGCTTGATTTCGGCATCCGGCAATTTCCGTTTCACCGTATTGGCAAAGCCGAAAAACAGCGGGTCGCCCGAAGCGAAGACCACGATTTGCCTGTGGCCGGCATCCGTTTGTCCGCATCCGTCACCGCCGAACACTCTCATATCGCGCGAATACATTCTCCAACGGTACGGTAATGGAAATCCATTCCGCATCATCCGGTAGCAAGTTCCCGACAATCTCTTTATGCCGTACTCCCCCCGAAAAGACCTTCCCGCGCCGTATGTGTTCCAATACTTCCGGCGGAAAGAAAGGCGTCCGGTTATCGTCCGTTCCTATAATGATAAATTTCCGTTGCATAACCAATCGCTCACCACTAATCGTTAATCCTTAACCGTTGTTTCACACGTCCCGTCCCGGTCGCAGTTGCTCCGCGTCATTGTAGCACAAAATGGCGTTTACCAATGTCGCGGCAAGGTTGCTTCCGCCTTTGCGCCCTTCCACGATTATCTTCGGGATGGCGGTGAAAGGCTTTATCATGTGCTTGGATTCCTGTACGTGCACAAAGCCCACCGGAGCGGCGATAATCCCTGCCGGATGCGCTTTCCCTTTGCGTATAAGGTCGCAGAGTTCCATTAAGGCTGTCGGAGCGTTGCCGAATACAAAGAGGGCGTCGGGATGGTCTTCGACGGCAAGGCGTGTGCCGGCCTGTGTGCGGGTGATTCCTTTCTCCGTTGCCATCGCTGCGGTACGAGGGTCGCCGAGATAGCATTTCACCTCTACGCCCAAACGCTCCAAAGCCCCTTTGCGAATACCGCTGGCGGCCATTGTCACATCTGTGACGATAGTCCGTATACGCTTTCCGATGATGCCTTGATATAATGTTTCCACTGCTTTGTCGTCTGTGTGCAGCAGCTTTTCCATTTCAAAGTCCGCGGTGGTATGGATGGCGTGCAGCAACGCCCATTTATGGTCGAGGGGGATGTTCCCGTTCTTGAGCTCTTTCTCGATGGTGCGGAAACTCCGTATCATAATATCCTGTCCTTTGTTGGTCGGGAGTTGCCGAGGGTGGGTTTCCGCTTCTTCCCGGTAATATCCCCGCGGAGTAATCATCGCTCCGTTCCATTCGTACGACTGCGAATTGCCTATCAGTACAACGGTAAACATATCCGTCTCTTCGGGGTCGAACGCTTCCAGCGTCGTTATGTGCACTTCCTGTTCGGGACGTCCCGCCTGGCGCACATATCCTACGGGCGTCTGCGGTGAGCGCCCTTCCTGCAGGAACAGCTCTTTCAGCCGGTAAAGTTGCCAGTAGCGGCCATCGCTTTTGGGATTGTAGACGGCTGTCACGAAATCGGCTGCGGCAGCGGCAATGATGCGTTTCTCGATGCGTTCCCACGGTGTCATCAGGTCTGAGAGGGAGATAACGCAGAAGTCATGTCCCACAGGAGCTCCCAGCAGGGAAGCCGCTTTCTGAAACGCGCTGATACCCGGCAGGGAAACAATCTCTACGTCGCTGTTCCGTTCTCGCTTCATCTCATGCACAAGGGGCGTCATACCGTAAATCCCGGCATCGCCCGAACTGATGACGCACACCGTTTTTCCCTGTTCCGCCAGTTCAAAAGCCTGTTCGGCGCGGACGCGTTCCCGCTTCATCCCCGTATCGATACATTCCGTACCGGGACGTAAGTGTGGAGTGACAAAACGGAAGTAGTATTTATATCCCACTACTGCATCGGCTTCCTGCAAAGCGGTAATTACGGCGGGTGTTATGTCTTGCTCATTGCCCGGACCGATGCCGGCAACGATTATTTTGGATTGTTTCATTTGCTATCTGGCTTATCGCTTCTGTTCTTGCAGAGCATGGTAAGCGTTGCGCTTACAGTCTACAAAGATACATTCTATTTATCACATTAAGGCATGAAAATGCAACTTTCTCACTCGTTTTTTTCTCCTGCCGCATAGGCCGCTTTCTTTTCCATGATGCCCTGCATGCGGTGCTTCAGCCCGAAACGGATATGGTCTGCGAATATCTCCTGTATCTCAGGTATTTGCCCCAAACCTTCCATACGCACATGAACGGTATAGCCTTCTTTCTCAAGCATCTCCCGCCATTCTCCGGCAATATCGTTCTTGGCGTGGTCGCCGGCTACAAACATAAAAGGGACGAGCGTCACGCTCTTTGCCTGGGCCGCTTTCAGTTGCGCCAGCATGGTTTCAAAGGTGGGATAGCCTTCGATGGTCCCCACATGGAAGTTGCCGAATCCGGCCGCTTTCAGCATATAGTCCATTTGACTGTACGCAGCGGTACCGGGCGTATAAGTGCCGTGTCCCACCAATACGAAGTGTTCTTGGGACTTCTTCTTGGCGCCCTGCCGTACCGAAGCATCGAGGCGTCGTCCCAGAATACCGGCTACTTTTTCCGCGTCTTCCACCGAATAGAGCAGGGGAGTGCCTACGCGTATCTCCTTGAAGAAAGGCAGCACGCTTTCCACATCACGGCGGAGCGACTCCATTTCCACGCCGTCGATGATATTGGTGCTTTGCACGATAATGTGCGTATAGCCCTCTCCACGCAGTTGGAGCAGCGCGTCCAGCGGGGTGGGTTTGTCGATGCCGCGCGCCTTGAGGCGGCGTATGATGATGCGCGAAGTGTAGGCTTCGCGAAATTCCAGGTCGGGAAAAGCCTTGCGCGCCTGGGCATTGACGGCGTCAATCGTCTGCGCGCGCGTATCGTCGTGCGTCGTGCCGAAGTGCACCATAAGCAACGCGGCCTTTTCGCCGGGTTTCATACTTGCGAGCATATCGCTCGACACGAAGTTTCCCCCTTCGTGCGCGGCGCAGAAGAGAGAAACGGCAAGGAGCAGGGAGAGAAGAGAGGTTTTCATAAACGAAAGTGATTGCTGTTTTATAAAAATGGTTACTGTTTTATTTCTTGAATCGTACCGACAGGCTCACATACACCGAGCGTCCCGGGTTGAGCGTGGAGAAGTTGTTGTTCCAGGGGCGGTCGTCTGTCTTGTCGAAGATGTTTTCGATGCCTATGCCCGGTTCCAGAATCACGGATTGCAGGTTGAAGGTATGGCGGGTGTTCAAATCCCATTGCTGGAATTTGGGAGCGTAACCGTACGTTTGCGAGTAGCGTTCGCCTTGCAGGTGTCCGTGCACGTTTACGTTCAGGCGGTAGAAGCTCCAGGCGTGTTCCCACTGGCCGTTGATGTTCCCCATGTGCCTGACGCTTTTGTCTATGGGCGACACTTCGTAGCTGCCGTCGGCTTGCAACTGCTTGGCTTCGGTGTCCATGTACGTGTATCCGCCGCCTGCCCTGAAGCCCGCGCCCAGGTTCAGGCTGGCGTTCAGGCTGATGCCTTTGGTCTTAGCTTTGTCCACGTTGTCGCGCTGGCGTATCTCGTCGAAGGTGGCGTGCTTGTCGTCCAGTCCCATGTCGTGTATTTCCTGGTCGGAGAGGGTGCGGTAGTTTATCATGTCGCGGATGTCGTTGATGAACCCGGTGACGGACACGGAGAGCCGGCGGTAGTTGTACTCCGCATTCAGCGAGTAGAAGTTGTTCTTTTCCGCTTTCAAACCGACGTTGCCCGTGGTGTAGCGGTTGCTGGTCTTGGACTCGTCGGTGGCGTAGAGTTGCGACAGGGTAGGCGTACGGAAGCCTGCCGCATAGGCGGCGCGCAGGTTCAGTCCGCCGAGCTTGTACATCAGCGATACGTTGGGAGTGGCATAATTCTTGAAGTTCTCGTTGTAGATGTAGCGTATGCCCAGTACGGCTTGCAGGTTCAGGGGCAGTTTTATTTCATCCTGCGCATAGAAAGCGAGGGTGTACATGTGGCGGGAGTCGATGTTGTCCGATTCGCTCTCAAGCCCCTCGTTTACGTATTCCACTCCGGCGGACAGCTTGTTGCGGTTGCCCAGGCGGAAGATACCTTTGATGTTTCCGTTGTAGTAACGCACTTGCTTGCGGGTTACTTGGTCGCCCGGCAGATAGCTGCCCGATTTCTTGAAGTACATATAGTCCGACGAGAAATTGTCCGAGTAGAATTCCGCGTCGATGTAGGCCGAACGGTTTATCATGTACTTCATGCCGGCGCCATAGGTATAGGTCTCGTGTCTCAGGTTGTAGGTATAGGCGTCTTTCTGCACGAACTGGCCTTTGCTTTTGGCATAGTAGGTGGCATCCTGCGGACGGCGGGTTTTATTATCATAATAAGTACCGCGCGCGTAGAACGACAGTTTATCTGTGGCATTGAACACGAAACGCTGGTTTACGGTGTTGGAGTAGAAGCCTACGGAAGTAGGACGTCCGGTTTCGTAGCCGTTCTCGTCGATGTTGTTGTTCTGCCAGCTTCCTGCCTGACGGCGCTGGTAGGAAGTGTAAGAGGAGAACTTGCCCGCATTGATATCGGCATTGACGCTTTCCGTCAGGCGTCCTTCGCCGGAGTAGTGGGTGTAGCTGGATACGTTTACGGTGTTCCGGGCATCGTCCGTGATGATGTTGATAACGCCGCCTATGGCATCGCTTCCGTACAGGGCGGATGCTGCGCCGTTCAGTATCTCGATGCGCTTGATGTTGGCCACGTTGATGCGCGTGTAGCGGTCTTCGCCTGCCAGACGCTTGCCGTTTTCCAGTATCAGTATGTAGTCCTCATTGATGCCGTTCAGGCTCATGGTAGTGCCCATGCCGTTGGTGTAGGAAGATATGTTGGGCGTCAGTTTCACCAGCGCTTCTTCCAGCGTGGATACGTTGGCGCCGCCTATTTCTTTGGCCGTGATTACGGAGACGGGAACGGGGCTGTCCGTCATGCGGCGGTGCGTACCGGTTCCGGTCACTACCACCTGGCTGAGGTTGCTGTAACTCTCTTCCAGCTTTACGAGGATATCGGTCTCCTGTCCGTCCGTAGTGTATTTTCCGGGGGTGAAGCCGATGTAGGAGAAGCGCAGCGTGTGCTGTCCGCCGGGCAGGTTGTCGATGGTAAATTCTCCTCTTCCGTTGGTGGTGCATCCCGTCAGACTGTTGTCTACGCGGATATTTACCCCTACGAGGGGCTCGTTGGTGCCGGCACTCACCACTTTTCCGCTCAATGCGGTCTGGGCATGGAGCAGGGGTGTCAGGCAGCACAGCATGGCTGCCAATAAACATTTGGTTCTCATTTATTGAAAAATGTAAGATTAATACTTGTCTTCCTGACCCCGGGAAGGCGTTGACTGTGTAATCGCCAAGGCAGGTTTCCTGACTCAGCCCTGCGGAAAACCACACCTTCCCGTCCCCCGGACTGCGATGCGCCCGAACCGGCGCTTGCTATCGGCAGCCGTCTGTAAGACAGTGGCATCGTTTTGAAGAATGTTTTCCGTATGCTCCGTTGCCGCGGTAAGCGGACGGGGCAAAGTGGCTTTACAGTAGCGGGCACTGTTCCGGCTTCGCACCGGATTCCCTTTTATACAACTCGTTGGAACAACGGGTGTATCACCTAAGCGGTGACAAAGATAGGGGTTTATTTTTAATTGATGAAGGAAAGGGCGGGATAATGCAATCGGTCTTACGGGATGATTTGCTTTGTCTTGCGGGATGAATGTTTTCATCTCGTGAGACGGTTGGTTTGGTCTCATGGGATGAATATTTTTAGCTTGTAAGACGGATGAGAAAGGGGGTGCTGTCGGTTATTTTTACTTGATGGGCTCTTAAGGAAAGGGTCGTTTTTAGGCTCATTTCCTTATTGCCCCTATTTAGCCGCCTATTTTTAAGGTATTTATTTGATTTATAGATGATTGTGAAAAATAGAATGCTTGAGCAATATTAATCGTCATTGTGAATCGGAATCTTATTTTGTAAAATAAAAAAGAAGAGTGTTGCCTGGTTGATATGCCCATTCGGCACAGATGATTTTTAGGGTTTCCGGATGGTTTGCAAATGAGAGGAGCTGCTTGTGAAAGAGGGCTGCACTTATCTTGTCTTTTTATAGAAAAATGTTGTCATTCGGCGTTGGGATGATTTGTTTTATGGCGGCCAAAGAGGGTCATATAGGAAACGACCCTTGGAATGAACCTGAAAAAGTTTGGATATTCTTTAAAATTTTGATTTAATGGTTTGATTATTAATACAATAAGCGGGTATCTCTCCCGAAATGAGAAATACCCGCTTTTTCTCTCTGCCTCTGCCTTTTTTCTCCTTTTCTTCCTTATTGAATTAAGAAAATATTTGTCGTTTTCCGGCAGTGAGACAAAGATGTTCTTTCTTAGCCGGACATCTGTCGGTAAAAGGAAGAACGTTATGCTTCCGGTTGATATCCTTCACCGTTTTCCCAAGCGTCGGCATCCCATTGCTCTTTCAGGTGGTTCACCCAGATTGCACGGATTTCGGGATAGCTGCCCAAAGCTTTGATACCGCAACCGTCTTTGATACCGTGGTCGGCATCGGCCTGGCCTACGGGGTGGGCTTCAAACGCTCTGTCTACCTTGAAACCTGCTTTTTCCAGACGTTCGCGCCAACTGTATTCGTTGGTGTTGAGTTCAACTTCGTCCAAGCCTTTGTTTTCGGCTATCGCTTCGATACCCCAAAGGTCGTTGTGGGCGTGGTCGCCGGCGATGGACATGAAAGGAGCGAGGTAAACGGTTACGTCTGCGGGTTGCAGGTTATTGTCTTTGCAATACTTCATCACTTGTGAGTAGATGCAGCCGGGATAGCTGCTTATCATTTGGTCGGGAGAAGCTACCGGTATGCGGTCTGCGGCTTTCTCTTCCTCTTCTTTCGGCCAGAAAAGCATTTCGCCGTAGTCTACGGTACCTACGAAGATATTCTTGTTCGCGGCGAGGGCTTGCAAGGCGGTTTGGGTTTCGGAGTACTTGATGTTGGCATTGTAGTTCACATCGGGGTTACCGTGTCCCATCAGGAGAACGATGTTCTTCTTGTCGGCCAGTTTGTCCTTGTAATGAGTGTAAAGAACCCGTGCCACTTCTTCCGTATCGTCATCGGTAGAGAGCAGGTTGGCGCCTTTCAGTACGTCGATGTGCGGATACCAGTCAATCATAAAGTTTTTCTTGATATCGGTATTCATCAGCGAGAGGTATTCCTCACCGGGGATAACGTGAAGCGACTGTACGGCTACGCGTGCATATCCCGCATCGCCGATAGCTTTCAGCCATTGGTCCAGTTTGTAGCGCGCCTCGCCGGTAGAAGCCTCTGCACGGCCGATACAGGTACGTGAGGTGAACGACATGTAGATGTCTGTTTGAGGGAACTGCTTCTGAAAATCGGCGATGATGTCGTTGTATACATCCAACGACTCGTTATAAGTGCTTCCGAACGTACAGAGCAGGATAGCGGTATCATGCTTCTTGGTTTCGGCTACTACCCTGGTTGCGGGATTTACGGTACTTTCCGCATCGTCGTCGTCACTGCAGGAAGTGAATCCCGCGCAAGTTGCGGCCGCTACGAGAGCCGCCATCAGATAAAACTTGAAACTTTTCATACTTTGTTTGTAAATTGATTAATAAAAAAGATATTTTGTTATTGGGAATTCAGGAGTTAATGAAGCGGACTTCCTTACTTATTCTTGAACTTTATGAGCGCCGATGCGTAGAAATTCCTTCCCGGCGTGCTGGTAGCCCGGTTGCGTCCGAAAGGAGTGCGGTCTACGTAGTCGAAGAGGTTGTCCACGCCTATGTTCATCGTCAGCGTCCAGAACCGCATTTTCATCAGGGTATGGGCGGTGTTGACGCGCCATGTCTGGAAGCCGTCGGCGTTGTTGTCGTTGACGTAGTGGCGGGTTGACTGGTATCGGCCGTACACTCCCAAGCCGAGGCGGTAACGGTTCCACGTGTGCTGCCAGGTGGCGTTGAGCGTGGCGTTATGGTTGGATGTGGCGTCGATGTAGAGATACTTCATGTAGTTGTCGCCCTTATCGGCGGCATACTGCGCTTTCGGATCGGCATAGCTGTACCCGCCGCCCAGCATGATGTCTTTTACGGGGCGGTAGTTGAAGGTGAAGTCCATTCCGTAGATGCGGGCTTTCGTGAGGTTGGTGTATCTCTTGCTTTTCTCTATCTCGAGGAGTTTCTCTTCGGGGGTGACTTTTATCTCTACCAGCTCTATCATGTTGCGGATGAAGTTGGCGTAACCTGTCAGGCTCGCCTGGAACTTGCTCCCCACGTATTCCACGCTGACGGAAGCGTATTGTGAGGTTTGCGCCTTGAGGCCGGTATTGCCATGATAGGCGGTGAGAGAGCCGCCGCCGATGCTGCCTGTGTATTCGTAGTAGAGCTCTTTGATGGTAGGCGCTTTGAAGCCCATGGCGTAGGAAGCGCGCAGGTTGAAGTCGCCGGCCTTGTAGAGCGCGGATACTTTGGGGCTGAGGTTCAGTCCGGTTTCCTTGTGCTGTGTGCCGCGCACGCCGGCGGTCAGTATAAAGCTGTCCGTGGCAGTCCATTCTTCCTGCGCGTAGGCGGCGAGCGTATAGACGGAAGCGAGGTCGCCCGCTATGTGGTGGGGCGATTCCAGACGGTTGTACTGGTACTCTATACCGGTATTGAGGATGTGCCGGTCGCCGAAGTAGAAGATGCCTTTCACCTGCGCCAGCACTTGTTGCTGTATGCTCTGCTTGATGCGCTGGCCGGGGTAGTAGGTGATGCGGTCGCCGTCTTTGAAGTAGTCGGTGATGTCTTTCAGCTTATAGTCGTAGAAGTAACCGTAGCGGCCGTATGAGAGGTCGGCGGTGAGGTAGTTGCGCCCGTTCAGCTTGTACCTGCTTCCGGCGGCAAAGGTGTAGTTGCGGTAGTAGAAGTCGTTGGGCAGGTACTTCCACGGGCCGTGCGTACGCATCACCCAGCGTTCGTAGTACGTTCCTTCGGCGGTGAGGTTCAGTTTCTTGTTTACCTGCCACTCCAGATTCTCGGAGAGGGTGTAGTTGCTGGAACGGTTGACGGTAAGCATGGTAGAGCCGGACTTCAGTTGGTTCTGGTCCCATTGCATGTCCGTATTGCGCCAGCCGTCGGTATGGCGGAAGTTGATGCCGGTCACCGATTTCAGTTTGCCGTAGCTGAAGCCGAAACTGGTGCTCTGCCGTACGTCGCCATGCTCGCCCACACGGGTGGTATTGGTGAGTTCCATCTTCTCCCTGCTCTGCTTGGTGATGATATTGATGACTCCGGCGATGGCATCGCTGCCGTAGAGCGAAGAGGCGGCGCCTTTCACAATCTCGATGCGCTCTATGTTGGCGGGATTCAGTTGGTTGAGGTCGTTCTGTCCGCCGATGTCCCCGTTCATGCGTTTGCCGTTTATCATGATGAGGATATAGTCGTTGTTCAGTCCGTTGAGCTGGATGTGGCTGCCCATATCGCCGTCATGGAAGGTGAGGGAAGGGCTGAGACCGCTGAGAAGGTCGTCGATGCTGCGCGCCTGGTATTGCTCCAATGCTTTTCCTGTGAGCACTTCTGTCTGTACGGGGGCGTCTTTCAGGTAGTGTTCGGTTCCCGTACCTGTTACCACTACTTCGTTGAGCAGTAACGAGAGTTCTTTCTCATCTTTGTTTTTAAGGATACTTTGCGCCGTGGCTGATTGCATCACACCGCACAGCAGTACCGCTTCAAGCCAATACTTGTGCTTCATCGTCTACCGATTTTTATGTTGAATAAAACAAAACGGCACGTCGCTTCTGTGTGCGAAAAGGATAATGGCCCGAAAGAGTAAAATAGGAATCCTATCGTATCAGTATGGGGGACATCGCTTCTAATCCTGGAAGCTCAGTGCTCAAGTTACGGAAACAGGTAGGTATTCTGGCTCTCCTCTGCTTGTATTGCCTTCCCATCGCATTGCTGCGACAGTGGCTTTTGCGGATACAAGCGTCTTTTACTGAGGATTACAGCTGCAGGTACAGCTCCGGTTTTGCACCGGATTCCCTTACATCGGCAGGCGGATATGCCTTCCCGATTGCCAATTCCGGGAGCAAAGATAAAGACTTTTATACATTATTTTGTCTTTTATTCCTAATTATTTTAGTTTTTCTTTATCTTTGCCCCCCGAATCGGTTCCGGACGGACGTATCTGCCGTTCGGATTAAAAGGGAACCGGGTGTAAATCCCGGACAGTCCCGCTGCTGTGAAGGTCCGTCAAACG
>ERZ791917.1247-NODE-1247-length-15343-cov-5.845107_pt1 | contig 15343 bp, 15 predicted proteins | sample MGYA00510138_ERZ791917 | MGnify/ENA primary metagenome ERZ791917 (study PRJEB30046, sample SAMN00792102) | human gut metagenome | study: EMG produced TPA metagenomics assembly of the A metagenome-wide association study of gut microbiota in type 2...
TCTTAGCAGCCTTCTTGGTTGCCTTCTTAGCAGCCTTCTTGGTTGCCTTCTTAGCAGCCTTCTTGGTTGCCTTCTTAGCTACCTTCTTGGCAGCCTTCTTGGTTGCCTTCTTAGCTACCTTCTTGGCAGCCTTCTTAGCTACCTTCTTGGCAGCCTTCTTAGTTGACTTCTTTGCGGCCTTCTTAGTAGTCTTCTTAGCTACCTTCTTGGCAGCCTTCTTAGTTGACTTCTTAGCTGCCTTCTTGGTGCTCTTCTTAGCAGCCTTCTTAGTTGACTTCTTAGCTGCCTTCTTGGTGCTCTTCTTAGCTACCTTCTTGGCAGCCTTCTTAGTTGACTTCTTAGCTGCCTTCTTGGCAGCCTTCTTAGTTGACTTCTTAGCTGCCTTCTTGGTGCTCTTCTTAGCTACCTTCTTGGCAGACTTCTTAGTGCTCTTCTTAGCAGACTCCTTGCTTGATGATGAAGCTTCTGATGAGCTGCTCTTTGATGATTCTGATGAGCTTGAAGCCTTTGATGATTCTGATGAGCTAGTCTTCTTTGATGATTCTGATGAGCTTGAAACCTTTGATGATTCTGATGAGCTAGTCTTCTTTGATGAAGTTGCTGAGCTTACTGAGCTGGTCTTCTTTGATGAAGATTCAGCAGCAGTCTTGTTGCTCTTAACTTCAGTCTTGTTTTCAGTTGCAGCCAGAACTGGGCTTACACCAGTAGCAAGCAATGCAGCAGCAACAGTAGCTTTACCAAGGTTCTTCATTAAACGGTTGTTCTTCATAATACGGTTCCTTTCCCTATATCGGTATCAAAACAATTTTTACTTGCTATTAATTATACTCAATTGTTGAAGGATGTTAAGCCAAAAAATGAAGAAAATTAGAATTAAACTTTTATCCTTACCGAAGGTAAAATTATCCGGTTTATTTTCAAGTTGAAATAGTTTTTCGGCTATCTTTTTTCACCTATAAACATTATATGATCAATTTCTATACGCCTACACAAAAACAGAAGTTATATTTTTTAATAAAAAATATAAACAAAAGGTATAAGAAAAAAGTATAAACAAAAACAGCCCTGCTGCTCAGCAACAGGACTGTTAAAAGCCTTATTCTTGCTATTTTACTGCCGCTTTCTCTCTTGCGCCCGGCCCCACATAAAAAGGGTCATGCCCAAGAGGGCCAGAAGCGGGATCGGCCAGTTCAACTGCCCCGTCTGCGGCTTGATGCCCACCTTCTTCCCCGAGCTACAGATGAGGATGCTGATGAATTTGGCACGGATGGCGTAGACGGCGTTGCCGCTGTTTCGCGTATTTACATAGTCGCTGATGACCGGGTACAGAAGGATGATGAAGCCGGCAAGGATCACCAAGAGCCGGATGATCAGTGACTTTTTACTAGTTTTCACGCTTCTTCTTCAAGCTTGGAGCAGCGATCGCGGCGATGACAACAAGAGCGCCCAGGCCTAAGAAGATGTAGCGGCCCATCCCACCAGTACTTGGCAGAACAAAGGCACTGTCGGACTTGTTGTTCACAGTCGTTTCGATGACGCTTGAAGCAGTGTCGGCTGACAAAGCGGTGTTGTCAACTCTCAAAGTCTTCAAGGCAGCATCAGCTGAGTTTTAGTTTTCAAAAGTTGCGGAGATGGTGAAGCTGGTCGCGCGTGCGGTACTTGTGTTGCCTGGAATTGCAGCAAGCAATCCGCAGAGCAGAACCAGGGCACTGAACAAACTGCACAGCTTTTCCGTGATTTTTTTAGTCATGTTCCTAATCTCTTTCTATTCTTTCTGTACTATATTCTACTATTTTTTCAAAATTTAAACTTCCGTTTTAGAACAAAAAGGAATGCGACGCCTTAGCGCCGCATTCTTGCTTAGCAATTACTTTTCCTTGGTGATTTCGTCGTAGTCAGCGACTTCTTCCAGCCATTCGGTCTTGCCCTTGGTTACTGCCAGGTGGCTGAACCAGGAGTCCGGACTGGCCCCGTGCCAGTGCTTAACGCCGTCAGGCACGATTACTACGTCCCCTGGCGTCATCTTCTGGGCCGGCTGGCCTTCTGCCTGGTACCAGCCTTCCCCGGCCGTGCAGATCAAGATCTGGAAGCCGCCCACATGCCGGTGCCAGTGGTTGCGGCAGCCTGGTTCAAAGGAAACCTGGCCCACGCCAATCCCGCATTCTTCATCATTGGCCAGGCCCTTTAAAAAGCTGTCGCCTTCAAAATACTTGGCGTAAGCGGAGTTCAAATCTCCAAAACCAAACAGATTCTCCTTGACTTCTTTTTCGTTTCTAGCCATTTTTTCCTCCCGCAAAAGCTGCTTAAATTTCTCTTTTTGTCTACTCTAAGTGTAGGCCGAGGGGTTAAAATTGAAAATTACCGCTTGTTTATGCTAGTATACGCTTAAAGCATAGTAAGCTAAAACAGATACAAGAGGAAAAAATGATCGATCCACGACTACTTAAAGAACTCGTCAGTTTCGCCGAAACCGGGACCCTCAGCGGGGCGGCGGAGAAGCTGCACCTGACCCAGCCGACGGTGACGCGGGGGATGCAGAAGCTGGAATCAGAACTGGGCGTCGCCCTCTTCAACCGGTCCGGCAACAACAAAATTACTTTGAACACCACCGGCCAACTCGCCGCTAAAGAAGCCGCCAGGCTTATCGCTATGGAAAGCAGCATGCTGGAAAAGGTCCAGAACTTCGCTAAAGGCCAGAAGCGGTTCCTAGTCGGTTCAGACGCGCCCGGCCCGCTATTAATCAGCGGACGCTTGCAGCACAAATTACCGATCAAGGTTGAAATCGACAAGGACCTACTTGAGGAAAAGGATCTCCTCCCTGCTGTCGAAAATTACCATTACCAAGTCGCCTTCAGCAGCCAGGAATACCAGACTGAGACTTGTGAATCCCGCTATGTTGGCTATGAAGAGCTTTTTCTCATGTGCGACAAGGACAGTCCTTTAGCCAAAAAGAAGGCAGTCACTTTCAAAGATCTGGCAGGAGTCAGCTTTATCGTCCTGCAGGACATCGGCCCTTGGAAGCAGATCAAGGAAAATGCCATCCCCAACGCCAACTTCATCTACCAGGACGACATGCATTCGCTGGCTGAACTAACCAAGTACTCCCAACTGCCAGTTTTCCGGTCCAACCTGTCTAGTCCCGACTATCCGGCACAGGATAACCGGGTTCCGGTCAGAATCGCTGACCCCAAGAACCGGATCGACTTCTACGCTGTCTACCGGAAGGACCAGAGAAAGTCGGTAGCCCCGCTTTTGGACCTTTTAAGCAAAAACTGGCCAAGCGACGATTTTTCAGATTAATTTTCAATTATCAGACTATTCCTGCTTTTTTAGAGTTAAAATTAAATTGACTTTGGGAGAGGAGGAAAGAGTATGCAATTTACCAAGCAATTTGAAGGCACTTTTACCCAAGTCAAGGAGCAAATCGACAAGTTTGTTGCTGAAGGCGGCCATATCGACGCGGTCATCACCGACCACACTGGCGAAAAGGTTACCGAAGACCACACCTTTGGCTACAAGATGCGGGTCATCGCTATCTGCAGCGAAGAAGAAAGCTAAATAAACGCAAAAGGCGCCATCCCCAAATCGAGTGATGACGCCTTTTTTGCATCTAAACATTTCTACCAATCAAAGTCTGCCCACCCTTAACCAGGTCGCCTTCTTAGCGGAAAATCTCCCCCAGATCAAACTGGCTTCTGAAGGAGCACCCTACCTGGCCTGGCTAGACTTAAGCAGCATTACTAACGACAGCGCGGAATTTTCCCGGCAGCTGCGGGAAAAGACATGCTTAATCGTCAATCCTGGCAGCGTCTACGGTGGCAATGGTTCTTCCTTCATCCGGCTCAACCTAGCCTACCCTCAGAGGCAAATCGCAGATGCCTTGCAGAGATTGCATAATTTTTTGACAGAAGAATAAAGTTAAAGCGCTCAAGCGAGCGCGTTTTTTAATCAGAATTTTAAAATTCCTTACCAGCTTTGCTATTCCGGTAATCATGGCTACCCTCTTGGCTAAACAAGGCAAAGAAGTCGACTTTGCCTTGCCATGGGGGATCCCGCACAGCGGTGACTATGACTTAGACGATCTCTTCGCCTGGATTGACTAGATTATACAAAAGGAGGAGGACTAAAACCACAAAAAGGACAATGAATAAAGCGAAAACTCCAGGCAATTCAGGTAACTTAATGTTCATTTCTCTTCCCCAAAAATCAAGCAAACTAATCAATAGAATCATCTTTGTAATTGATTAGGAAAAATCTATTGACATCAAGCAAAGTTCCTTTAAAATTAATACTATGAAATAAAGATTACAGAAATATTAAATCGCTTTTTGCCTGATATGGGAGGAAATCAACATGAAAGAAGTCAAGCGAATTATGGTCGCCGCTGCCGCTGCCGTCATGGCGCTCACGGCAGCTGGCTGCAGCTCATCATCGTCATCATCATCCAGCAAGTCTTCTTCCAAGGTCTACAAGATCGGTATCTGTCAGCTGGTCCAGCACGAAGCTTTGGACGCGGCTACTAAGGGCTTCAAGGACGAAGTTACCAAGGAATTGGGCAAGAGCCATGTCAAATTCGACACGCAAAACGCTCAAGGTGACTCTTCAACAGCCACTACGATCTGTAATAACTTTGCTTCTGAAAATGAAGACTTGATTTTGGCTAACGCTACGGCCTCTCTGCAGGCAGCCAGCGCGGCCACTAAGTCAATTCCAATCTTGGGGACGGCGGTTACTAACTACCAGGTGGCCTTGAACCTGAAGAAGTTCAACGGCACGGTTGGCGGCAATATTTCCGGGACTTCCGACCTTGCTCCTTTGGACAAGCAGGAAAAGATGATCAAGGACTTCGTTCCTAAGGCTAAGAAGCTGGGCATCCTCTACTGCTCTGCTGAACCAAACTCCAAATACCAGGCTGATGAAGTGGCCAAGTACGCCAAGAAGGACGGCTTGAAGGTCACCAAGTACACTTTCTCTGACACTAACGACGTCAACTCTGTCACCCAGCAAGCCACTAGTGCCAGCGACGTCATCTACATCCCAACTGACAACACTGCTGCATCCTGCGCCAAGACCATCAACAACGTGGCTCTGAAGGCCAAGGTGCCGATCATCGCCGGTGAAGAAGGGATCATGAGCAAGTGCGGTGTTGCTACCCTGTCTATCGACTACTACGGCCTGGGCAAGCAAACTGGCAAGATGGCTGCCGACATCCTCAAGGGCAAGAAGAAGGTCAGCCAAATGCCAGTTCAGTACTACAAGAACCCAGTTAAGGAATACAACCCGACCATCTGCAAGAAGCTGGGCATCAAGGTTCCAGCCGGCTACAAGGCTTACAAGAACTAGTTTTAGTTTTCTTTTGTAAAAAGCTGCTTGAGACTGGAGGACATTATGGCAGGATACTTATCATCATTGAGCTTCCTCGACTTGGCTGGCCGTTTGCCAGCATCAGTCGCGCAAGGGCTCTTCTGGGGCATCATGGCCCTGGGCGTTTACATTACTTTCCGGATCTTAGACATCGCGGACCTGACGGTTGACGGGACTTTCGCTACAGGCGGGGCGGTCTCAGCCGTCTTGATCATGAAAGGGGTCAACCCCTGGCTGACAGTTTTGGTAGCTCTCGTAGCAGGCCTTTTGGCCGGCGCGGTTACCGGCTGGCTGCACACCCTCTTCGGGATTCCGGCAATCCTGGCCGGGATTTTGACCCAATATGCCCTCTACTCTATCAACTTAGCCATCATGGACTTCAAGGCCAACACGGCCATCAGTTCCATGACCCCTGGCCTGGTTATCTCAGGCTTGACAGTTAACGAGTCCATCTTGGTCTGCGGCTTGATCGTCATTGCCTTGGTGGCCTTGATGTACTGGTTCTTCGGGACTGAACTTGGGTCATCCCTTAGAGCGACCGGCTGCAACCCGGAAATGAGCAAGGCGCAAGGCATTAACATTAACCGGATGAAGGTTTTAGGCCTGGCTATTTCCAACGGCTTAGTTGCCGTGGCAGGTGCCTTGTCCTCCCAATACTCTGGTTTTGCCGACGTCAACGCCGGCCGTGGGTCAATCGTTATCGGCCTGGCCGCTGTCATCATCGGTGAAGTTTTGGGCGAAGCAATTTTGGGCAAGAAGCTCAACTTTGCCGGCCACTTGATTTTCGTCGTAGTCGGGGCAATTATCTACTACGTAGTCTACACTTTGGTTCTGTGGCTGAAGATGAACCCGAACATGATGAAGCTGTTCACGGCCATCATCGTTGCTCTCTTCTTGGCGGTGCCATACCTGAGAAGCCGGGCCAAGAACTCCTTTGCCAAGGCGGGCAAGAATGCTAGAAAAGGGGCTTAAAAATGCTAGAACTGACCAACATTACCAAGACTTTTAACCCCGGGACCATTAATGAAAAGCATGCCTTGAACGGGGTCAACTTGAAGCTGGAAGACGGCGACTTCGTGACGGTCATCGGGGGCAACGGGGCTGGCAAGTCAACCACCTTGAACGCCATCGCGGGCGTTTGGCCGGTTGACACGGGCTCCATAGTTATCGATGGCCAAGACGTAACTGGTCTGCCGGACTTTAAGCGGGCACCTCTGATCGGCCGGGTCTTCCAAGATCCAATGACCGGGACGGCGGCAACCATGCAGATTGACGAAAACTTGGCCTTGGCTGCCCGGCGGGGCAAGCGCAGAGGGCTTAAGTGGGAAGTTACCGCTAAAGAACGGGAAGAATACAAGGAAAAGCTGAAGGTGCTCAACCTGGGTCTGGAAGACCGGTTGACTGCTAAAGTAGGCCTTCTGTCCGGCGGGCAGAGACAAGCTTTGACCTTGCTGATGGCAACTCTGGTCAAGCCAAAGGTTCTTCTCTTAGATGAACACACGGCGGCGCTGGACCCGAAGACGGCGGAGAAGGTCTTAAACGCGACCGACCGGATCGTCAAGGAAGGCAAGCTGACCACGATTATGGTGACTCACAACATGAGGGATGCCATTGCCCACGGCAACCGCTTGATTATGATGAACGATGGCAAGGTCGTTTTGGACATCAAGGGCGAAGAAAAGAAGAAACTGACAGTGGAGAAATTGCTCCACCAGTTCGAGGTCGTGTCCGGCGAGGAATTCGCCAGCGACAAGGCAATTTTAGGTTAGAAAAGAAAAAAACTGGCGATTTCCAAAGCAAGGAAGTCGTCAGTTTTTTTGTTTATTCGAAAAGCTGCCGGTATTCGCCGTAACCTGCTTCTTCCAGCTGGTCGTAAGGGATGAACTTAAGGGCAGCAGAGTTGATACAGTAGCGCAGGCCGCCCTTGTCCAGGGGACCGTCGGTGAAGACATGGCCCAGATGGGAGTCAGCCTGGCGGCTGCGGACTTCAGTTCTTTCCATGCCAAAGGACTGGTCCCGGCGCTGGGTCAGCTTGGTGAGGGGCTTGGTAAAGGCTGGCCAACCACAGCCAGAATCGTACTTGTCCAAAGAGGAAAAGAGGGCTTCCCCACTGACCACGTCGACGTAGATCCCTTTTTCAAAGAAATCGTCGTACTCACCGGTGTAAGGCGGTTCAGTCGCCGCATTTTGGGTCACGGCATACTGCATTGGCGTCAGCCGGTCTTTCAAATCTGCTTTTTCGTTCATCTTGATCACCTCATCCATTTAGATAAGGATATTGTAGCTTGGATAGATTCACGAGGCCTTGATCTGGATCAAGAAATTAGTTGTTTAAACTTCGGTATATGGCTTAATAGCTAATAATTCACTGCTAAGATTTTTCTTGGCATCCCGCAAGTCAATATCACTTTGCAGCTTAAGGAAGTAAGCATCTGACACGCCGAAGAACTTGGCTAATCTGAGCGAAGTATCAGCAGTGATTTCCTGGCTGCCCTGCAAGATATCCTTGATTCTTGCTGCCGGCACATGGATGGCTTGCGCCAAATCAGCAGCGCTAAGGCCTAATGGCTGCAGGTATTCGTCATTGATGATTTCAGCAACTGTTGGCGTTTTGATAGATTCGGTCATGTTTTGCCTCCTTAAAATTATTTCTCTTGTACTGTTTGAACTATTCTACCCTATCCAAAGCAAAAGTTCTTGAAACATGCATTAGGTAGAGAACCCCCGTTACTACAACATTCTTACACATCATACTTTTTGTAAACTAGCCACCGCTAGCGCCTTTCTAGGAGAAGATCTTGCCACAAAAGTTTTTGGCCGACTTTTGGGCAAACGAAAACCCCCTTGGAAATTGAGAGCATATTCCAAGAGGGCGTTTAACTTAATCGATATCAAAAGCAAGGATGTGCTGCTTTGGCCGGCTAGCAATTTTTTTAATGAGTCCAACCTCTTCAAGAGAATCCAGTTCTTTCTTAATCTTCCGCTGAGAAGGACCTTCATCCGAGACTAATTTAATGATGTCCCGGTCTTGAATGCCCAGAGCCGGATTATCACTAGTAAAGAGCTTAGATTCAGCCAGGTAAAAAATAATACCATAAACTGCTTTTTCACTATGGCCATTTTCAGCAAGTCTTTTAGCTTTAATATTAGCAACTTTTTTAACATGATCCAGCTCGTTTTTGGCGTTAATTAAGGCCTCTAAAACCTTGTCCTGTTGGTTAGTCAAGATCTGTAGCATTTCTTCAATAAAAAATGTCAGCTCTGCCCTGTTTTCTTCTTTGTCGGCTTCTTTAAAGATCCGATAGTAGCTAAACACCTGAGCGTGAATAGCAGTAGCGACCGAAAATCCCGTAAAGCGGTCATACTTACTAGAAAGATAAGTCGACAAAAGATAACGGCCCATCCGGCCATTACCGTCTAAGAATGGGTGGGTGTTTTCAAAAAAGAAATGAGTTACCAAAGCTTTGTAAATCGCCGGCAGATCATCCTTGTTCATAAAAGCGATCAAGCTGCTTAGTGCTTCCGAGATAGCCAGTTCAGAAATCGGTGGAACATGTACAGTTTTAGTTGCTGAGCCAACACTGAGAATTCCATCTGCTAACGTGTCCCGGAAAAGCTGACCATTTGGCTGCTTGTCTACTGGAATTTCACCCTTTAGCAGTTCGTCATAGATATTACGAAAGTCCTGCAGACTCTCAATTTTGAGAAGATTACCTTTTTGAACCTCTTGATACATGCGAATAGTCGACCAAAGACGTTTTTCCTGTCCTTTTGGATGGGCTTCTATGCTTCTAATGATCGTGCTGATTTCAGCCGCATCTGTTTTAATTCCTTCAATGCTGTTGGTATAAGTAATTTCACCCAGAAGGAGAGAATTCAAAAATTGATCAAGTGCGACTGGCGGCAGTTTCCGGCTGGCTTCTTTAATTTTTTGGGAATTAAGAAGAAACCGATTAAACAAATTGACCATGTTTGGCGTGTATACAAAGAAGATTGGGTACTGCTTGGTCTGTTTGTCACTCTTTTTAAAATTAAGCAAGGGATGCAGGCTAGTCACAACGGATGATACATTAGCCAATCGTTGTTGGTATTCCGCATCTAAAGAAAAGTTTGGATCATAATCATGCTGATATTTAACGATTTCCAAGGGCTGATAGTGCTCCATTTGACTGCTCCCCTCTTTTTCTCAAAATCATGTTTTTAACAATTTATATTAACATTTCTAGCACTTTTTAGCATTCTTTTTTGTCAAAAATGACATTTTGATAAAAAAGGGATTGAAGTATCTCTTCTTTTTCCCGCAAAAATGCAATTTTAAGACTTTTGGGCAAACGAAAAACCCCCTTGGAAATTGAGAGCATATTCCAAGAGGGCATTTATATCTTTTAGCAGCATCATGCTTAGCGCATGGTGCGCTCGGCGCTATCTACCTCATTACCTATAATATCATATTTTGCTTGTTTAGTCCTATGGCATGCTTTATTTTACTGCCGCTTGGACAGCTTCCATGAATAGGTGGATAGGCCTAAAAATAAGCAAAAAAGCACCGGATTTCACATCCAGTGCTTTCAAAAAATTGCTTAGTCAAAGAAGCCGTCAGCTTTCAAGGCTTCCAAGTAGCGGTGCACGGCATCTGGCCAAGTTGGCAACGGCTTGAAGCCGTTCTTTTCCAGTTTGCTCTTGTCCAAACGTGAGTTGAACGGCCGTACAGCCTTGGAGAGGCCGTATTCTTCCGTGGTAACCGGAGTTACCTTGGTCTTGTAGCCAGCCTGGCGGTAGATTTCCTTGGTGAAATCGTACCAGCTGATGTAGCCGATCTTCGTGTCGTTTTCATCATAGCCGCTGGCAGTTGCCGGCAATTCCGCGTTAGTTGCGTGGTAGTAGCCGTACTTGTCAGTTTCGATCATGTCGACCAAAAGCCGGGCCAAGTCCAAAGTGTAAGTTGGCGTACCAATTTGGTCACTGACCACCTTGACTTCATCATGAGTCTTGCCCACATTAAGCATGGTCTTGATGAAGTTCTTCCCGTTCAAGCCGAAGACCCAGGCGATCCGGACGATGAAGTACTTGTCCAAAGTTTCAGATACGGCAAGTTCCCCGCCCAGCTTGGTTTCCCCGTAAACGTTCATTGGCTTGTAGCCCTTGAAGTCCGGGTCCCATGGAGTACCATCGAAAACGTAGTCAGTGGAGATGTAAACCATTGGCACATCTAATTCCTTGGCTACGTTGGCGATGTTTTGGGTACCTTCAGTGTTAACCTTGCGGACAGCCGCAACCTTGTCGTCGTCTTCAGCCAGGTCAACCGCAGTCCAGGCAGCGCAGTGAACGATCACGTCAGGGTTGACTTCAGTGATGGCCTGCTTTACGCCTTCCGCGTTAGTAATGTCCAAAGAAACGTAAGGCTTGAAAGTGTCCTTAAGGCCCAGCCACTTTTGGTCCTTGTCGGACAAAGTCAGCTTAGTGCCGTCTTCAACGGAGGTCATTTCTTAGTAGTCGGTCATGGGAGCTCCTTTCTGCCTTAGATTATAACCGATTTCTTTCGGACAAAAATACCCTTGAGCTCAAGCCGGAGTTCAAGGGTATATTTTTTAGCTTAAAAGTTCTACTTTAACAATGCCTGCAAGCCGCTAGCTAAAAGACCGCCGGCAATTGGCCCTAAGACAGGCACCCAAGCATAAGCCCAGTTAGCCCCGCCCTTGTTTGGCACTGGCAAAATCGCGTAAGCCAGACGAGGTGAGAAGTCCCGGGCCGGGTTCAAGGCAAAGCCAGTCGTTGAACCCAAAGCTTGACCAACCACCATGATCAAGAAACCAACAATTAATGGCTTCAAGCCTTGGGTGAAGTTGCCCAGGTTGAGCAAGGTGAAGATGAAGACAAAAGTCGCGATCGTTTCACTCAAGAAGTTGAAAACAGGATTGTTGATGGCTGGGCCGGTCGCGAAAATCCCCACGCTGTTGCCTTCGTCAGCCTTGGTCGCCTTGAAGTGCGGGTAGTAGTGCAGGATTACCAGAGCTGCCCCAACAAAGGCGCCCAGGAATTGCCCCAGCAAGTACGGCATTACCTGGCTCCATGGGAAGAAGCCGAAGGCCGCGAAACCAATAGTTACCGCTGGGTTGAGGTGGCCTTGTGCGCCGAATTGGCCAGCCACGTAAACGCCGAAGGTTACCGCCATCCCCCAGGCCAGGGTGACAAACAGCCAGCCCTGCCCCTTGGCGTAAGCCTTATTCAAGCTGATCCCGGCCCCGCAGCCGACACCCAGCACGATCAAAATCATCGTTCCTAAGAACTCTCCTAAAAATCCATTCATTGTACTTTTCCTTTTCTAGTTCAGTCTAATATCCACATTATATTGTAAGCGCTACCGATTCACAAGGCTTTTTGTCTATTTTGTACAAAAATCTTTCCTTTCCTACTCCCGTCTACTTTCACGCTTAAATTCCAGCAAGACCCGGTTGCCAAGCAGATATAAAATCACAAAGTAGCCGGGGATAGCCCAGAGGGCTGCCCAAAAGACCGTAGCTCCAGGCCCTAGGCCCTTTGCCAAAGCAGCTTGGCAAACCAAGTAAACATAAAGACAGCCCAGCAAACCGCTGGCCAGCTTTTTCCCGCTGGGCAAGAGGCAGGCCGACTTTTTGCCCATATAAGCAGGCGAGACGCGGCACGGTCACAACGATCATAGCAGCTAACAATTGCTTAAGCAGAGCTGTAACCTTGCTGGCCACTGTACTCCAAGCATACAGCAATAGATCGCTTTCATCCTTGACATATGTCAAGAGCAGGAGCAGAGACAAAATTTGAAAGTAGATGTTCCGCAAAGCCAGGTAGCCATATTCCTCATGAATCGCGTAAAGCCACTCGCAGCCCAAGGTCGTAAAAATACTGCTGGAACTAAGCGTCCAAATCAGTGGTCCATATCTCGCTGGAAAAAAAGCAGACAGGCCGCCAGACCCAAGTAGGCCAATAGCACTGCCCAAAGCACAAACGAGGCGGCTGAGAAGGCTGTCAAGAACTCCAAGAAGACACAAAAGAAAATAAAGAGCATCTACTCTGAGTTTGTCTAGATCTTAGGAATCTTTACAGCAATGTCCTTTGCCATGATGGGCTTTGTCGAGATTCTTGGGAATCTGTTTAGCGACTTAAAGAATCTGTCTAGCGCTTTATGCTTTCATAGTTGGTGGCGTGTACCTAATCGCTATCTACTTGATAATTTTGATGCTGTTTATCGGCATTAAGAAACTGTTTGCTGATGGGGAATATCAGATTGATTTCGAATTTTGCATATTGCTTTCGATAGTTTCCATTATATTTTTCACCGTAGGAATTGTGCTACTCAATACACTTCACTTAACGTAATGTATTAAAGCCCATAAAAGATAAAAGTTCTCCGCTCTGTTAGAAGTGAAGTCTAACAGTTTCAGAGAACTTTTTTCTAATGCTATTTAATTCTGTACCTGGCTGGTACCATCGCTGTAGTTCAAAACAACGCCGGGCTGGACATTAAAGACATAGACGTTAAAGGAAACCGCATTGCTGCCAACAGACTTGGCCTCCATTTGAACGCCACGGGCCAGAAGTTCATTTCCCTTAAAGATCGGCTTAACCCGGTAGCGGACGTAGTTATTTGAAGATTCCTTCAAATAGTCAGCTACTTCATTTTCGTATGGCAGCATCCCTGATACGTTCATTTCTTCCGTACCAGTGATTAGGTTCTTCGGGTTGTTATTCTGTCCAGTCAGCTGGTAGCCGATCAAGTGACTCCGGTTATAGAGCCAGCCGCTGGAAATCCGCTTATTGTGCCAGCCAGTTGGATCCCAGTGCAAGGGTTCTCGTTTAGCAGTCGGCATCAAGGACTGATTCAGCATTGCATTGGCCGTAGTAGCCCGGTTCAAACTGTCCAGGTTGCCGTAGGTCTGCCAGGCACCGCGGCTGGTTGACAGGTCACTTTGGCTGAAGTCGGGCTGGTTGTTATTTACTTCAGTAGACAGTTGCCCGCTATAAGTCAAGGATGCCAGATCAGTTTGCTTTGGCTTAGCAGAAGCCGTATCTTTCGTGGACGTAGTCTGGCTGGTATTACTACCCGGCTTTTTGGCCAGCTTTTCCTTAGCTTCCTCTGTCTCACCTTTAATACGGTCAGTCTCAGCTTCTAAAATAAGATTATCAGACTTGTAATCTTCGATCTTATCCTTATACTTATTGACCCGTTTAGTCTTAACAGTAATCTTTGGATAATTCTGAGAATCAACAGGCTTGGTAGAAGTCACGGCAAAAATCAGAACAGCCGCGCCAGCAGCAAAAATCATTCTTTTCTTTTTCATTATCTCTTAGCCCTCCGGTAACCTGCTCTCTGCGCTTCTTCTTCACTGTTGAAGTAGACAGCGTTTGACGAATTCATCCGGTAGCCGGCCTGGCCAGGGACATGATAAATTTTTGAGTTGACATTACCAACGATTTTCTGAGAATCAGCCGTGTTCATATCACCGCGCTGGTCACTTGAAGTATCAGCTGAGTCATCAGTGTTTGAGTCACTGGCACTAGATGCGGCAGCGGCTTGCTTTTCCGCGGCTTTACGGGCGGCTTCAGCCTCCTTTTTAGCTTCAGCTGCCTGCTTTTCCTGCTCCCGCTTAGCCTTTGCGGCTGCTTCTTTTTCTGCCTTTTCCTGGGCTTCCAGCTTCTTAACCTTCTTAGCCAGAGGCGCGTAGGCCAGTAAGGCGGCCTTTTTGGCAGAAATCAGCGCTGCATTCTTTTCTTTTACCTGTTGGTATTCCTTAGCGCCAGTATACTTAACCATGACTTTGGTCCGCGGACTGTATTCTTCCGCGGCTACACTGCCAACACCGACAGTCACAAAAGAAAGGGCCAGCAAGAGCCAGGCGGTTGCCTTTTGTACCTTTAACTTGTGTTCTTTTTTACTATAGGCAAAATACATCAGAACAAAAGCGGCAATAAAGAGGCATCCGCCTATACTTGAAATTCCTAACGGTAGATAGCTCATCATAACGCCTAGCAGGGACATAAAGGCAAGGCATCCCCACCCTTTAACTGAATAGTAATCTTTATCAGCCTTGCCAGATTTTTTCTTACGATAGCTGATTGTTGTCATAGCAGCAGATGCTACTAGCAATATGGGCCATAATACAGCCATGAATATCCTCATCTCTTCCTCCTCAAAAAACACACGATTAAACAGCTAAGTGCCGAAGCTCCCACTTAGACACTCAGACTTTACATTATAGCACGCGTGTAAAGAGAAAGAGATTTCTTATAGAAAGAACGAGTAGTTGATTCAAAAAAGTGCATAAAAAAAGAGCGCCTATTAAGCGCCCTTATCGGTTCGGTACAAGTAATCAGCTGGTACTATCTCTTGCAAACTCAATAATAAGATATGCAATTAGGGGGAATCCCCGATGAACCTGGTTCATTATCCTAATCCTTATATTATAGCACAGCGGGTAAGCCAAACTTGTCCGCTTTCTGCTACTTACTTTTTCTTGAGCAACTCCTTGTACATAGGCCGGTCTGCTTCGGGGATGCCCAGGAGGTCCATGGCTCCGTCTGGAGTTAAGTTGGTGGTGTTCAGAATGTTGAGCAGGTGGTCTCTAGTCACCTTCTCAGTCGTTTCTTTAGTCACTTCTTGGGTTACCTTTGCAGTCACTTCGTCAGTGGTTTCCTTCTTGGCCCGGTCAAGCTTGACCTGGATAAATTGTGGCATTACTTCAGTCATGGTAGTCACCTGTTTTCTTAAGCAACTCCTTGTACATAGGCCGTTCTGCTTCGGGGATGCCCAGGAGGTCCATGGCTCCATCTGGAGTTAAGTTGGTAGTGTTCAGAATGTTGAGCAAGTAGTCTTGCGTCACCTTCTCAGTTGTTTCTTTAGTCACTTCCTTGGTCACCTTTGCGGTTACCTTTGCAGTCACTTCGTCAGTGGTTTCCTTCTTGGCCCGGTCAAGCTTGACCTGGATAAATTGTGGCATTACTTCAG
>ERZ791917.1250-NODE-1250-length-15246-cov-33.032914_pt1 | contig 15246 bp, 15 predicted proteins | sample MGYA00510138_ERZ791917 | MGnify/ENA primary metagenome ERZ791917 (study PRJEB30046, sample SAMN00792102) | human gut metagenome | study: EMG produced TPA metagenomics assembly of the A metagenome-wide association study of gut microbiota in type 2...
AGAGCACCGGTCTCCGGAACCGGGTGCGAAGGTTCGAATCCTTCTAGGCGCACCATAGTAAATAAGCGGTTTCACAGCAATGTGAGACCGCTTATTTTTTGCTTTGCCGCTTATTTTTGCCGCTTATTATGGTAAAACTACGTAAAAATAGGCGCATCTGTATAAAACCATTATAAATATAGGGATAAAAAAATAGTCCCGCCGAGTCAGTATTACGCTGATCCGACGGGAGTCTTTTTATTACTGAGTATCTGTTTGAGTTGTACTCTTGGCCAGCACGAGTTTAATAGCCCAGATAGTGCCGTTAATCAGTAGAGGTAGGACGAATTTATCACGGATTGCATTCCAGCCTGTTTCATCGGCTGCCTGCGCCTGAATCTCCGTGACGAATTTATCGGCTACCGCAGAAATGGCATCCATGCCGTCACCCACAAGGCTCGTAATCATCTGGTCTTTCGCCGCTTCTGTTACGTCTTTAACGTCTAATGCTGCTGTGATGCCATCTCTGATTTCTGTCCATTTACTCATAATTACCCCTCCTAATTTAAATCAAGATACCACTTGTTCATGTCTACATTGGTGTCGCCGATGTAGTTCTGGTCGCTGTACTGCCAGCCTGCCAATACGTTGTCAGGGTACTCATCGGCAAAATCACAATGGTCGTCATACTGCGCTACCCAGTACGGCACATAGTCGCCGAGCGCCGCGACATCAATCGTATCCTCGATGGTGCTCAGCGAGGCATAGATGCCGCACGGGATGCCAGACGCGTTGATTTTTGATACAAAAGCCGAGCAGACAGCCGTCGGATCATCGGCAGTCAGGCACTCCTGCGACTCAAAATCAAACCAGACGCCCATAGGCGGGACACGCTGGCCGAGCAAATATAAAACTTCGTTTGCTTCGTCTTCTGTCTCTTCTGGCGTCGCAGCATGGCTATAGCAATATACGCCCCATGGCAAATCACGCGTCTCACATTCTGAGACATGGGCCCACCATGTTTCTTCGATGCTGGTTCCCTCGGAGATTTTCACAATGACGCCCTTCACGTCATTGGCTACTGCTGTATCATAGTTTAAATCTTTCTGATAATAGGAAACATCAATTACTTTACTAGTCATCTAATTTGTCCACCTTCTTTTCATGTGCAATCTGTGCTAAAGCACCCCGAATAAAACTAGGAATATACTGGCCATAACCCGCACGGTCAATATTTTCCACAATACTTAAAGCTTCCACAAGGGCAAAAACCCCAATAAAAAGCGTCCGTACCATATGAGTATGCATGGCAGAATCTAATAAGACACCCATCCCGATGATAAGGAACATAACGGCCTTTTTGTACAGGCCATGTGTGGCAATCGAACTTGCGAAAGCATGGAGTTTGAAGGAAGCCCAAAGGCCCGTGAGAATATCACAGGCCACAAGAGCAACCAAGGCATTAATTTGCTCATCCCCGCCCCCCACAAGCTGATTGAAGCACAACCAAGCAATAGAAAAAAGACAGCCAATCTTTACCTCTGTGGCTGTCCATAAATTCCATAATGTGTTAATCATTTTGTGCAGTGTACCTCGTTTCATTTTTTCCTCTTCCTGAGACTGTAACTAATTATGTGTAAATAGAATAGATGAACTATTCCTCCTGGATTAGTGTTAGAATAAATATTAATTCAGGAGGATTTTATTATAACCAGACAAAGAAAACTTTCCCCAGAACGTAAAGAATTTCTTCAGAAACTGCTGAGTGCATATCAGCCGGAAGATACGCAGGATGTTCAGAACATGCTCAAGGATCTCTTTGGAGATACGCTGCAAACTTTGCTGGAAGCTGAGATGGATGAACAGCTTGGGTACTCCAAGTACGATTATAAAAACAAGGATACGGATGACACCCGGAATGGTTATAGCAAGAAAACCGTGACGTCCACGATGGGGAATATTCCTCTCGACATTCCTCGTTATCGGAAGTAATAACGTATACACTATTATCGTTTACTATGAATTACTACTAAATACGATAAAATGCGTATTTATCGCGAATATTTTACTATCATTTACTATCGTTTTATACACTAAAAATATACTGATAGCGGAAAATATAGCGGAAAAATAAGGGACTGCCTGAATAGACAGTCCCGTTTTTATTAATCTGGTAGTTTGTCAATGCGTCTGCAATTTTCGTCCACATCGTCTAACAGCATATCAGATGCTGTATCACTACCATACATATCAGCCGCGCAACGATATGCCGTTTCATAGTACGATTGAGCTACGGCTAACGCTTTCGCGGCTTCCTGCAAATATACATCGCTGTCGCATACTTCGGCTTTATGCAGATATTTCGCTCCTTTCCGTCTGTAGAATCTCGCATTGTCTAATAATCCTTGTACTATCTGGTTCATATTATCACTCCTCCTATACTATAGCCACGGCAGATACGATAATCTGACGTTTCTAATAGTAATAGGACGGAATAATACGATTTAAGTACTATTTTTTATGGTTCATCGCCAAATAGCCGCATCATTGCCGCGCGCGTCACTAACCATACGTTACCCGATTTCCGGCACTCGTCCGGCAAGGAAGTGTTCGCAGCGGCAACCACCAATTACAAAGAAGAAGTGCTGTTTCAAATCAGCTACCGGGCAGATATTACCACGGCGCATATTATCCGCTTTCACGGCGTACAGTACGAAATTACCCGCATTGACACATTCGAGGGCTACAAAGAGGACTTGACGCTGTACTGCAAGCGGAAATAATCATACAAATTCACAAATCAATGTAGAATAGCGCCCTTATTTATGATATAATATTTTAGAGGTATACCTACCTCCAATACAAATAGGAATCCATAGAAAGCGAGGTGCGTATATGAACCCGGTTTTGAAATATCGTGGAGGAAAATCGAGGGAAATCCCCCGCTTTCTTCAGTATATACCTGATGACTTTAACCGCTACATTGAGCCGTTTTTTGGCGGCGGTGCCGTATTCTTTTATCTTGAACCTGACAATGCAATTATAAATGATGTAAACGAGCGACTTGTAACATTTTATCAACAATTGAGAAATAACTATCCTGAAATGCGTGTGCAACTCGATGAATTGCAGCGGCAGTATGAAGCTAATCAAGCCGAATTTAAGCGTTTGAAAGCATTATCCCCCGATGAGCGAGTACCGAATGCAAACGAAGATTTATATTATCAGATGCGCGAATTGTTTAACCATCCTGATAATACATTTTTGGACGGTGTTCTGTACTTTTTCATCAACAAAACTGCTTATTCCGGCATGATTCGATACAATAATAACGGAGAGTACAATGTACCGTTTGGACGCTATCCAAATCTAAACACACGACTGGTCACGCCACAGCACAGCGAACTATTACAGCGAGCAGAAATTTTTAATGTTGACTATAATCAAATTTTCAACATGGCGCAAGAAGATGATTTCATGTTCCTTGACCCACCTTATGACTGTGTATTCAATGATTATGGAAACATTGACATGATGAACGGCTTTGACGAAGCCGAACATAGACGATTAGCAGCAGATTTCAAAAACCTGCCCTGCCGCGCTTTAATGGTTATTGGTAAGACACCTTTAACGGAAGAACTTTACGGTGAATATATTTTTGATGAGTATTACAAAAATTATTCTGTAAATATCAGAAATCGTTTTAACAACGATAAAATGCACATCGTTGTTAAGAATTACTAAGGCGGTGATAGAATGGCAAGGATTGATAACAAGTTATTGTTTTTTACAACTTCACCGAGAACCCCTGCAAAAATGATACCCGAGATTAGATTATTGCATGAGAAGTTTGCAGGAAAATCGTGGAACAACATAACGCAGGAACAGTTTATTGATGAATTAGCGGCAAGCAGTTTTTTTGAGGGTAAGGGTTCACCATCTGACAAAGCATTTAGTGCGCGTGATAGAATAAACCGTGCGCCAAAGGCGTTAGGTTTCATTGACCTTCAACCGCATTTAGAACTCACAGCAGCAGGTCATGCACTTGTTTACGGAAAGCGCCCACAGGAAATCTTTTTACGGCAGTTACTGAAATTCCAGCTACCGTCACCATACCACAAAGAAAACGCAAAAATCACTGGAACATTTTATGTGCGTCCATATTTAGAGATTCTGCGATTAGTCCGCGAACTCGAATATATTACTTTTGACGAATTCAAAATTTTCGCTGTTCAAATGACGGATTATCACAAATTTGACGATGTGAAAAATTCTATTCTCCTTTTTAGGAAAGCAAAAAAGCAAAACAGAGGGCAATACAAGCGCTTTGTAAACGAGGTTTGGGAACAGGCTATTTTAGAAATCCATAGTGACCGCATTGCAGAGGGGAAAACAAAAACTCGAGAAACAAATGATGCAAGCTTGAAAAAATTTGTCGCAACGCAAAAGAGCAATATGCGGGACTATGCGGATGCTTGCTTTCGTTACCTAAGATATACGGAGCTAATTGCTATTTCACACAAAAATCGTTCCATTTCTATTTTTGCTGACAAAATGGTTGAAGTTGACTTTATTTTGGCGAATGTACAGCGTGACCCGGTTTTTATTGACGATGCAAAAGCCTACAAAGAACACCTTTTTGCAACAAACACTCCCGTGTTATATACTGACAATCGAGAGAACATCATTGATGTTCTTATGCGAATCGGGTCATTTACAAAGCGTGAACTGTTGAGTAAAAATCTTGAAGAATTAAAAGACTTGCGCGACAGAATTGTAAAGGAACACAAAGATGCTGTCATTCACGAACAAGTTGCCGAAATCAAGTCTTATGCCCTGTATTCAGAAATAATTGACACTTTCAATGAAATTGTGTCTGATGAGTATTACGATGCGCCTTTAATGCTTGAATATAATACATGGCGTGCAATGACAATGCTTGACGGAGGAAATATCAAAGGAAACTTTAACTTTGACGATGCAGGACAACCCCTCTCAACTGCCGCCGGAAATATGCCTGATATTGAATGTGATTATGAAGATTTTTCTTTGTCAGTGGAAGCCACAATGCAATCTGGGCAACGGCAATATGAATCAGAGGGCGAACCTGTAGCCCGCCATTATGGACAACTAAAGAAGCGTGCCGGAAAGGAAACTTATTGCCTTTTTATTGCGCCGTCAATAAACGCTGCAACTTTGGCACATTTTTATGGTTTGAATCATTTGTCGATTGCCTTGTATGGTGGAAAATCGAAAATTATTCCGTTGGAATTAGACCAATTTATGCGACTTGTTGAGAATTCATATAACTATAAAGCTCAACCTGTCCCGACAGATATTCGTCGTTTTCTCGACTATGCTATCAAGATGTGTGAAACGTCCAGTGACGAAAATCAATGGCGGTACGGCATACAATCATGTGTTGATATGTGGTTAGCCTCTTAATGTAGACATACCAGGCTAAAGGCAAGTAATAATTTAAGATGGGGATGTGACAAAATGAGAAATCATTTTGTCCACATCCTCTTTTTATTTGCATCTTGAGGTAATAAGCAGGAAATTACTGCAAAATAGGCATAAAACCCCTTTCCCCATAAAAACTGCTTTTCTAGAGTTTATGCGGCTTTCTTCAAACGTAGTCTTTTATTGTGGTATTTATAAAGATTATGCCCGATAGAAACCAGGAAAATCTCTAAACGTACTTGTTCCATGCCTTTTCGAACGATTCTTTTGTACCAGCGGTTATTTTTCATGATCCCAAAAGTACCTTCGGATTGAATGGAACGATTCATACGAAGAAGAGCTCCTTGAATGCTTTCCAGGTTATTTACAACTTCTTGATGCATGGAGGTTAGTTCCTGGTTAAGACGAATCGTCCTGTTTTTATCGGTCTTTTTACACGCGGAGGCATATGGACAATCCATGCAATTTTCGCACTGGTAGACTTCTTCCTGACGCCCATATCGATTCCCTTTTACATTTCGTCTGTATTGAAGATGAAAGGCCTGTCCGGCCGGACAACGCAGTGTGCCTTTTTCATCAATCTTGAAATTCACGGCTCGAAACGGATTATCTCGATACTTCGCGTCAGTAGTTTCTTTCTTGTACATAGTGAATTTCATGTACTTTTCCATTCCGTGTTGCTCGCAGTAAATATAATTATTGTATGAACCATATCCTGCATCAGCAACGGGATACTTTGGATAAAACCCGTAGGTATCATGAAATTTCTCCAGTAAGGGAACGAAACAATCCATGTCTGAACGGTATTGATTTACATCAGCTACGGCTATGTATTCATCTGCAATGCCAAATTGAACATTGTAGGCTGGTAAGAGCTGGTCGTTGCCCATATAATCGGTTTTGAGCCGCATGAATGTGGCTGCATGGTCTGTCTTGGAATAACTGTTCCGTTCTGGACCACAAACGGTTATCTTTTCAACATATTCTTCAAGTTTCGCTGTATATTGCTGCAGGCGTTCATAATAGCGCTGCTGCGGTGTTTTTCGATGCCCTTTTCCATGAACAAATTTTGTTTCATCCAGTTCATAGATTTTGGCATATCGTTCCGTTACTTCACTAAGGTATGCAGGAACGTATTCGGAATTCGTATCAATTTTGATGCCGAAGCTGGCAAGGTCATTGTTGATTTCATCGAGTAGCTCCGTGATTTTTTCAAAAAGTCTATATCTGGATTTTTCCGTCGCTTTCTTCCATACCCAGCTGTATTTATTGGCATTTGCCTCAAATTTCGAACCGTCGATATACAGATGGCTCAAATCTACATGATCTTTGGCAAAGATTTTCTTGTTGATATCGCTGAACAATTCCTCAACGGATGGTTTGAGCATATTTTCGATAAAATATCCGAAAGTGCGGTAAGATGGTGTCTCATGATCCATAAGATACATAAAGCGAAGATTGACTTTACAGCAATCTTCGAGTTCGCGGAGCGAGATATATCCATTAGTCATAAATCCGAATAAGATTGTTTTCAACATGCTGGTCGGGTTGTACCTGATACGTCCGGTAACGTGCGTTGGAACATTGCTCAGGTATTTCTCCAAGTCGATTTCCTCCATAAATCGGTCAAAAGCCAGCACAGGATCGCAGATATTCAGACAATCTGAAATAAACAGTGGCAAAATAGCCTGTTTTGTTTTAAAATAATTGATGGTTGAATTTTTCATTAGTTACGTAAAATTTTACCACAAAATGAGGATCACCGGCTCTTTCGAGCCAGTGATCCTCATTCGTTTTTATAGGGGCGTTATTTCACAGCCCCTTAAGGGAGATGTTACTTTGTCATGGCGTAGACCATGAGCGCGCCGCAGAGGACGGCCCAGGCATTACGCTGGCGTTTGGCCACGATGTATTTGTGGCTCTCGTCATTGATTTGCCTGGTCAATGTCTGCAAGGACTCGCTTTGCCTCGTCAAGCTGTCGTTTGCTGTCTGTAACGAGTCTTGTGCAGTCGTCAAGGAGCTCTTTGTCGCTGCTGTTGCCGCTTTGGAGCTCTCTAGCTCTTGCTGTAGCTCGGTCAAGGCTGTCTGCTGCTTGGTCGAGCTGGCGCTGAGCGTCTGCAACTTGGCCGCGAGCTCGGTTAACGTTTGCTGCTGCGTCTCGATTGTTGTCCGTAACACGTTGTATTGTGTCCTGGACATCGTCACCGTATCCGCGCTGGAGGCCCACGTACAGGCCAGCGGCAAGGAGCAGAGCAAGGCTAATAGCCACAATCTTATAGTGTGCTTCAAGGACTTCACCTACCTTTTTAAAAAACGAGGACAGATACAAAAGGACCACCTCCTCTCTATAGGCGTGCCAGGGCGTCGTGCATCTCCTGATCAAAGCGGTTGTTGAGGCTATCCCGGAGCGCCGAGTGATTCCACTCCTCGCTCTTGCAGACGTTATAGATGGCGACAATAAAATCATAGTCAAATTCGGCAGAGTCCACATAGGTAAGGTTAGGATAGCCGACGTAGGTGCCGTCCTCGACGTTGTACATACTATGGACGGCATCGGTCCACATGTCGATGATATTGCCGACGCCATACTGGACCGCGCGGGACCAGACCACATCCTGCATAATTTCGGCGTGCTTTTCGATGTGCCAGCCGCTTTCCGCGAGGACCTCACAGGCCCTATCGTAATAGATCTCTTTGGTGTACTCGTATTGCGCGCCCAAAAAGCCGTCATAGTCATTGGCCGCGATATTCTTCCAGGCCTCGTCAAAGCTCACACTGCACAAGGGGTAGGCCGTGAGCTGCTCTGCGTACTGCGGGTAGTTATAGGTTAGCCAGTTGCAAAACTGCTGGAGGCTCCCGGCGTTGCTGCTAAACTGATACGCGCCGTAGCTCTTGCCGCCCGGGTCGCCGTAGCCGTCCGAGACGCAGCCCGGGTCTCCGTTACTCTCATATCGTGCGCTTAAATCTCCTAGCATGTTACGCATCTCCTTTCGGTGCCATCGTTTCTACTACTTTCTCTGCGGCGGCCTGGACCTTGGCAGCCGTCGCTGGTGTCACGGGATTTTTAACCGGTGCGATACCGGCCGGGGTATTATACCTGCTGTCGTAGCCGTACTTGGTCCAGGCGGCCTTCGCAAGGCCCACGATACCACCCAGGCCCGTTACCACGACACCGATGCCGGACCAGCAGGACGAGAGCTCAAAGTGCATGCCGTATAAGGCATTGGCCCAGTAACCGATAAGCCACGACGCCATGATGGCGCAGACAAAGAGCATGAGGACAATGCCCATGATGATAACAAGGGAGAGCCAGTTCTTCTCTCCCCACTCGCCCAACTTTGCAATAAATGCCTTCACTGTCCCTCACCATCCTCAGCAATCTCCGGCATGGCCATGACCTTGTCGTAGATGGCGCTCATGACGCCATTAATCCCCAGGCTGTGATAGCACTGGTACATGTTGTCAAAGTTTTGCTTATCGGTCACCGTACAGCCGCCGAGGCGTGTAAACTTATCGTACGCGTCCAGCATGTTAGACCGAAGGAGTGCCTGGAGGCCGTGCTGCATCGTCACAAAAGCGCCATGTGTGGCCCGGTACGTCCCAAACAAATAGCCCCCAAACGATGTGAGGGCTACAATCAATAAGGCTTCTACTATATGTTCAAACATTCGTTCACCTCCCGAGGAGTGATAAAAAATGCGATTCCCAAATGGTTTTGGCACGTGTTACAAATTACAGGGCAATCAGCGGATGCCGTGGGTGGTAAAAAAAATCTATCCACGGTAAACAGCAGATACTGGGTTACTACGATAGATGGAAAAGGACCGCTTAGGCCGTGCGTCTCCAGCAGTATGCCGCTATAGATGGCTGGATGTTGTTATGAGCCGCATTGCCGCCGGTTCCGTCGGTGGTACCAGCAGGGCCCCCTGTGCCACTTTGAGGGGCCGATGTTTCAGCCCCGGCTGTTCCATCCCACGAGCCAGATACCCTAAAAGCCCCACCCGTATAGCGCTCCCATTTCCCGTCCCTGTATAGATACGGGACACCGGCATTTTCCGTTACATTGTTCCATGTCCTTACAAGGTGTCCATGTGATGCCAGCTCATCGGTGGTCAAGCAGTACGTTTCCACGCATAAGCGGCTAAGCATGGGCTTATATTATCATGCGCCTTGCCATTGCCTGGAAGCGATACGCTTAAAGTAAAAGTTCTAGAGCCTACGTTCATTCCATTAACCGGCCCAACACCGTAATCATTAATACTGGTATTACCACTACCATCGGTGGCATGGCCCAATAAAGCTTTATTTGGGTCAGCATAATCAGACCATACAGGTATTTTTTCAATATAAGGCAACTCTCCGACAGTGAGTTGGTGCTTGAACTCGCCGTACTTATTCCCTGCTGTAAACGTCAGTGTACTTCCGTCTTCCGCCGTGGCCGTGCCTTGCGCTACGAGGCCGTAGCCAGCGGGCAGGGCCTCCCAGGTGCCCCCAAACAGGGTCCCAGGGTCGGTGCTGTCGTTGCTCCAGTAGTAGCTGCCTACTGGGTGGGCTTCCAGCAGCGCTTCTTTTTTGGCTGTAGCGATGGCTTCTGTCATGGTTGCCTGGAGCGAGCTGGTAGCCGCCGCAATAAGGGCGGCATAGTCGAGGCTCTCCATGGTATATGTTATCGTGCCGTCGGTGACGGTCGTCCCGGCATCGGTCCATGCCGGCTCTGCTTGGCCGCTGGTCCCGGCCTGGGTAACCCGGGCCCGGACGCCGGTCGGCATCGTAGGGGACTGGATAACCTTGCCCACCTCGTACGCTGTTTCCGGTTGCCAGAGGAGCGCCTGGGTGAGGGCCGTGAGGCAGTCGTTCTGATTCGCGAGGTACCGCATCATGTCGGCCTGTTTGGTGTAACCGGCCTCCGATTTGTATTTGTTATAATTGCTAAACGAGTCAATGCTTGGGATAGTCATATCGTCTCAACTCCTTAAAAAATAATATGGGGATACCTACCGGGGAAATGCCGTCGCATAACCACGGTGCGGCAAGCACTAACGCAACCTATAAAAGGATTGACGCTGTGCATGCATGGAAAGCCTATGACCTTGATGGTGGTGGGTGGCAACAGGATAAAACAGCGGCCGTTCCTGATTCCGGGTGGTCGGACAAAGTCGTTTCCGGCGAAGAATCCGGCGGGGGAAACAAGGACCAGTGCTTGTCTTTGCAAGCATCTCAAGCCACCATATCACACACAATTACCATCTACAACACGGGCGGTAGCGGCGCGCATAATAACCTCGTGCCGTACACTGTCGTCAATAGGTGGCAATGTACCGCTTAAACCGTCCGTTGCCAGCGGTTAATGACAACGTAAGGCTGTCTGTTTTCGTGGCTTTGGTTGCTGCCGGTGTAGCCGATACTAATCGAGTGCGAGTGGGCACCGGACCAGCTGGTGGCACTGTCCCCATACGAGTACTCAGAGCCGGCATGGCGGGACCATCCGGGGTCCCGTACGCCTATTCGCGTGCCGTAAGCCGTATGGTTATGGTTACCATTTGTGCCGATACTCGCTCCATGATTGTGGCTGGGCATTTCACCGGTAGTGAGTGTATGCTTCGCCTCCCCACCTGTTTGTCCCAGGGTGTAAGTATAGGCCGTACCGTTTTCGTTATACGTGCCAGCTGAAAGGAGGACGCGGCCGCCGTCCATTTTAACCCAGGTCATCCACGGCCAGAGGGTGTTGGGGTCGTCGTCTTTGGTGCTTTCCCAAATGCTTCCCACGGGGTGCGCCTTACTGATAACACTCTTTTCAAATTCTTCAAGGACCGAGGCGAGGGCCGCAGGGGTTACAATCTTCATCATGTCCGTGCCCTCGGCGGCCTCTTCGGCTGTGGCGGCTTCCTGGCATTTGCGGACCATGACGTACTGACAGCCGTTATCCTCGACGGCCTCCCCAGCTGCGGCCCACGTCGGCTCCAGGTTATTACTCTGCCCTGCGCTGGTGACCTTGGCCACGGTGTTGGGTTGCATGTTAGGGCTTTCGATGATTTCATCTACAGCGTACGTCGTGCTGGGCTGCCATAGCCGGACCGTGCCGATAAGGTCTCTTGATACGCTATACATATTGCGGACAAAGTCCTGGTACTCCTGTTCCGTCGTTGGTGTATCGCTCGATGGATACGCCAGATATTTCTCCACATCGGGAGCGAGTTGTGTTACGTCTGCCATTATAATACCTCCTCTATATAGCCCTGCCAGGATACGTCCACCGTGCCGGAGACATAGGCCCCGGTCTGGTCGATGAGCTTAATGGTGCAGGGGTTACGACTTACAATCTGTGCCTGGACAAAGCCCGTCCCGGTCGTATTTTGGATGGCGTCGATGTGGACCGCCGTCGTGTGGTAGTGCGGTGTCACGATAGGGAGCGTTACGCCCTCTACGGGGACGGTGAGGTCCTCAAAGTGTTCGTTCCGGTCCGGGACGTCAATCCAGGCGGTGAGCGCCTTTACCACCGTTGTTTCGTTTTCTCCATTTAAAGCCTCTACCTTGACCTCTAAGCGGTCACCGGCCGAAACCTCTAAGCGGTCGCTGTACTGTTTCCAAAGCATCTTGCTGTCATCCCAAAAGCTGGCCGCATCATCATCTCCCCAGGCCGCATCGGTCTCTCCCGTCCAGACCGGCGCATCCATAACGGTGCGGTAGTAGACGATGGCCGGGCCTGTAATATCATAGGTGAGCCAAAACTGCCCAGACGCGGGCGCGGTAAAGGCCGTCCAGACGGTGTAGGACTGCCAGTTGTCAATCCATTCGTACACGTCCGGTGTGGCCCAGCGGTGCTGTCCGGGGGTGTGCCAGCGGTTTGTACTGTTAAGCGGATACAAAGAGCCGTCCTGCTCTAGATAGCCGGTGTGCGTCGTATCCGCCCAGCCGTTATCTGCATAGGCTTTTTGATATAGCACATTTTGCGTTAAGAGGTCCCCCATATCGAGGATACAATACGCATAGCCGGGGGACTCGTTCCCCGCGTTGTCAACGGTCTTTATCATGACTGCGTGCGTCCCTTGCCGTACGGTTTGCGTTTCGTATGGCTGCGTGACTATCAGCCCATCCTGGACCGGGATGCCTGTGTCCCAGTTTAGGACGCTTCCCTGGGTGTATTTCATCCGAAAACCCGCGATGTCGTTAGGCTCTGGGTACGTGTAATCCCACCAGTACCGCCGGACGCCGCTGGCCATACGTTCTACGTTGAGTGTCGTCGGTGCATCCGGCGCGACGTCCGTGCCGTGCAGGATTTGCGTCACGACGCCGGACGAGCTTCTAAGAGCTGCGACGGTGACGACTTTGACGAGGTAATCGTAGCCTACCTCGACTTCGCCCTCAAAGGAGAGGCCGATGGCGGAGCCCAGGGTACTGTAGGTCCGGCCACTATCGCGCGAGACAAAGACGTCAAAGCGCTTGTAGCTCACGCCCTGCGGATAATTCCACGAAAGATAAATCCGCGCATGTGTGCGGCCGCCGCCGTCTACCCAGACAGCCTCACGCCCGGTGAGGTTCGTCACGTTCTGGACCTTGTTCGCCGCGTCCGCCGCGTCGCTATAGTCAATCGGCGGGATGGTGTAATCCTCCCGAAAGACGTCCTCGTTATACTCCAGGGCCTCGATTTCGCGTATCATGTCGTCGGTCCGGGAGATAGAGCGGACGACAAAGCGCTTCGTCCCTTTGGTTACCTCGGCTATATCAAATATGTCGCCGGGCTGTGGCGGTACGTCCGGGAGGCTCTCCAGGGTGACCGTCGCATCCGTGTCCGTCTGCGTGACGGCTGTGATGGCCGTTTCGTACCGCGTATCATTTTCGGAGGCGCGGTAGGCAAAGGTGTAGGACTTGGCGCTATCGTAGTTACGGAGGAGCGCACTGACGGTGACCGTCTGGCCATCTACGTCCGTGATGCGGCCGCTTACCTGCCACTCTGGGACGTCATGCGCAACGTAAATCACGTCGCCTACGGTGCACGCGATGGCGTCGATGGCGGCCTGAAACGATACGGTCCGGACCATATAGGCATTACAATAAAGTTGAAATTTAGCCTCCCGGTAGGCCTGTTCGTAGTCCGTGATGCCGTAGTACGTGAGCTGGCTTGTTGTGTCGTACTCGTCCGTGTCGTACGTCGGACCAAACACTTTGACCGTGTCCTGCTCGTAGTCCTTTTGGGCGTTCGTAAAGGTCAGCTCGACGGCGTTGGCGCGGTCTGAGGTCTGGAGGAATGTCTCCGTAAACGTCCCGGTGATGATATTCCCCATGCCAAACATCTGGACCGCGTCTTTGGGTCCGTCCCAACAGCAGCCGTACTTGGTGCCAAAGAGCGCCACCATGCCGCGGCCTACGGGTGCGATGTACTTGTTGACGATGTCAAGGAGCTCTCCTGCCGTATTGATTTCGATATTGATGTAGAGCTTGTAGGCGTCGCAGTAATCAGCCCACTCCTTAAACTGATTGTATAAGAGTAGGTCCGCGTCGGCGCCGTGATGGATGTACACCCAGTCACCGCTCCGGGCGTCCCGGATGTACTCGGCGCGGTGTATCATGTCGTAGGCGGCCCAGGCCGGGTTCGTTGCCTTTTGCGTGTCGTACCGCTGGGTGTTGGGGTTCCAGACGTAGACGCTGGACCGATTCTTCATAAATTTTAGCGTCGGGCTCCCGCTTATCTGGTCCGTCGCCAGGGCCTTGATACCGATGAGGCCAAGGCCAGGATAACTAAAATCATCATAGACGATGCCAGACGCTGCGGTCCACCAAATCCGCGTACAGGCCCTTGTCGAGGTGACCGGATAGCCGCGGCCGATGACCTTGACGCGCAGCTTGTACTGGCCCTCTGGTAAATTGTCTACGCGGTACTCCCGGCGGATGGCGGACGATTTATTCCCGCGGATAATGCCCTCGTCGGTGCCGTTACGGCTGGAGCGGACGTAGAGCCGACGCTTGGCCCAGTTATTTGCAGCTGCAAAATAAGACTCGTTACCCTCCGCATAGTTAAAGGGGCCGACACTCCGCGTACGGCCTTTGACTACGTCGTACATGCCGGTGGTGTAGCTACCGATAGTGACAGAGCAGCGGTTGACCGAGTCCCCCCAGGTTACTTTAATTTCGTACGTCCCGATAGGCGCCGCGTCCGTGTTGAGCCATATGTGTTCTATCTGAGACTCGAGATAGCTGTGCGGACTGAGCATATTTACCCAGTTGTCCGTCCCGTCGAGCGCGTACTGCGCCTGGATTTGGACAAACGTCTCATCCAGGCCGCCTTTGTCGTTGGCATAGTAGAGGCCGTTCGAGCACTCAACATAAAGGATGAGGCCGCGGTTGGCTGTGCCTGTGACGACGTCGGTCCGCCAGTCACTCTCGGTAAGCTCGTAGCCGAGCGATTTGGTGCTGATGGTGTCATTGAAGTTGGGGACGATGTCCTGGTCGTTACTCCCGGGACGCGTGACGACGGTTGTGCCGGTGTAATTTTCGACGGGGTTGTCGTTGAGCTCGATGTCCGAAAAGGTGAGCGGACCGTAGCCCGCGCAGACGAGCCAGTTAAGGTACTGCTTGTCACTATCGCTGGTGATGTATTTGCCGATGGTCTGGCCGCCGGAGCGGACGACGCCATAGGTAATGGGGATGGGGTTATTCTGTCCGCTGGTGGTCTGGATACCGGACCAGGAGTACGTCGGATTTTCGGAGCCGCTCTGGAGGGACGGATTTCCCGCCGCGGTCCCAAAGGCCCGTTGAATAAGCGTGCCGCCGATAAACATGACCGCCGCGGCGGCGAGATACCCGCC
>ERZ791917.1253-NODE-1253-length-15207-cov-19.918097_pt1 | contig 15207 bp, 10 predicted proteins | sample MGYA00510138_ERZ791917 | MGnify/ENA primary metagenome ERZ791917 (study PRJEB30046, sample SAMN00792102) | human gut metagenome | study: EMG produced TPA metagenomics assembly of the A metagenome-wide association study of gut microbiota in type 2...
TTTAGACTGGCTAAGATTTATGCATACCCCCAATGATTATCGGGTGAGCCCAAATAGGATAAATAAAATCTTTTTCATGGCGTTTTTCTTTTGGTTTATAACAAAAGTAACGCAGGAAAATCATAAAAAACTAGTGAATACTATAATTGTCGATAGGGAAAAGCCTAAAATAAAGAATTAAATACAGTGCCTATTATACCATACCATAATGCGGGAATATTCTCGAATTTTCAAGTGGTCCCCCGAAACGGTCTCCGTAAAAAATAAGCCCTTGAAAGTGCTTGACTTTCAAGGGCTTCAAAGTGATAGTTGAGGTTCCTGGCGGATTCGAACCGCCGTACACGGTTTTGCAGACCGCTGACTAAGCCACTCATCCAAGGAACCATTATTTCTCGTTTGCGGTTGCAAAGGTAGTACAAATTTTGAAACTACCAACTATCCGCAGCAATTTTTCTTTGTACTTTTTTTCTTTACATCACACTCTCTGCGTTTCTTCTCCATCATATCCTTTAGTTCACAGCCACTTACGCAGCTGTCACAAGGATTCTGATTTTCCCGCGTACGACGAAAAAAAAGAAATATTCCATATACGACACGGGCAATGCAGAGCACAACGAGTACTCCGACTACCCACTCTTGCCAATTATTCATACAAACAATCCTCCAATCTGATAAACAGCAAATGATACAAGCCAAGCTAATGCCGTTGTATAGCAGGCAGCAAAAAGCGCCCATTTCCAACTACCCGATTCCTGTTTGATAGCCGCCAACGCCGCAATACACGGGAAGTAAATCAATACAAACAGCATATAACAAAAAGCGACCAATGGAGTAATCGGAATACGTTCTGCCAAACTCACCGAGTCAGCATCCGGATCATCTGCATACAAAACGCCTAACGTACTTACCACCAATTCTTTCGCCCCTACACCGGAAAGCAAGCCAATACCTAATTTCCAATCAAATCCCAATGGCTTTATTACCGGCTCTATTCCGCGCCCCAACTGACCGATATAAGAATTTTCCTGCTGTTCGGCAACCGTTTCATAAGCATCATGATTCGGATAATATCCCAGAAACCAGATAATAATAGAAGCAATCATAATAATTCCGCCCATCTTTTTCAGATACTGCGCTCCCTTTTCCCATGTATGACGGAAGATAGACTTCGCTGTCGGCATTCGGTAAGGAGGAAGCTCCATCACAAACGGCGTATCATCACCCTTTATCAGAAACTTGCTAAACAAGCGAGCCATTACCACAGCCAGCACAATACCAATCACATAGATACTTAACAGCACCAAACTTGCATTGTTCGGGAAGAAAGCACCCACCAACAATAAATAAATCGGCAGACGCGCACTACAAGACATCAATGGATTCACCAACATGGTAATGAGACGACTCTTCCGGTTCTCAATAGTACGGGACGCTATAATCGCAGGCACATTACATCCGAATCCCATAATCAGAGGAATAAACGACTTTCCGTGCAACCCCATTTTATGCATGATCTTATCCATGATAAAAGCCGCACGAGCCATATAACCAGAATCCTCCATGATAGAAATACAGAAATACAGAATCAGGATATTCGGTAAGAAAACAATGACAGCTCCTACCCCACCGATAATTCCATCAATCAGCAGATCTTTAAATGGACCTTCCGACATATTATTGCGCAGCAATTCACCAAGCTGCTCTACCATCCATTCAATTCCCATCATCGGATATTCGCCAATGACAAATGTACCTTCAAACATCAGATACATAAAAAGAAAGAAAATAGGAAATCCCCAGACACGATGAGTTACAATCGAATCCAGTACCTTTGTTGTCTGCGCCTGTTCCAGATGATTATCCGTGAACGTTTCTTTCAACGCACCACTGATAAATCCATATTTAGCATCAGTAATAGCCGATTCACAATCCTCATTCATTGTCTCCTGAACACGCTTCGACATCTTGTCGCGGACATGGAAAATTTCATCCGCATTCGGCAATGTGCGTACAATACGCTCAATGTCAGGATCATTCTCCAACAATTTAATGGAGAGGAAACGGGTAGAATATTTATGCCGGATAAACTCGTTCTTGGACACTTCACTTTTTACAGCCTCAATCGCTTTTTCTATATCAGGACCGTGATTTATATGAATATGCCGGAAGACACGCCCCGTCTTTTTATGTTCACGCACATAATCTTCCAGATGCTCTTCCTCATGGTTCTTACGGTCTTCCAAAGAGTCATGCCATTCAGTCAAGTCTTTGAGAACTTCCGGATTCATGTTTCCCTGTTTATCGAAGAAGTCTACTCCTTCATACAGATTGATAACTACATGAAACAACGTATCCAATCCACGATTTTTCTTACTGGCAGTAGGCAGCATCGGCACCCCGAACAACTTGCTCAACAAATGGTAATCCAATGTATTTCCACTGGCTTCCAATTCATCATAGATATTCAGAGCCACTACCATGCGGACATTCATGTCTATCAATTGAGTAGTCAGATATAAGTTTCGCTCCAGATTAGAAGAATCGACGACATTAATAATCACGTCAGGAGTTTCATCGATAATATGATGGCGAACATAGATTTCTTCCGGCGTATAAGCAGATAAAGAATAAGTTCCCGGCAGATCGACAATACGGAAATGATAACCTTCGAAGTCAAAATAACCTTCTTTGGCATCCACGGTCACACCGCTGTAATTGCCTACATGCTCATGAGCACCGGACGCAAGATTAAACAAAGAAGTCTTGCCACTGTTCGGATTTCCGACCAAGGCAACATTGATGGTGCGACGTTTACCTAACGCCAATCGTTTCATATCTTCTTCTTTTACTGAAAGGTCTTCGGGTAATCCTTCATGATAAACAGTCTTTTCAGCCAGTTCTTTTGCCTCCTCCTCGCTGATTACTTCGATCATTTCAGCTTCCTGACGACGAAGAGATATTTCATAACCTAAGACTTTATATTTTATGGGATCTTTTAGGGGAGCGTTCAACAGCACTTCAACCGTTTTACCTTTAATGAAGCCCATCTCCACAATACGTTTACGAAAACCACCGTGCCCCAATACCTTTACAATAACACCTTTTTCTCCTGTTTTTAATTCGGACAAACGCATAACTCTCAAAATTTTCGGCAAAGATAATTCATAACTTCGGAGCACGCAAATTATTTAGAATGTTTTTAAATAGCAGCCATTTTCTTCCTCCAAAAGATTTAGGAAAAATAAAAAAACTTATTGATAAACTCGTATCTTTGCAGATATGATACAACAACGCGTTACAAAATATATAGAAAAAGAACATTTGTTCTCACTGGATGCCAAAGTCCTGATTGCATTGAGTGGCGGTGCCGACTCGGTGGCACTGCTATGTATTCTGCACACAGCAGGTTATCATTGCGAAGCCGCACACTGTAATTTCCACCTGCGAGGCGAAGAATCAGACCGGGATGAACTGTTTGTCCGCCAACTTTGCAAAAGAACCGGAATCCATTTGCATACAATTGATTTTAACACGACACAATACGCAAAGGAAAAACAGATTTCGATTGAAATGGCTGCACGGGAATTACGCTATGACTGGTTCGAGAAAACGAGAAAAGAATGCCAGGCAGATGTGATCGCCGTAGCACATCATCAGGATGATAGCGTAGAAACCATACTACTCAATCTGATTCGAGGTACAGGAATTACCGGTTTATTAGGGATCCGCCCCCGCAACGGAGCAATCGTGCGGCCTCTGCTTTGCGTCAATCGAGAAGATATCATTCATTATCTGGAGAGCATCGGACAAGATTATGTAACAGACAGTACCAATCTGGAAGACGAATATACCCGTAACAAAATCCGACTCAATCTCCTTCCTCTTATGCAGGAAATCAATCCGTCAGTCAAAAAGAATCTGATAGACACGAGCAATTATCTGAATGATGTAGCTACCATATATAATAAATGCATAGAGGAAACCAAAAATGATATTGTAACGACAGAAGGTATCCGAATCAGTGATTTAGTAAAGGAACCGGCACCCGAAGCCATTCTATTCGAAATCTTGCACCCTCTAGGCTTCAATTCTGCACAAATCAAAGATATTGCCTTTTCGCTTCACAGCCAACCGGGCAAACAATTTTGCAGTAAAAAATGGAGAGTGATAAAAGACAGAGAATTCTTATTAATAGAAGCTATTGAATCGGGAAATGAAATTCTTCCTCCTTTTCAAATCATCAAAGAAGAAAAAGAATACACCCCTGATTTCCTAATTCCACGCGACAAAGGAATAGCCTGTTTTGATGCCGACAAACTGAATGGAGATATTCATTACCGGAAATGGCAGACAGGAGACACTTTTATTCCTTTCGGAATGAAAGGAAAGAAAAAAATAAGCGATTATCTGACCGACCGCAAATTTTCTATCAGTCAAAAAGAACGCCAGTGGGTACTCTGCTGTGGAGAACACATTGCGTGGCTGATAGGCGAACGAACAGACAACCGCTTTCGTATTGATGAAACAACTAAGCGTGTCGTAATCTACAAAATAGTTTGAGGCAATTTCTGTTTCTTGAAGCAATCTGACAACAAAGCCGCAAAAGGAGTATCATACACCCGTGCTTTCTTAACGCAGGCTTTTACACAAGCACAACACTTGATACATTTAGCTTCATCTGTATGCAGTTCATCCCCTTTCGTTATAGCCCCTGCCGGACAACGGACCACACACAACCCACAATGGGTACACAAATTCTCATCCTCCACCCAAGGAGTGCGGGGAAGCGGTGTTCCACTTTTACGCAACTTGATAACTTTCCTCAAAAAGCGAAACAAAGGAAAAAATGGCTGGCTCGGACGTTTGATAGCACGTACGTCTACCGGATAAAGGGTATCCATGCTATCGGCAGCCTGTATTTTTTCCATGATTTTCTTCCCAAATTCCGTAGCAAAGGCCAAATCCGACTCATCGGGACGTCCCATCGCAATCGGGTGTTTATCAGTACTATATGAATGCTCTCCAATAAAAGTTGCCCCGGCAATCACTTTCAATCCATGAGGAATAGCAAAAGCATCCAGTTCCATTAAAGCTTTTTCATAAGCACGGTTTCCATACACCACCACCAAAACGGTCGGAGTATCCACTCCCCGGATGTACTGCAAACGCTCCATTGCCAGAGGAGCGACATGCCCTCCATACACAGGCACTACAATAATGGCCAAAGCAGATGCAGGAATCACGATTTCATCTGCAATCTGCTGCGTCACATTGATAGGAAGGATATTTTTTATGCCCGTACCGTGAACAATCGCTTCCGCAACTTGTTTAGATGTGTGTGTAGGCGAAAAATAAATTAAATGAGCTTCATTTACTGTCATACTATTTTCTTTTATGTAGCAAAGATACACTTTTACGTGGAAAAAAATGTTTGATTGTTCATGAAACCAAAAAAAATTATTATCTTTGCCCCGTTGAAACATTCTACGATTCAACATATACATCCCTAATTCAGAATAAAAAACAAAACGTATGCTTGCATATCTGTAGCCATAAGCTGTAGTAATGCTGTCCGTAATTCAGCAAAAAAAGAAATATTAATAACTTACCATACTATATGTATAACATTATCCAATTAAACGACAAAAATCTGTCGGAACTTCAAGTTATTGCCAAAGAGTTAGGCATAAAAAAAGCAGACTCATACAAAAAAGAAGACCTTGTTTATAAGATACTCGATGAACAGGCTATTGTAGGAGCTACTAAGAAAGTTGCCGCAGATAAGCTCAAAGAAGAACGCAAAAATGAAGAACAAAAGAAAAAGCGTTCACGGGTAGCTCCTACCAAAAAAGAAGACAAGGTAGTTTCCACACCAAAGAGTGGAGAGGTTAATAAAACAAAAGAAGCCACTCCTGTAAAAACGCCACAACCTTCCAAGAAAGAAGAAAGTACAAACAAAGAAAAAGAAGCTCCTGTTGTAGAAGCTAAAGCAGAAAACGCTACTACTGCTCCCAAGCGTAAAGTGGGACGTCCACGCAAGAGCGCTGACGCAGAAGAGAAAAAAGAAGTAGAAAATGTAACACCGGCTGCTCCCAAAGTGGTGGAAACTAAGCCTGTTGTTGCAGAGAAAACTACTGAAACAAAAGAAAAAGCTGCTCCTGTACAACAGCCGATTGCTGAAAAGAAAGCAAAAAGCAAACCGGCTGCAGAAACAAATAAACCAGCCGCAGAGCCAAACAAGCCTGTTGCAGAGAAAAAAGTTATAGATAAACCACAAAAGAAAGCCGCACCCGTTATCGACGAGGAAAGCAATATCTTATCCAGCGTTGACGATGATGATTTTATTCCAATCGAAGATCTGCCTTCTGAAAAAATAGAGCTTCCTACCGAACTCTTTGGCAAATTCGAGGCAACTAAAACAGAACCTGTGCAAACAGCACCTGAACAGCCATCTCATCCTCAACAGCAACAACAATCTCAACAGCAGCAAGCACAGCAGCAACGCCCGCGTATTGTCCGTCCACGCGACAATAACAACGGTAATAATAATGTGAACAATAATAGCAATAACGCTAATAACAACAATAATAATTTCCAGCGTAATAACAATAATCAGAATCAGGTTCAGAATCCAAATCAGAACCAGAACCAACAACGCTTACCGATGCCACGTGCCACTCAGCAAAACCATGCGAACGAGAATCTTCCGGCACAACAGCAACAACAGCAGGAGCGCAAGGTTATTGAACGCGAAAAACCTTACGAATTCGATGATATTCTCAACGGAGTAGGCGTTCTGGAAATCATGCAGGATGGATACGGATTCCTCCGTTCTTCCGATTACAACTACCTTTCTTCTCCTGACGACATTTATGTATCACAATCTCAAATCAAACTCTTTGGTTTGAAAACCGGTGATGTAGTAGAAGGTGTTATCCGTCCACCCAAAGAAGGAGAAAAATATTTCCCGTTGGTAAAAGTGTCGAAAATTAACGGACGTGACGCAGCTTTCGTTCGCGACCGTGTTCCTTTCGAACATCTGACACCTCTTTTCCCGGATGAAAAGTTCAAACTTTGCAAAGGCGGTTATTCAGACTCCATGTCTGCACGCGTTGTTGACCTTTTCGCTCCTATCGGTAAAGGACAACGTGCCTTGATCGTTGCCCAGCCAAAGACAGGTAAGACTATCTTAATGAAAGATATCGCTAACGCTATTGCAGCCAATCACCCGGAAGTTTACATGATTATGCTGCTGATTGACGAACGTCCGGAAGAAGTAACCGATATGGCACGCAGCGTTAATGCAGAAGTTATCGCTTCTACTTTCGACGAACCGGCAGAACGTCACGTAAAAATTGCAGGTATTGTATTGGAAAAGGCAAAACGTTTGGTAGAATGTGGTCACGACGTAGTGATCTTCCTTGATTCTATCACCCGTCTGGCTCGTGCATACAATACAGTATCTCCTGCATCCGGTAAAGTTCTTTCCGGTGGTGTGGATGCAAATGCACTTCACAAACCTAAACGTTTCTTCGGTGCTGCCCGTAATATTGAAAACGGCGGCTCGTTGACCATCATCGCTACCGCATTGATCGATACCGGTTCTAAAATGGACGAAGTTATCTTCGAAGAATTTAAGGGTACCGGCAACATGGAGTTGCAGCTCGACCGCAACCTGTCCAACAAACGTATCTTCCCGGCAGTCAACATTACTGCATCCAGCACTCGTCGCGACGACCTGTTGCTTGATAAGACAACTCTTGACCGCATGTGGATATTACGTAAATATCTTGCAGACATGAATCCGATCGAAGCAATGGACTTCGTTAAAGACCGTTTGGAAAAGACCAGAGATAACGATGAATTCCTGATGAGCATGAACAGCTAATTAGCGGTAAACGATAAATGATGAACGGTGAACAAACTGCGTCCTAATAATTGCAGTTTGTTCACCGTTCTCTTTTTTAGCCACCCCGTTAATCAATAACCACTTGCCGTTCATCCTTCACAATCCAACGTTCATCAGCAATAGTTCCCCCTAATACTCCATCACACATTACATTTTTGTACAAAATACTTTCACTTGCGTCCAAAACTACTACTTCACCCTTTTTTGCATTTCCTTTTTTCCTACTTTTGTTTCAAAATCAACTATTACTTAATTCTAACCAGTAATGAAAACTATTTATCCATTCATGGGATTAGCCCTATGCGGCGTAGCAGCCCAAGCTCAAGAAAAGCCCAATTTCCTGATTATCCAGTGCGACCATTTGACACAACGCGTCGTCGGAGCTTACGGGCAAACACAAGGCTGCACCCTCCCTATTGACGAAGTCGCTTCACGAGGAGTTATCTTCTCCAATGCTTATGTAGGCTGCCCTCTCAGCCAACCTTCACGCGCAGCTTTATGGAGCGGCATGATGCCTCATCAAACGAATGTACGTTCGAACTCCAGCGAACCTATCAACCCACGTATTCCCGAAAATGTACCGACACTAGGAAGCCTTTTTTCCGAAAACGGTTACGAAGCCGTACACTTCGGAAAAACACACGACATGGGCTCCCTAAGAGGATTCAAACACAAAGAACCGGTAGCCAAACCATTCACTGATCCGGAGTTCCCGGTCAATAACGACAGCTTCCTGGACGTAGGAACCTGCGAAGACGCTGTTGCTTATTTAAGCAACCCTCCCAAAGAACCCTTCATCTGTATTGCCGATTTTCAGAACCCTCACAACATTTGCGGATTCGTAGGAGCAAATGAAGGAGTACATACCGACCGCCCCATCAGCGGAACTCTTCCTGAACTACCAGCCAACTTCGACGTGGAAGACTGGAACAATATCCCCAAACCGGTGCAATACATCTGTTGCAGCCATCGCCGCATGACCCAGGCCTCTCATTGGAATGAAGAGAATTACCGTCATTACATTGCCGCTTTCCAGCACTATACTAAAATGGTGTCCAAGCAAGTAGACAGTGTATTAAAAGCTCTTTACTCCACTCCTGCCGGAAGAAACACCATCGTTGTTATCATGGCCGATCATGGCGACGGAATGGCTTCACACCGTATGGTGACCAAGCATATTAGTTTCTATGATGAAATGACAAACGTTCCGTTTATCTTCGCAGGCCCCGGCATCAAACAACAGAAAAAACCAGTAAAGCAACTATTGACACAGCCTACGCTGGATCTTTTGCCTACCCTTTGTGATTTGGCAGGAATTTCCGTTCCAGTCGAAAAGCCGGGAATCAGTCTCGCACCTACATTAAAAGGAGAGAAACAGAAAAAGACTCACCCTTATGTAGTTTCCGAATGGCACAGCGAATATGAATATGTCGTTACCCCCGGACGTATGGTACGCGGACCGAGATACAAATACACGCACTATCTGGAAGGCAACGGAGAAGAACTATATGATATGAAAAAAGATCCGGGAGAACGTAAGAATCTCGCCAAAGATCCGAAATACAGTAAAGTTCTCGCAGAACACCGTGCCATGCTTGATGATTACATCACCCGCACAAAAGATGACTACCGAAGCTTGAAAGTAGATGCTGATCCACGATGCAGAAACCATACTCCCGGCTACCCTAACCACGAAGGTCCTGGAGTTCGGGAAATACTCAAAAGAAAATAAATAATAAAAAAGAGTGAAGACAACAAAGAAATCTTCACTCTTTTTAGTTCTTTCGCTGGCAAACTTACAAGCAAGCACCGCACTAGTATAGCCCAAGAACACCGGCAAACACAAATCATCCGGTTCATATTAAGCCGTAAGGGAGACATACTTCATTCCGAATCAACTAACGATAAAACTCCCGAAGGTCCGGAAATAGTTTTCATCTACCCCATCGCTTCCGAATCGAAATAAAGCACTATCTTTGCAAAGTGTAAACTTAAACGCTTAATTATGTATACCAACAAACAGATTTGGAGTGTCAGTTACCCGATACTACTAAGCTTGCTGGCACAAAATGTCATCAATGTCACCGACACAGCATTCCTCGGACACGTGAGCGAGGTAGCTCTTGGAGCATCGGCTATGGGCGGGTTATTTTATATATGTGTATTCACCATCGCATTCGGATTCAGTACCGGTTCGCAGATTGTCATAGCGCGACGCAATGGCGAAGGCCGCTATTCAGATGTCGGCCCTGTCATGATTCAGGGAGTCATGTTCCTGTTCGTGATGGCACTGCTGCTATTTGGATTCACCAAGGCATTCGGTGGAAACATCATGCGTTTGCTAGTTTCTTCAGAATCCATCTACGAAGGAACAATGGAGTTTCTGGACTGGCGTATTTACGGATTCTTTTTCTCTTTTATCAATGTCATGTTCCGGGCATTATACATCGGCATTACACGCACCAAAGTGCTAACCATCAATGCCATTGTCATGGCATTAACCAATGTCGTACTGGACTATGCATTAATCTTCGGAAAGTTCGGTTTGCCGGAAATGGGTATCAAAGGGGCTGCTATTGCTTCCGTACTGGCAGAAGCCTCCTCCATTCTCTTTTTCGTCATCTATACGTATGCCACGGTCGATTTAAAGAAATACGGTATGAACCGCCTGCGCACATTCGACCCAGCATTGCTGATGCGGATCCTTAGTATCTCCTGCTTCACCATGCTGCAATATTTCCTGTCGATGGCTACCTGGTTTGTTTTCTTCGTAGCCGTAGAACGGTTGGGACAACGGGAACTGGCGATTGCCAATATCGTCCGAAGTATTTATGTCGTATTGTTGATTCCGGTCAACGCACTGGCTACGACTACCAACAGTCTTGTCAGCAATGCTATTGGTGCAGGAGGCATCCAGCACGTGATGCCGCTCATTAATAAAATTGCGCGTTTCTCCTTTTTCATCATGCTGGGGTTAGTAGCGGTATCGGCACTGTTTCCGCAGTTCCTGCTCTCTATCTACACCAGTGAAGCTGCGCTCATTACGGAGTCCGTACCTTCGGTATATGTAATTTGTTGCGCCATGCTTATCGCATCCGTAGCCAACGTGGTGTTCAACGGTATCTCCGGAACAGGAAATACACAGGCAGCCCTGTTGCTCGAAACGATTACAATTATCATCTACGGATCATACATCATTTTCATCGGAATGTGGCTGAAAGCACCGATCGAAATTTGCTTTACGATTGAGATTGTGTATTATAGCTTGCTGTTGATAACAAGTTATATTTATCTCAAAAAAGCAAAATGGCAGAATAAAAAGATATAAATACAAGAGATTTTTGTACATTTGCAAGCTCAAATAAAGAGTAGACGGAAAAGTCCCTCTTTCGCCCAAGTAAATTGTAATTAGTAATTCGTAATTAAATAACTATGTTCGATAATTTAAGTGAAAGACTAGAACGGTCATTCAAGATTCTGAAAGGTGAAGGCAAAATCACCGAAATCAACGTGGCGGAGACGCTGAAAGACGTACGTAAAGCACTTCTCGACGCCGACGTAAACTACAAGGTGGCAAAGAATTTCACGGATACAGTGAAAGAAAAAGCTCTTGGCCAGAACGTGCTTACGGCTGTGAAGCCAAGCCAGTTGATGGTGAAAATCGTACATGATGAACTTACGCAGTTGATGGGTGGAGAGACAGCCGAGATCAATATCGACGCCCGTCCGGCAGTCATCCTGATGTCAGGTTTGCAAGGTTCGGGTAAGACCACCTTCTCCGGTAAGTTGGCACGGATGCTGAAAACCAAGAAAAACCGTAAGCCATTACTGGTTGCTTGTGACGTTTACCGTCCGGCAGCTATCGAACAGTTGCGCGTATTGGCAGAACAAATCGAAGTACCGATGTACTGCGAACTGGACAGCAAGAATCCGGTAGAAATCGCACAACACGCTATTCAGGAAGCTAAAGCCAAAGGATATGACCTCGTTATCGTCGATACAGCCGGACGTCTGGCAGTAGACGAACAGATGATGAACGAGATCGCCGCTATCAAAGAAGCAATCAACCCGAACGAAATTCTGTTCGTGGTAGACTCCATGACCGGTCAGGATGCTGTAAACACGGCTAAAGAATTCAACGAACGTCTGGACTTCAACGGTGTGGTACTGACCAAACTTGATGGTGATACCCGCGGTGGTGCGGCTCTTTCTATCCGTTCGGTAGTGAACAAACCGATCAAATTTGTTGGTACAGGTGAAAAGCTGGAAGCAATCGACCAATTCCACCCTGCCCGTATGGCCGACCGTATTCTCGGTATGGGTGACATCGTTTCATTGGTAGAACGTGCACAGGAACAATATGATGAAGAAGAGGCTAAACGTTTACAGAAGAAAATTGCCAAGAACCAATTCGACTTCAATGACTTCCTTAGCCAGATTGCACAAATCAAGAAAATGGGTAATCTGAAAGACCTTGCCTCCATGATTCCGGGAGTAGGAAAGGCAATCAAAGATATTGATATTGACGACAATGCTTTCAAAAGCATCGAAGCTATCATTTACTCCATGACTCCGGCAGAACGTTCCAATCCGGAAATACTGAACGGATCACGTCGTACACGTATCGCCAAAGGTAGCGGAACGACTATTCAGGAAGTAAACCGCCTGCTGAAACAGTTCGACCAGACTCGCAAAATGATGAAGATGGTAACTAGCAGCAAGATGGGCAAGATGATGCCTAAAATGAAAAGATAATCATTCAATAGATCCAAACTGATTATAACAAAAAAGAGGAAGTTTCGACTTCCTCTTTTTTTGTATCCGGAAGCCTACGGTAGAAAGTAGTTTCTCCACTAACAAACTGATAATATACTGCTCATCTCCTGACAAAAATTCCAATCCTTTTGGAGAGTTCAGTTATTTATTTTACTTTTGCCCATCACCAATAAATACTCTGAAAATATGACTCTGATAGACGGAAAAGCCATTTCCGAACAAGTGAAACAAGAGATTGCAGCCGAAGTAGCCGAAATTGTGGCTCGTGGCGGAAAACGCCCGCATCTAGCGGCTATCCTTGTTGGACACGATGGTGGTAGCGAAACGTATGTAGCTGCCAAAGTAAAAGCCTGTGAAGTATGTGGATTCAAGTCCTCCCTCATCCGTTATGAAAGTGACGTGACCGAAGAAGAACTGCTTGCCAAAGTACGCGAACTGAATGAAGACGACGATGTAGACGGCTTTATCGTACAACTTCCCTTACCTAAACATATCTCCGAACAGAAAGTAATCGAAACGATTGATTACCGTAAAGATGTAGACGGCTTCCACCCGATCAACGTAGGCCGTATGTCCATCGGACTTCCGTGCTATGTATCCGCTACTCCCAACGGTATCCTCGAATTGTTGAAACGTTACGAAATAGAGACTTCCGGCAAAAAATGTGTTGTACTCGGACGTAGCAATATCGTCGGCAAACCGATGGCTGCCCTGATGATGCAGAAAGCCTATCCGGGCGATGCCACGGTGACGGTATGCCACAGCCGCAGCAAAGACCTGATAAAAGAATGTCAGGAAGCTGATATTATCATCGCTGCCCTGGGACAACCCAACTTTGTAAAAGCCGAAATGGTGAAAGAAGGTGCGGTAGTTATCGATGTAGGTACTACGCGTGTGCCGGATGCAACTAAGAAATCAGGCTTCAAACTGACTGGTGACGTGAAGTTTGACGAAGTTGCCCCAAAATGTTCCTTTATCACTCCCGTACCGGGCGGTGTTGGACCGATGACGATTGTATCGTTAATGAAAAATACACTCTTAGCTGGCAAGAAAGCCATTTATCAATGAGACATAGCTTGTTTCTGATGATTTTACTTCTCTCTTTGTCCTGCACCTCCCGGTCGCAGGCAAAGAGAGATTCTATCATCGATACCCTGTCGGACAGCCTTTCCGCAACCGACAGTATTTCCCCCACTGATACCCTACGACTCCTTTTCGTAGGTGACCTCATGCAGCATCAAGGACAAATCAACGCTGCACGAACCTCAACCGGCTATGATTATTCCGCCTGTTTTACGTACGTTAAAGAAGAAATAGGGAGAGCCGATCTCGCTATCGCCAATCTGGAAGTTACGTTAGGAGGCAAACCCTACAAAGGTTATCCTGCTTTCAGCGCACCGGACGAATTTCTGACCGCAATTCATGACGCAGGTTTCAATGTTTTAGTGACTGCCAACAATCATAGTCTCGACCGTGGCAAATCCGGACTGGAGCGTACCATTCAACTTATCGACTCGTTGAAAATTCCACATGCAGGCACGTATATCAACACTGAAGAACGCGACAAAAAATATCCTCTTTTATTGGAAAAGAACGGGTTCCGCATCGCCCTGCTCAACTATACGTATGGCACAAACGGTATCCCCGTTACTCCTCCCAATATCGTGAACTATATTGATACAACAGTTATCGCCAAAGATATTGAAGAGAGCAAAGCAATGAAACCGGACGCAATCATAGCTTGTATGCATTGGGGAATCGAATACCAGTCGCTCCCGGACAAAGAGCAGAAATTCCTTGCTGACTGGCTGATTCAAAAAGGAGTAAATCATGTCATCGGCTCCCATCCTCACGTAGTTCAACCCATCGAAGTTCGCACAGACAGCGTGACAAACGACAAACATCTCGTAGTCTATTCACTGGGAAATTATATTTCCAATATGTCCGCCCGCCGCACCGATGGTGGACTGATGGTAAGAATGGAATTAGTAAAAGACAGCACAGTCCGTCTCAACAATTGCGAGTATAGTTTAGTCTGGACAGCCCGCCCCATTCAGTCCGGGAAAAAAAATCATCAATTACTCCCCGTCAACCTACCTGCTGATTCAATTCCTTTACAAGCACGTAACTCTCTGAAGATCTTCACAAATGATGCTCGAACCCTTTTCAACAAGCACAATCAGGGAATAAAAGAATATACTTTTTACAAAAAAAAGTAGTGAAATCTTTTGGAGATTAAAAGATAATATCTATCTTTGCACCGCGTTAGAGAAACGCAGACATGGTGGCTGTAGTTCAGTTGGTTAGAGCGTCAGATTGTGGTTCTGAATGTCGTGGGTTCGAGTCCCATCTGCCACCCCCAAAGAAACCCTTGTAAGTTAAGTACTTATGAGGGTTTTCTTTTTGTTGGTAGAATATCATTCAAGTGCTAAAGTTTTTCCTACTATAAAGTTGAAAAACATAAAAGCATCTGCCACCTGCAACGAAAAGCGTGTAATACACTAGTTAATAAATAGTTGGAA
>ERZ791917.1274-NODE-1274-length-14986-cov-4.922510_pt1 | contig 14986 bp, 13 predicted proteins | sample MGYA00510138_ERZ791917 | MGnify/ENA primary metagenome ERZ791917 (study PRJEB30046, sample SAMN00792102) | human gut metagenome | study: EMG produced TPA metagenomics assembly of the A metagenome-wide association study of gut microbiota in type 2...
TCCATCAGCCGGATGGCTTCAAGGATCTCCTTAAAGCTGCAGAAACCGACAGACTCGATTTGACCCTGATTGTATTCCTGAAATAAAATTTTCAGCGGATTAGGAAGAGCAGATATTTGATTCATTGGGAGCTCCTTTGTGCAAAAACGGTTGGCTGTTACTACTTCGGGGTCTGCGTTCTTCAGAAGTTCCAGCAGAGCGGTCTCGAATTTGAAAAATCAGATCCCCCAATTGCGAGTTGGTATGAACTTGCCCTGATGCGGTTTACAACCTCAAAAAATTTTGTGCAGAAAATAACTGTCCGCTTCAAGTTGAATTGGATGCAAGCGGTGTGATAGCATCATCAAATGATGCACAGACCACACAAACAAAAAAGCTGCCACACGATGTGCAGCAGCTTCTTTAAGAAAAATGATTGTGAAGCGTAGAGATCATAGCAGTTTGCGTTTTTAATGTACAAGCAACATCTGCAAACTGCATATCGCAAATGTGCCGTTTTGATAGGCACTTTTTTTGAAAATTGCGATAATAAACTATTCGCCCAGATGCCAGATGTCGCGGTCGTACTCGGCAATGGTGCGGTCGGAGGAGAACATGCCCGCTTTGGCAATGTTCACCAGACACTTGCGCCGCCAGCCTTTCGGGTCGCAGGCGTAATCGCTGAGGGCCTGCCCCTTGCGCACAACGTAGGCGTTGAAGTCCGGCAGGGTCTGGAACCAGTCTTTATGGATCAGCTCGTTGTGCAGGCGGGTCAGGTTTTCGGCGTGACCGGCGGCCAGCATCTCTGGGCCGGTGAGGAAGTTGATGGCGCGGCGGATGTTGACATCGCCCTCCACCCACTGGGCGGGGTCATAGTCGCCCACGGCGTAGCGGTGGATGACCTGATCGGAGGTCTGGCCGAAGATATAGATGTTCTCCTTGCCCACCTGCTGGCTGATCTCCACATTGGCACCGTCCATGGTGCCCAGCGTCAGCGCGCCGTTCAGCATGAACTTCATGTTGCCGGTGCCGGAAGCTTCCTTGGAGGCAAGGCTGATCTGCTCGGACAGGTCGCAGGCGGGGATCAGCTTTTCGGCGGCGGTAACGTTGTAGTTCTCCACGAACACCACCTGCAGCCACTTGGACACTTCCGGGTCTGCGGCAATGACCTTGGACAGGGTCAGCAGCGCATGGATGATGTCCTTTGCAATGGTGTAGGCAGGTGCCGCCTTGGCACCGAAGATGCTCACCAGCGGAGCAGCGGGCAGGTGCCCGGCCTTGATCTCGTAGTACTGATGGATGAGGTACAGCAGGTTCAGCTGCTGGCGCTTGTACTCGTGCAGGCGCTTGGACTGGATATCGAACACAGCATCGGTGTTCACGCTCACATTCTGGGTGCGCAGCAGCCAGTCTGCCAGTGCTTCCTTGTTGGCCTTTTTCACAGCGGTCAGCTGCTCCAGCACAGCTTCGTCGTCAGCAAAAGCCAGCAGCTTTTCCAGCTCGGCGGCATCCTTACGGAAGCCGGAGCCGATGCGCTGTTCCAGCGCGGCGGTCAGGCGGGGGTCGCATTCCAGCAGCCAGCGGCGGAAGGTGATGCCGTTGGTCTTATTGTTGAACTTTTCCGGGTACAGCTCGTAAAAGCCGTGCAGCTCGGAATTTTTCAAAATCTCGGTGTGCAGCGCTGCCACGCCGTTGGTGGAGTGGGTGAAGTGGATGTCCATGTGGGCCATGTGCACCCGGTCGTCCTTGTCGATGATGGCAAGGCTCTCGTCCTTGGTGCGGGTGCGGGCCAGTGCGTCCAGCTTTTCGATAATGGGCATCAGCTGGGGCACCACGGCATCCAGATAGGCGCGGGGCCACTTTTCCAGCGCTTCGGCCAGAATGGTGTGGTTGGTGTAGGCGCAGGTCTTTGTGACGATCTTTACGGCTTCCTCAAATTCGATGCCCTTTTCGCCCAGCAGCCGGATCAGCTCCGGGATGACCATACTGGGGTGGGTGTCGTTGATCTGGATGGCGGCGTAGTCGGCCAGATCATGGTAATCGCAGCCCCGGGCGGCACACTCGGCCAGAATGAGCTGGGCACCGGCAGAGACCATCAGGTACTGCTGGTACACCCGCAGGCGGCGGCCTGCCTCATCGGAATCGTCCGGGTAGAGGAAGAGGGTCAGGTTCTTGTCGATGGCAGTTTTATCGAAGGCAATACCGTCATGGACGATGCTCTCATCGATGGTGTCAAGGTCAAACAGGTTCAGGGTATTGGTGCGGCCCTCGTAGCCGGTGACCGCCAGCTTGTACAGCCGGGCAGTGTACTCCTTGCCCGCCAGCTCCACCGGGTAGGTGATGTCGGTCTTTTCCGCCCAGCTGTGGGCGGTGAGCCACGGGTCGGGCTTTTCGTTCTGCACGCCGTCCTCAAAGGACTGGTGGAACAGGCCGAAGTGATACCGCAGGCCCACGCCGTCGCCGGGCAGGTTCAGCGTTGCCAGAGAGTCGAGGAAGCAGGCAGCCAGACGGCCCAGACCGCCGTTGCCCAGAGAGGGTTCCGGCTCCACCTCTTCGATATCGGAAAGGCTCTTGCCGACGGCAGCCAGTGCATCGCGGGCTTCATCGTACAGTCCCAGATTGATGAGGTTGTTGGACAGCAGCTTGCCGATGAGAAATTCGGCGCTGATATAGTACAGCTTGCGGCCGGTGACCGGCTGCACACGGTCGGCGCTCTTCTGCCGGACGAGTTCCAGCAGCGCGAGATACAGCTCCTGATTCGTGCAGTCTGCCAGCGGCTTGCCCGTGAGACCCTGTAACGTTTCGGTAAAGCTCATAAATGCATCCTCCTTTGCTACGGAAAACAGGTTTGACATCTGTACTTCCAGATATACCACATAAAACAATCAAAATCTTGCCTAAAAAGCGCAGACTGTGGTACAATCCTATCATCGGGAGGTGAAACAATGCAAAATCAGGCGTTTTTGCAGGAGACCAAGCAGCACGGTGCCGTGCGGTTTCCCTTCAATCTGTATCCCTGCACCATTCCGGGGGACTTTCCGCAGGTGGCGCTCCACTGGCAGGAGAGCATGGAGCTGGTCTTTGTCAAGCGGGGCACAGGACTGGTGCAGGTGGGCGCTGAGAGCTGCCCGGCCCGCATGGGGGACATCTTTATTTTTACGCCCGGCACCCTCCATGCCCTGCGGCAGGCCGAAGGGCAGTGCATGGAATACGAAAATATCATTTTTGAGCTGGAGCTTCTGGGTGGCGCAGAGGACCTTTGTGCCGAGAAATATCTGCTTCCGCTGCAAAGCGGGCGCTTGTCGCTGCCTGCGCGGCTGACCCCGAACGATTTGTGCTATCTGCAGGCCGCCGCCTGCCTGCGGGAGGTGGAGGATGCCAACCGCGCCAAGCTCCCCGGCTACGAGCTGCAGGTCAAGGGGGCATTGCTGCGGTTTCTTGCCCTGCTCCTTGCACAGGGCCGGCAGCGGCTTGCCGCCGAGACAGCCGACACCCAGCGGCTGAAAACGCTCCTGCAATGGCTTTCGGCCCATTATACGGAGGAACTCCGGGTCGCCGATGCCGCCGGGGTCTGCTCCTTCAGTGCCAGCCACTTCATGCGGTGGTTCCGGCAGATGACCGGGCAGAGCTTTGTGGCCTTTCTGAACGAGTACCGGCTCAACGCCGCCGCCGAAGCGCTGCAGGCCACGGATGAGACGGTTCTGACCATCGCTTCCCGGTGCGGGTTTGAGAACCTCTCCTATTTTAACCGGGCGTTCAAGGCACACTTCGGCATGACACCGCGGGAGTACCGGAAAAAATAAGCAAAACGAGGCCGTTCTGCCTCTCTGGAAAAGAGAGGGGACGGCCTCTTTTTTGCACATCAGATCTCCGGCGGCGGGCAGCAGCTCTCCCGTTGGATGAGCTTATGCGGCACGATGATCTTGGTTGCCAGAAGATTCGGGTTCTCGATGTGGTTGATGGTCTGGCTGGCCGCTTCCATGCCCAGCTGGTAGGGGTTCACGTCCACGGTGGTCAGCTGCGGGCTGGTGATGCGGGAGAACAGCGAGTTATTGAAGGACACGATGGACAAGTCTTTCGGGACGCGCAGCCCCAGCTTGCCGAGCACCACGGCAAGGATGTCGTCGCTGACCAGCATGGCGGTGGGGCGGTCCGGCGCGGTGAACAGGGCCTTCAGCGTTTCTTCGTAAGCATCGTTCAGGGCATCGATGCAGGTATTTTGATCGAGTTATAAAGGAAGGTAAACGAAGATGCAGAGAAGTGCAGGCATTTTGCTGCCCATCAGCAGTCTGCCGTCCCCTTACGGCATCGGCTGCTTCTCGCAGGAGGCGTACGACTTTGTGGACTGGCTCAGGGAAGCCGGGCAGACCTACTGGCAGATCCTGCCGCTGGGTGTTACCAGCTACGGCGACAGCCCTTATCAGAGCTTTTCCGCCTTTGCAGGCAACCCATATTTCATCAGTCTGGATGCACTGGTGGAGGAAGGGGTGCTGACTGCCGACGAGTGCAAAAAGGCAAACTTCGGCCGCAAGGCAGATGATATCAACTACAGCCGCCTGTATACCGAGCGCGGCCGTCTGCTGCGGCTGGCGTACTCCCGCAGCGACATCGGTCACAACGAAGTGTTTACGGCGTTCTGTGAGAAAAACAAGTGGTGGCTGGATGATTTTGCCCTGTTCATGGCGGTGAAGGACCGCTTTGAGGGCAAGCCGTGGATCGAGTGGGCCGAGGACATCCGTCTGCGCTGGCAGCCTGCCATGGACTACTACCGCCGGGAGCTGTATTTTGAGGTGGAGTACCACAAGTATCTCCAGTTCAAGTTCGACGAGCAGTGGCGCAGGCTGAAAGCCTACGCCAACAGCAAAGGCATCCGGATCATCGGCGATATCCCCATCTATGTGGCGCTGGACTCGGCAGATGCATGGGCAAACCCGGGGCTGTTCCAGCTGGACGGGGAAAATCTGCCCACGGCGGTGGCGGGCGTTCCTCCGGATGGATTTTCGCCCACCGGTCAGCTCTGGGGCAATCCGCTCTACCGCTGGGAAGCCCACCGCGAAACCGGCTATCAGTGGTGGATCACCCGCCTGTGGTACTGCTTTGAGCTGTACGACGTGGTGCGCATCGACCACTTCCGCGGGTTCGATGAGTATTTCTCCATTCCCTACGGCAGCGAGACTGCGGCAGAGGGCCACTGGGAGAAAGGCCCTGGCATCGAGCTGTTCCGCGCCGTGGAGCAGGCACTGGGCAAGCGGGAGATCATTGCAGAGGATCTTGGCTATATGAGCGAGACGGTGCGTCAGCTGGTGCGGGACAGCGGTTTCCCCGGCATGAAGGTGCTGGAATTTGCCTTTGACTCCCGCGACACTGGCAGCGCCAGCGACTATCTGCCCCACAACTACCCTGTGAACAGTGTGGCCTATACCGGCACCCACGACAACGAGACGCTGGTATCGTGGTACCAGACCGTCACCGATGCCGAGCGCGCCATGGTGCGGGACTACCTGTACGACTACGCCACCCCGGAAGAGCAGCTCTATAAAAGCATGATCGCACTGATCTTGCGCAGCGCAGCGGCGGCCTGCATCATCCCCATGCAGGACTGGCTGGGGCTGGACAATTCTGCCCGCATCAACAAGCCCTCCACCGTGGGCCAGAACTGGCGCTGGCGGCTGAAAAAGACCCAGCTGAGCAAAAAGCTCCAAAAGGAGATTTGCCAGCTGACCACCCGCTACGGCCGGATGAACTGGGCGTGACAGGATAGTGTTCTGGACTTGATTTTGGAAAGGTTATTGCAGAATAATGGCAGAAGTAATACTTATTCAAAAATAAAATGACAAAGAGCAAATAAAAAAGTACAGAATATGGATCGGGACGCGTGACTTTTAATTTTGACAAAAATCAAGGAAGGACTTTGTATAACTTTACAAAACAAGAAAATACAGCGGCAAAAAGTTGTTGCAATTTTCGGATTGAAAGCAATAACGGAAAACGCTGTACTTTAAGCATCAAAAGGCAAAGACGCTTCGCGAGAGATCGCAAAGCGTCTTTTTGTATATCTAAAACCACTCGCCAGGCGGGTGGTTCGATAAAGATTATATCGGTGAGTAATAAAACTCAAACGAAGAATTTTGGAATAGTAGAAGCTATATTGTATGAGTACTAATTAAAGTTTGCGAGCTATGAAGCTCGTAGAGCGACTTAAAATCAATAAAAGCGCACTTTGCAAAATTTCAGAAGAACCTATCCGATAATTCGTTGGCAACTGACAATGTCTATCTTGTGCGTTTGACGCATGGTCAAGAATAGAGGGCTATGCCCGCATAGGAAAAACCACCAGCTCGGCTGGTGGATGTTTATTCTTTTTGACATGTGCCGCGGGATGCTTTATAATAAGAATGATTTCAGATGTCTGCGGGGCGGTGCGCCCTGCGGTAAAATTACGGCAAGCAAAAAAGGGAACTGCTATGAGAGAAGAAAAGGCCAGCGCATTGCCGCTGCTGCTGGACGTGCGCAGAATGGACGAAAATAACCGGGCTTACGCCTACCGTATGCTGCGCAAAAATATTATGACCTTGCAGCTGCAGCCGGGCTGTCAGCTGAGCGAGGCCGAACTGTGCGAGCAGCTGGCCATGAGCCGCACACCGGTACACGAAGCGCTGATGATGCTGAAAAGCGAGTGGCTTGTGGATGTTCTGCCGCAGCGCGGCAGCATTGTGTCCAAGATCAGCGTTCCATACCTGAACGAAGGCTTTGCCATGCGCCGCATTCTGGAACCGGCGCTGCTGCGCGGGCTGGCCGGAAAGCTGACAAGGGAACAGCTGAACGAATTTCAGGAACTGCTGAACCGGCAGAACGAAGACCTTTATCTGGATCAGGATGCAGCAGATGACTTCTTCATCTCGCTGGATAACGACTTCCACAGGCTTTTGTACCACGATTCCGGCTACGACCGCATCTGGGAGGCTATGCACAACGTTACTTCCCATATGGACCGTGTGCGGTATCTGGACTCGGCCCTTTGCCGGGGAAATATTGCCTCGGTGCAGAAAGAGCACGAGCAGATCTTTGGCTACCTGCGGGACGGCCTGCCGCTGGACGTGGACGTAGAAGCCCTGTTTGAGCATCACCTTGGCATGTACCGCGAGAATTTCCAGAAGATATTGGAACGGTTCCCGGATTTCTTTGTACGGACATAAACCAAAAAGAGCACCCGCTGCTGACCCTTACAAGGCCATGGCAGGGGGCGCTTTTTGGTTCAATACGGATACGGTTTTACGCCGGGCTGCGGAGATCAATTTAAGACGGCAGTGTTTCTGATGGATTTTGCACCAGAAATGCTGCTTTTTCTGTTCAAAACCCGGAAAAACAGCAGTTTGCGTCCTTGAATTGCCCGAAAAACTTGCAGGAATGCAGGTTTTTGTGGTAATATTTAAGATATGTTCCCGTTGAGGGGAAGAAAGAGAGGGGTAATCAAATGATCAATATCTGCATCATTGCCACCATTGTGATCTATCTGGTGGGAATGCTGCTGGTTGGCTTTGTCTACAGCAAATCCAACGAGGACAGCAGCGATTTCTACCTCGGCGGCCGCACGATGGGCCCGCTGGTCACGGCTATGAGCGCCGAAGCCAGCGATATGTCCAGCTGGCTGCTGATGGGTATGCCGGGCCTTGCATATCTCACCGGCATCGCGTCGCCGGGCTGGACGGCCATCGGCCTTGCTGTGGGCACATGGCTCAACTGGCTCATCGTGGCCCGCCGCCTGCGCCGCTACTCGGCCAATCTGGATGCCATCACGGTGCCGCAGTTCCTTTCCCTGCGGTTCCATGACCAGCGCAACCTGCTCAACGCGCTGGGCGCGGTCATTATCATCGTGTTCTTCATCCCGTACACCGCTTCCGGCTTTGCCGCCTGCGGCAAGCTGTTCAACAGCCTGTTTGGCGTGGATTACATGGCGGCCATGATCCTGTCCGCTGTGGTCATTGTGGGCTACACCATCATGGGCGGCTTCCGCGCTGTGTCTACCACCGACCTGATCCAGTCCATCGTCATGAGCATGGCGCTGATCGCGGTGCTGGTGTATGGCGTCAGCGTGGCAGGCGGCTGGGACGTGGTTCTGGACAACGCCCGCAGCCTGCCCGGCTACCTGACCATGGCTGCAAGCCACAATGCGGCAGACAACACCGCCGCCTCCTACAGTCTGCTGGACATCGCGTCCACGCTGGCATGGGGTCTGGGCTACTTCGGTATGCCCCACATTCTGCTGCGCTTCATGGCCATTGAGGACGAAAAGAAGCTGGTGCTCAGCCGCCGCATTGCAAGCGTGTGGGTGGTCATTGCCATGACCGCTTCCATCGTCATCGGCATGGTGGGCCTTGGCATGACCAAGGCTGGCGCGCTGGAGTTCCTGAGCGGCTCTTCCAGCGAGACCCTGATCGTGCGCGTGGCCAGCCTGATCGCCCAGCACGGCGTGCTGGCAGCCATTCTGGCAGGCCTGATCCTTGCCGGCATCCTTGCCGCTACCATGTCCACCGCCGACAGCCAGATGCTGGCAGCGGCCTCCAGCGTATCCCAGAACATCCTGCAGGAGTTCGGCCACATGAAGCTGACCGAGAAGCAGAGCCTGTTCGCTGCCCGCCTGACCATCATCTGCATCAGCGTGGTGGGCGTGGTGCTGGCCCGCGACCCCAACTCCAGCGTGTTCGGCATCGTCAGCTTTGCATGGGCCGGCTTCGGCGGCTCCTTTGGCGCAGTGGTGCTGTGCTCCCTGTTCTGGAAGCGCTGCAACTGGCAGGGCGCACTGGCCGGTATGCTCTCCGGCGGCCTGATGGTCTTTGTATGGAAGTACATCATCAGCCCGCTGGGCGGCGTGTTTGGCATCTACGAGCTGCTGCCCGCCTTCCTGACTTCTCTGGTGGTGTGCGTGGTGGTGAGCCTGCTCACCCCGGCACCCTCGGCAGAGATCGAGGCAGAGTTCGACGCTGCAAAGTAAAAACGATTTAAAATATGATTGATTCTTATGCAAAAGAGCAAAGCCTGCGGGCTTTGCTCTTTTGCTTTTTCACGGATGGGGTCGGAGAGGGAAGTGACATTTAATTCAAAAGGATCAGCCATGCTTCGCAGCATGGAAGCAGAAATCCAAAACAGAAAAAGAACAGAAGATCCAGCACGAGCCGCATCAGACGGGTAAGAGGCGTGCCGAAAGACATGGCATGAATGATAAAAAGATTCACCTCACCCCAGCGCCGGTAGTAACCGGTTTGCTCAAAATTGTTCCAGAGCTCAAGAGATAGAAATTCAAATCCGGCAAACAATGGAAAAATGACCAGGGAGGATATCCAGCCGTCGGCCTGAAGCGAACCATCGCTGAGAGTCCGCCAGTGCACAGCTAATCTGCCTGGACAGGCAAAAATTCCCCACAGGGCAAGTGCAATGCTTAATGCAAGAAGAGCAGTACGCACAGAATGCCAGTCTACAGTGTGCTGGCGGCGCAGCATGGTGAAAAAATCTTCCAGAGGAACGGGAGGAGTGCCATCTTTTTGACGGGAGTCATGACAGTGCATCAGGTCAGCGAGGGTCAGGCCCAGCACATCGGCCAGCGGCTCCAGCGTGTTGATGTCTGGCAGCCCGATGCCGCGTTCCCAGCGGCTGACGGCTTTATCCGTAACGTGAAGCTGCTGAGCCAGTTCGGCCTGCGTCATGTTCCGCTCCCGGCGCACTTGTGCAAGGAATGCACCAAATTCTTTTGCATCCATTCTGCTCACATCCTTTTCCACAGGATAACACAGGAATGTGGAAAACACAACCGACGGAACGTTTACCTGCCGGTCTGCAGAACAAAAAGGACGTGCTCCCTTGCGGGAACACGTCCTTTTTTATCGCTTCAGTATCAGGCGGAGATCAGCTTACAGCTGGGGGCCGGCAGAGACCAGAGCCTTGCCGTGCTCGTTGCCCTCGTACTTCTTGAAGTTCTTGATGAAGCGGCTTGCCAGATCCTTGGCCTTCTCTTCCCACTGGGAAGCGTCAGCATAGGTGTCGCGAGGATCCAGAATGCCGGTGTCCACGCCGTTCAGCACGGTGGGAACCTCGAAGTCGAAGTAGGGGATCTTCTTGGTGGGCACATTGTTGATGTCGCCGTTCAGGATGGCATCGATGATGCCGCGGGTATCCTTGATGGAGATGCGCTTGCCGGTGCCGTTCCAGCCGGTGTTGACCAGATAAGCCTTGGCGCCGCTCTTCTGCATCTTCTTGACCAGCTCCTCAGCATACTTGGTGGGGTGCAGCTCCAGGAAAGCCTGGCCGAAGCAGGCGGAGAAGGTGGGGGTGGGCTCGGTGATGCCGCGCTCGGTGCCTGCCAGCTTTGCAGTGAAGCCGGACAGGAAGTAGTACTGGGTCTGCTCGGGGCTCAGGATGGAGACCGGGGGCAGAACGCCGAATGCGTCAGCAGACAGGAAGATGACGTTCTTTGCAGCGGGTGCAGAAGAAATGGGGCGGACGATGTTCTTGATGTGGTTGATGGGGTAGGACACACGGGTGTTCTCGGTAACGCTCTTATCAGCGAAATCGATGTGGCCCTCGGCATCCAGAGAGACGTTCTCCAGCAGAGCGTTGGGCTTGATGGCGTTGTAGATATCGGGCTCGGAGTCCTTATCCAGGTTGATGACCTTTGCGTAGCAGCCGCCCTCGAAGTTGAAGACGCCGTTGTCGTCCCAGCCGTGCTCGTCATCGCCGATCAGCAGACGCTTGGGATCGGTGGACAGGGTGGTCTTGCCGGTGCCGGACAGACCGAAGAAGATAGCGGTGTTCTCGCCGTTCAGGTCGGTGTTGGCAGAGCAGTGCATGGAAGCCATGCCCTTCAGCGGCAGGAAGTAGTTCATCATGGAGAACATGCCCTTCTTCATCTCGCCGCCGTACCAGGTGTTCACGATGACCTGCTCCTTGCTGGTGATGTTGAACACAACAGCAGTCTCAGAGTTCAGGCCCAGCTCCTTGTAGTTCTCAACCTTGGCCTTGGATGCGTTGTAGACAACGAAATCGGGCTCAAAGTTCTCCAGCTCCTCAGCGGTGGGCTTGATGAACATGTTGGTGACGAAGTGTGCCTGCCATGCAACTTCCATGACAAAGCGGATGGCCATGCGGGTATCCTTGTTGGCACCGCAGAATGCATCCACCACGTACAGGCGCTTGTTGGACAGCTCCTTCTGAGCGATGGCCTTCACAGCAGCCCATGCTTCCTGAGAAGCGGGGTGGTTGTCGTTCTTGTACTCGTCGGAAGTCCACCACACGGTGTCCTTGGAGTTCTCGTCCATAACGATGAACTTGTCCTTGGGAGAACGGCCGGTGTAGATGCCGGTCATAACGTTCACAGCACCCAGCTCGCTGACCTGGCCCTTTTCGTAGCCTTCCAGACCGGGCTTGGTCTCTTCCTCGAACAGCTGCTCGTAGGAGGGGTTGTACACGATCTCAGTCGTGCCGGTAATGCCATACTTGGTAAGATCCAACTTTGCCATATTCGCTATACCTCTACTTTCGTTTGATCCATACGTCCTGTATAGGGCACAGCGTTTCCCGGCGGGCCGGGCGCTGCGCAGAAGGCTTGCAGTTTGTAAATGCAAATTCTCCTGTATACCATTATACATAAAAGTATCCCGAAATCAATAAACGAATCGTGCTATTTGCAGAAAAGAAACAAATTTCATTAAGAAATTTAACTGCCTGAAACAATTTCAGGAAACAAAAGCAGGGGGCGTGACCTGAAAAAATAAGGTGGAAAGGCAGAAAAACAATTTTTTGATAAAATTTTGACGAGCTGGGATGCATGAAAAAAACGTGCACAAAAGCAACCCTTCCCACAGAACGGCGCGGCAGGGAAGAGCGGAACAGGATCCACAGCCCGATTTGTGCAAAATTTACGAGATTTTGACGATTTTCATGGCAAAGAAGCTTTGCCTGTGGTATACTGTATCTGACAAAAGGACAGCCCCGCTTTTTCTGTGCGCTACATATAAAAAGGAAAAAGATCATGAAGACCATCTACATCCTGCTCACCCGGTCGGGTACCCTGCTTTCAAACCTTGTTTACGCTGTTACCGGTGCAAATTATACCCACGCTTCGCTGGCTTTTGACGAAGACCTGAGCTGCCTGTACAGCTCTACCCGCAAAAACGGCTATACCATGTTCCCGGCAGGGCCCAGCAGGGAATACCTGAACCGGGGTGTGTTCCGTCTGCGGGAAAACGTGCCCTGCGCACTGTATGCGCTGGATGTGAGCGATGAAGCCTACACCCGTGCCCGCCGCCGTGCCGAGCACATGATGGCCCACGGAAGACTTTACCAGTTCAACGTCATCGGCCTTGTGCTCTGCGGGCTGCATATCCGCTGGAAGCGCCGCCGGCACTATTTCTGCTCCCAGTTCGTCAGCGAGGTGCTGGAAAAGAGCGGTGCCGTGGAGCTGCCCAAGCACAGCACCCTGATGCACCCGAACGACTATACCCGGCTGGAAGAGCTGCGGTGCGTATACAAGGGCACACTGGCCGGTCTGCCGCAGCGCCGGCAGATGGAATTTGACCAGAACGATACGGTGATCGGCGTATATCTGGGGCTGGCGCTGGGGCTGTTCCACACCGGCGCAGCCCGGGTGTGGGAGATTTTTTGAAAAAATTGATTTTTTGTGTTGACAAAGCAGGTGTGCTATGCTAAAATAGCCAAGTCGGGAGCGAACACCCGATGCAGAATGGACGTATGGCCCGTTGGTCAAGCGGTTAAGACAGAGGCCTCTCACGCCTTTAACATCGGTTCGATTCCGGTACGGGTCACCATTTTAGTAGTAAAACGGCTCTGCGCCGTTTTATATAGATGCCTCTTTAGCTCAGTCGGTTAGAGCACCTGACTGTTAATCAGGGTGTCGCCTGTTCGAGTCAGGCAAGAGGCGCCAGCAAAGCGATGGAAGTTTTCCATCGCTTTTTTCTTTTTCTCCGGTCGCTTTTGTTGACAGAAAATGCGAGGCGGGATATACTTAAAGCATGTTTTAGAATTGAAAATTTGTTGGTGGGCGGCTGCTTTTAAGGTCAGCATCCTCGCCCTCTCAGTCTCTAACGCGCCAGATTCCCCCTTTTGTCGCTGCGCGACATCTTCCCCCGGAGCGGGGGAAGTCTTTCCTCAAAGGGGGAGCCCTTGGTAAAACCGGAAAGTTTTCCGCATTGCCAAGGCCTCTCCCTTTGACAGACTCCCCCGGCCGGGGGAGGTGGCACGAAGTGCCAGAAGGGGAATAAGGTGGATTTGCGGAGCAAAGACGGAGAGGGCGAGCCGCCTTCCGGCAAAATAAAGGAGAACATCATGAAAAAAATCATTCTGACCGGCGACCGCCCCACCGGCCGCCTGCATGTGGGCCATTATGTCGGTTCCCTGAAGGAGCGGGTGCGCCTGCAGAACTCCGGCGAGTACGATGAGATCTACGTTATGATCGCCGATGCACAGGCCCTGACCGATAACGCCGACAACCCGGAAAAGGTGCGCCAGAACATCCTGCAGGTGGCGCTGGATTATCTGGCCTGCGGCATCGACCCCGCCAAGACCCATATTTTCATCCAGTCCATGGTGCCGGAATTGACTGAGCTGAGCTTCTACTATATGAACCTCGTCACCGTGAGCCGCCTGCAGCGCAACCCCACCGTCAAGAGCGAGATCCATATGCGCAACTTTGAGACCAGCATCCCGGTGGGCTTCTTCTGCTACCCCATCAGTCAGGCGGCGGACATCACCGCTTTCCACGCCACCACCGTGCCTGCCGGTGAGGACCAGAAGCCCATGATCGAGCAGTGCTGCGAGATCGTGCGCAAATTCAACGCTGTTTACGGCGATACCCTGACCGAGCCGGAGATCGTGCTGCCCCAGAACGCCGCCTGCCTGCGCCTGCCCGGCACCGACGGCAAGGCCAAGATGAGCAAGAGCCTTGGCAACTGCATCTACCTGTCCGAGGAACCGGAGGACATCAAAAAGAAGGTCATGTCCATGTACACCGACCCCAACCACCTGCGTGTGCAGGACCCCGGCAAGGTGGAGGGCAACCCGGTGTTCATCTATCTGGACGCCTTCTGCCGTCCGGAGCACTTTGCAGAGTTCTGGCCGGAATACCAGAACCTCGACGAGGTGAAGGCGCACTACCAGCGCGGCGGTCTGGGCGACGTGAAGGTGAAAAAGTTCCTGAACAGCGTCATGCAGGCCGAGCTGGAGCCCATCCGCACCCGCCGCAAGGAGTGGGAGCAGCGCCTGCCCGAGGTGGTGGAGATCCTGAAAGAGGGCAGCGCCTACGCGGAAAAGACTGCCGCCGCCACGCTGGCCGAGGTGCGCAAGTCCATGCGGATCGATTACTTCGACAACGACAACCTGTTGAAATAAAATCTATGAGAGTGTCCGGGATGCCGCAGGCGTTCCGGACACTCTTTTTATAGTTTACGAAAATTGCATAGAAAATGCGGTCAAACTGTGTTAAAATAGGGGCAATAAGTACAGAAAGCCCCCGCTTTGGGGGCGAGAGGAAAAAGGAAAATCACCATGCAAAAGACCATCTGGATCACTGGCGCAAGCTCCGGCATCGGGCAGGAGTTTGCACGCCGCTATGCAAAGCTGGGCTGCCGGCTCATTCTGACTGCCCGCCGCACCGACCGGCTGGAAGCGCTGGCCGCAAAACTGGGCACGCCCTGCCGCATCCTGCCTGCCGATCTTGCAAAGGAAGAGGACTGCCAGCGCCTTTTCAAGGAGCTGGAGGGGGAGACCATTGATATCTTTATCAACAACGCGGGCTTTGGCGTGTGCGGCAGCTATCTGGAGACCGACGATGCCCGGGAAGAGGAAATGATCCGGGTGAATGTGGAAGCCATGGCGCGGCTGTTCCGCTTTGCGGTGCGCAGGATGCACGCGGCAGGCGGCGGCACCATCCTGAACGTGGCATCCTCGGCGGCATGAATATCTGGAAGGCGAACCGCAAGATTCTCGACACGCTGCGTCT
>ERZ791917.1276-NODE-1276-length-14966-cov-3.398833_pt1 | contig 14966 bp, 17 predicted proteins | sample MGYA00510138_ERZ791917 | MGnify/ENA primary metagenome ERZ791917 (study PRJEB30046, sample SAMN00792102) | human gut metagenome | study: EMG produced TPA metagenomics assembly of the A metagenome-wide association study of gut microbiota in type 2...
AGGCCGGCGTTCGCAGCGCCAGCTTTGCCGATGGCCAGGGTACCGACCGGAATGCCGCGCGGCATCTGCACAATGGAGTAGAGGCTGTCGACACCGCTTAAGGCTGCGCTCTGAACCGGTACGCCGAGCACCGGCACCAGGGTTTTCGCCGCAATCATGCCCGGCAGATGCGCCGCGCCGCCTGCTCCTGCAATAATCACCTGATAACCGTGGCTTTCGGCGCTTTCAGCAAAGCTGAACAGCTTATCGGGCGTGCGGTGGGCGGAGACCACTTCGACATGGTACGGAACGTTCAGGGCATCAAGGATTTCTGCGGTAAATTGCATGGTAGCCCAGTCGCTTTTGGACCCCATCACGATGGCGATACGCGCCGAATTATTGCGGGAAGACATGCGTCTTAAAACTCCTGTGGGTGTGTTTCACACTGCTTTAGAGGCCACAGAGAATAGCATGAACTGCCAGCAAGGAAAACGGTTGCGTGCGCATGGTTAGCCGTCTTTTGTCTCGCCTGGAGGTGATGGCGTGGGTGCCTGATTGACCTTTATCTCCCTCATGATACAGGTGATAAGCAGCACTACCCCCCATGGGAGCATCAGGGTGCCCATAAGCAGTAAATAGATTTGTACCAGCCGGCTATCGTGAGGGCGGGTGCAGAGCAAATAAATGGCATAAAAATAGATAGCCCACGCCAGCATCGCACACCAGACAAACGTCAGCGTGTTGCCGATAACGACGCTGATTAAGGCGATATAACTTACCCCTAACGGATTGAGGATCGCGATGATCATTCCCCACGTCAGCGGCTGACTCCACTTTTTCCTGCTCATGCTCGTTCCTTGAGAGTGACGTTGTGGAAGACTAGCATGCAGGGCGGGGGGAAGCGCGCACCTTCGCCCGGGCAAAAGGCGCTTTCGGAATTGTGCTCGCGCAGGAATTAGAACGGAAAGTGGATTAGTTTGACGTCGACCGGCGTCACCTTGACCATCGAACCTTCGCTGTGCCAGGCGCCAAGTACCACACGCCATGCGGGTTGGCCGTTGGCCTGCAGTTCATGGACCGCCGGGCGATGAGTATGGCCGTGGATCAGCCACTGCACGTGATGCCGCTCCATTGCGTCAACTACCGCCTGTGGATTTACATCCATAATTTCCATTGATTTACTGCTGTTGGCGGCTTTGCTGTCGGCGCGCATGCGGGCGGCGATGCGACGGCGAATAAACAGCGGCAGGGCCAGGAACAAACGCTGGATCCACGGGGTGTGGACTTTGGCGCGAAACGCCAGATAGCCTTGGTCATCGGTGCACAGCGTGTCGCCATGCATGATCAAGACTTCACGGCCATAGAGGTCCAGTCGCTCTTCTTCGGCGAGCAGGATCATCCCGCTCTGGCGGGCAAAGCGCTGGCCGACGAGAAAATCGCGGTTGCCATGGATGAAGTAGCACGGCACGCCGGCGTCGACGACGGCTTTGATTGCCGAGGCAATTTGTTGGTGCAGCGGGTTAGGATCGTCATCGCCGATCCATGCCTCAAACAGATCGCCAAGGATATACAGAGCGTCCGCCTGGCGGGCTTCGCCCTGTAAAAAACGCAGAAAACCGGCGGTGATCGCCGGTTCTTCTGTTTGCAGGTGCAAATCTGCAATGAAAAGTGTCGCCACGAATTACTCGCTGACGGTGACGCTTTTGATGATCACATCATCTTTCGGCACATCCTGGTGCATGCCGCTGCGGCCGGTGGCAACCGCTTTGATTTTGTCAACCACGTCCATGCCTTCAACCACTTCCGCGAAGACGCAGTAGCCCCAACCCTGCAGGCTTTCGCCGGAGAAGTTCAGGAAGTCGTTGTCAACCACGTTGATGAAGAACTGCGCGGTGGCAGAGTGCGGCGCCTGAGTACGGGCCATCGCCAGCGTGCCGCGGGTGTTTTTCAGACCGTTGTTCGCTTCGTTCTGAATCGGAGATTTGGTCGCTTTTTGTTTCATGCCAGGTTCAAAACCGCCGCCCTGAATCATGAAGCCGTTGATAACACGGTGGAAAATGGTGTTGTCGTAGAAACCTTCGCGGCAGTAGTCCAGGAAGTTTTTAACTGTTTCCGGCGCTTTGTCGTCAAACGTTTTGATTACGATATCGCCATGATTGGTGTGGAAAGTAACCATTTTTGCATCCTGTTCCGATGAGTGTGGTGCCAGCACCCGGTGTCGGGTGAGATATAGGGGGGTGTTATAGCATAACCGCGGGGGTCGATGCACCTTGCAATGTGTGCTGCGTCCGGTCTGAATTATGGGTATTATAGAGACTTCATTACCCACACACGTCTACACGGAATCTTCGATGTTAAAAATTTTTAATACACTGACGCGCCAGAAAGAGGAATTTAAACCTATCCATGCCGGGGAAGTCGGCATGTACGTGTGTGGTATTACCGTTTACGATCTCTGTCATATCGGCCATGGACGTACCTTCGTCTCCTTTGACGTCGTGGCGCGCTATCTGCGTTTTCTCGGCTATAAGCTGAAGTACGTGCGCAATATCACCGATATCGACGACAAAATCATTAAGCGCGCTAATGAAAACGGCGAAAGCTTTGTCGCGCTGGTCGATCGCATGATTGCCGAAATGCACAAAGATTTTGACGCGCTGAATATTCTGCGTCCCGACAGCGAGCCGCGCGCAACGCACCATATTGCGGAGATCATTGAGATCACCGAGCAGCTGATCGCCAAAGGCCATGCTTACGTGGCAGATAACGGCGACGTGATGTTCGACGTGCCGACGGACCCGAACTACGGTTTGCTGTCGCGTCAGGATCTCGATCAACTGCAGGCGGGGGCGCGCGTCGACGTGGTTGACGTCAAGCGTAACCCGATGGACTTCGTCCTGTGGAAAATGTCGAAAGAGGGCGAGCCGAGCTGGCCGTCGCCGTGGGGCGCGGGCCGTCCGGGCTGGCATATCGAGTGCTCGGCGATGAACTGCAAGCAGCTTGGCAACCACTTCGATATTCACGGCGGCGGTTCGGATCTGATGTTCCCTCACCATGAAAACGAAATCGCCCAGTCCACCTGCGCCCACGACGGCGAATACGTCAACTACTGGATGCACTCCGGCATGGTGATGGTTGACCGCGAGAAGATGTCGAAATCGCTGGGTAATTTCTTTACCGTCCGCGACGTGCTGAAGTATTACGATGCGGAGACGATTCGCTACTTCCTGATGTCCGGCCACTATCGCAGCCAGCTGAACTACAGCGAAGAGAACCTCAAGCAGGCGCGTTCGGCGCTGGAGCGTCTGTACACCGCGCTGCGCGGGACGGACAAATCCGTCGATGCGGCGGGTGGCGAAGCCTTCGAAGCACGCTTTATCGAGGCGATGGACGACGACTTCAACCCCCCGGAAGCCTACTCGGTGCTGTTCGATATGGCGCGTGAAGTAAACCGCCTGAAAACCGAGGACGCGGCCGCGGCGAACGCCATGGCGGCCCACCTGCGTAAGCTTGCTGCGGTGCTGGGTCTGCTGGAGCAGGAGCCGGAGGCGTTCCTGCAGAGCGGCGCGCAGGTTGACGACGCGGAAGTGGCGGAGATCGAATCGCTCATCCAGCAGCGTCTGGACGCGCGTAAAGCGAAAGACTGGGCGGCGGCGGATGCGGCGCGCGACCGTCTCAACGAGATGGGCATTGTGCTGGAAGATGGCCCGCAGGGCACCACCTGGCGCCGGAAGTAAGCCATAAAAAAACGCCCGCAAAAGCGGGCGTTTTTATTTTCGTTGTCAGGCCGTGACGGTCACGCTCTGGCCTTCAAAGCTCACCGTCTGACCGGCGACGATTTTGCAGCGTTTGCGGGTTTCCACCGCGCCGTCGACTTTTACCAGCCCGTCGGCGATGGCGATCTTCGCCTGGGCGCCGCTTTCGCTCCAGCCTTCCAGCTTCAGCAGATCGCACAGCTCAACGTGCGGGTGTTTACCTAAGGAAAATGTCGCCATCTCAGGCCTCCTCAACGTCGTGATACTCTTCGCACGCCTGCAGCGTGTTCTGGATCAGGGTGGCGACGGTCATCGGGCCAACGCCGCCGGGAACCGGGGTGATGTAGGACGCGCGTTCGGCGGCATCTTCATACACCACGTCGCCGACCACTTTGCCGCTTTCCAGACGGTTGATGCCGACATCGACCACAATCGCCCCTTCTTTAATCCACTCGCCAGGAATAAAGCCCGGTTTGCCCACCGCGACGATCAGCAGGTCGGCGTTTTCGACATGATGGCGCAGGTTTTTGGTAAAGCGGTGGGTGACGGTGGTGGTGCAGCCGGCCAGCAGCAGCTCCATGCTCATCGGGCGACCGACGATATTGGAGGCGCCAATGACCACCGCATTGAGGCCGTAGGTGTCGATATTGTAGCGTTCCAGCAAGGTCACGATACCGCGCGGAGTGCACGGACGCAGGCGCGGCGCGCGCTGGCACAGGCGGCCAACGTTGTAAGGATGGAAGCCGTCGACGTCTTTATCCGGCGCGATGCGCTCGAGAACTTTGACGTTATCGATCCCTGCCGGCAGGGGCAGCTGAACCAGAATACCGTCGATGGTCTTATCGGCATTCAGAGTGTCGATAAGCTCCAGCAGCTCGGCTTCGCTGGTGGTTTCCGGGAGATCGTAAGAGCGGGAGACGAAGCCCACTTCTTCACATGCTTTGCGCTTGCTGCCGACATAAATCTGCGAGGCCGGGTTGCTGCCGACCAGCACGACGGCCAGCCCAGGGGCGCGTTTTCCGGCCGCAACGCGAGCCTTCACTTTTTCCGCAACCTCAGAGCGTACCTGCTGCGCAATCGTTTTACCGTCAATAATTTTTGCTGCCATCAGAGAGAGGATTCCATCTGTATCTTTACGAAAGGGGGATGAGGATATTTTGTCAGAAGCGGGCCTCGCTGTCAGTCCTCGTTTGCTGTTTTATCCTGTCTGAGGCTAATTTAGCCTGTTATGACCACTGTTATTACATGGTTATTGGTGCGTTGCGCCTGGCCACTGAGTCGATTTACGCGCGCATGAGCCCCAGCGGTATGCTTCTTGTACAGTTGGTGGGGGATATTTCGCCAGCGTCGTATAAGCCCGCAGTTTCCTGGCAAAATGGATTGACTCAACCGACGTGGACCGTATAATTCCACGCGTTTCACTCCGCGAAGCACTCGCTTCTCAGGGCGCCCTTAGCTCAGCTGGATAGAGCAACGGCCTTCTAAGCCGTAGGTCACAGGTTCGAATCCTGTAGGGCGTGCCATTAAGAAACAATAACTTACGCAAGTTTCAAACCAGCCTGATTTCCTCCTTGTGTCGTATTTGTGTCGCTAGCGCCAAAAATGGCGTCAATTTTCCGTGCGTGTTCGGTCAGGTGGTTCGGCGCCAGGTGAGCATAACGACGTACCATCTCGATACTCTCCCATCCTCCCATTTCCTGCAAAACAGAAAGCGGTACGCCGGACTGAATAAGCCAGCTCGCCCAGGTGTGCCGGAGGTCGTGAAAACGGAAATTCTCGATCCCCGCTTTTTTCAACCCGGCTCGCCAGGCATTATTGTCATCCACCCGCATTTTTCTAACCGCGGGCGTCAGCGTTCCATCAGGGCGATGTTTTGCCGTGGTGTGAACGAACACCCAGCGTGAGTGCTTCCCTATCTGATCCCTTAATACCCTGCATGCGGTATCATTCAGAGCTACGCCAATCGCCTTGCCCGCTTTTGCGTTCTCCGGATTTACCCATGCAACCTTTCTCTGCATATCGACCTGCTGCCACTCAAGCCCGATGATGTTTGAGCGGCGCAGGCCGGTTGCCAGTGCAAATATCACCACTGGCTTAATGCTCTCCGGCATGCACTCGATCAGCCGCTCAGCTTCTTCTCTGGTCAGCCACCGTATCCGCTTACTGATCGGCTTGCGGGTTTTGATAACAGGAGCTGTTTTTATCCAGCCCCAGTCATTCGCCGCGGCCCTGAGAAGGGATCGAATGAAGGAAAGGTGTTGCGCCTTCGTCGCCTGTGAAACCTGCCGTGGTTTGTATTCCGGAACAGGCTTCCCCTTCCTCACCGCGGCATCACGTTTACTCTCCCACACCTGCAGGTGTTTACGGTTGATCATCCCGTTAACGGCTTCATGAACTTCCTCCGCCGTTATCTTCGAGACATCACGGCCGGAAAAATGCTGCAGCCAAAACTCAATTTTGGTTTTGTCATCATCCAGCGATCGCTTATGGTCCTTTTCCCGCAGCCACCGGATGCAGCACTCTTCGAAGGTTCTGACGGGCAGGTCGCCGATCTGGTCAACCCGCCACGCTTCCGCCTTCAGCTTGTCGTGGAGCTCCTGAGCCTGCTTTTTGTCCCCCGTGCCAAGAGATCGCCTAACTCTTTTTCCTGACGGCGTAAAGAAATGACAGTGCCACACGCCGCCCCTGAGGGTGATTGACATAAAACTTCTCCTTTATGTTCACCCGCGTTCGCGATGACAGGATCGCGCGGGGTTTTCAAATATGCAATACACGCAGCCTCGGTCGTTCTGTACTTGTTGCCGACCTTGCGGCCGGCGAGTTCTCCAGAATCAATCAGGCGGTAGATCACCCGCGCCGACACGATGAGCAAATCGGCGGCCTGCTGTGCTGTTATCGGTTTGTCAGATGCCATATCACCTCCGATGCTTACCGCGTAATTCCTCTTCTTCTTGACAGTCAGCGCAGCGCTGGCAGCCCGCCACCAGTTCACGGCGCCGCTCGGGTATCTCTTCCCCGCAGTCGCGGCAGTGAGTAGCTGAAACTGCCGCATGGTTGATGCGCATGTTCTGGATGGTCATTTCCAGCCGGCGCTCTGCCAGCTCGTTGGCCTGATCGATGATTTCTGCGCTCATGCTGCACCTGCCTTTTTAATTGGCCATGGGGCGTACTCACCCTGGGGGAGTTCGTCGGTCACATCGTGAGAAGCCCATGCAAAAAACTTTTCAATTGTGGTCTTTGGGAAATGCCGTCCAAACGAAACTGATGGGCTGTCATACTGGACGTGCGTCCCATTGAACCAGAGCACAGTACGGTCGTTAACCAGTGGCTGGATGAGAGTGCCAGCTGCGCGCGGCCGCTTTGCCCGGTAGGTACGTCCTACCTTGATTTCGAGTAAGTCGCTCATTCAGCACCGCCTTTGATGCTGGAAATGAGGTTGTTCACCTCGTCACGGTCGAAGCCAGGCATAGCTGGCAGAGCTGTTTCTGACGGCACCGCGTCGATCCATTCCAGCGCGTGAGTAAGAGCGCTAAGCAGCGCATCGCGCTGGCCTGCAACCTTCGCATGCTCAAGCGCTGCGTTTTCCAGCTGGGCTTTGTGCTTTTTGTAAGCCTCATAGGCGTGCCAGCTCTGGCCTTTGCGAACGCTCTCGCTGATTTCCGATACCTGCTCAGGCGTGAGAGCGGTCAGAGGTTGAGCCGGGTAGATCATCACCTGCCCGGCGTCCCAGTCGAATCCAGCCTGAATTGACTCTACTTCAACGGATGGCGACGCGCCGATGCTGCCAGGTGAGAGTATGGAGATAGTAATCTCCGGGTCGCGACGCTGCGTAGTTGGGTTTGACCAGATGCGTGCTACCAGCTCAGTGAATTTGGAGAATTTCATTCCGCGCTCAGTCATTCCAGGCCTCCAGTTCGTTCTCGATCTCTTCATCGATTTCGTCGTTGGTAGCGTCTTCGTCCAGGTAGTCACGCGCTTCTTTCAGGTACTGCTCATGGCGCTCCCGATACCATGCCGAAAATTCTGGCGTCCATCCGTTCGGCTCACCGTCATAGTCAACCTTGGCGTTACGTTCAGCCATGCTCTCGACCATGCTGTAGGCGGTGGTAAGAGCTGCTTCGCGGATATACCCGCGCAGGTCACTTTTGCGCCAGTAGGGGTTAACTTTTGAATCGCAGACAGATTTAAATTTCACTTTCCAGCGGCGGATACAACGCGCATTTAAGGATTTGCTCATATCGTTACCGGGAGGGCGAACCCTCCCGCCTCCCTTAGCCCACGTATTCCGGTTTCATGTCGTCCAGGGTGATGCGGAACTGGTCATACAGTTCATCACCGAGGTGGCGGCGCGATGAGGTCAGGGTGCTTTCTGCCTTCGCGAATAACGCTTCGGCTTCCGGATCCCCCGGGTTAGGAAGTGAATTTATGGCGGCCTCAACTTTGTTCTTCGCATCAACAAGGTAGTAGCGTTTCACCGCCTTACTCTTCAGTTCGGTATACAAAGCAGTACCCAGCAGAGCTTTCTGTGATTCGATGTCTACACGAATGGCTTTGGCCTGGTCCACTGAGTCAGCTGTTTCAATCCGCTCTCGGAGTTCGTGAGCAACAGAGTCAACGTTAGATGCAGGCTCTTGCGTGCTGGTGGAATCGCCAACGGAGTGTGTTATCTCATTCAGCGTGACCTTTTCTGTCTGCGCCGGGTTGATAACCCTTTCTTCGCGTTCGTCAATTTCATCGGCGGTATAGACCCCGAGGATCACATCCGGGCAGTACAGCCGCGCCCAACGTTTAACGGCGAGATAGGCCAGTTGCTGACGGGGGTCGCTCGCCCACAGTGTAGAGTTGCGGACTTGTGCCTGTGAAAGCATCAGCACAAGCTCGCGAGGCTCTGATTCTCCTTTGAGCGTTGCCCAGGCGCGGACGCCCACGCCAGCTTCATCTTGCAAATCCCAGCCCGGCGCGATGTAGTCGTTACCTTTGCCGCTGGTTTTTTTAATGAAGCGGCCAACGATATTTTCCCATGCACCAAACCATTCAAAATGGATCCGGTCTTTGGTTGGAGCCATGGTGTTAATTACCGCATTCACCAGTTGTGCCTCATAGCCAAGCACACCTGAGTTACCCACGATGAAGGTTTTCTGTGCCACTGCAAACGGATCCATACCCCAACGCGCTGCCTGCATCACTACAGCCATGCACGCATCTGGTTTCCCGCGATAATGCTCAGGCACGAAGTTTCCACTATTGGCCATTACTTCCGAGAGCGTGCGCAGGCGGTTGAACAATTCACCGTTCGTCAGGATAGAAACGTTGTCGATCTTCTGGGTCTGGTTTTCAGTAGTTGCGACTAAATTGGACATTGTTATTCCCCCTTATGCCTGTACGCGCAGCGCTTCGAGACGGCGCATATCAAAATCGTTAAGTTCTTCGGTGTAGTCTTCGGTAATCGGCGCCGGCCATTCGCCAGTGTCGAAACCGTTCGCGATGGCGCGCATTGCTTTGCGATATTCCAGCATGCCGAGTTCCAGCAGTTCTTCGGACGCCTCGATGATGGCGATCCAGTGGTAGTTCTCGTCTTTGTTGACGAATATCCAGAAGAACTGGTCAAGGGCTGCGGTTTCGCAGTACATAGCCGCGCTCAGGTGGTAATCGCGCTCGATGATTTCCCGGTGCAGCTTCGCGCGCAGGCCTTCCTGTTTAATGTTCCACATACTGATGGTTTTCAGGTCCGCACCAATGCGTAGGCCGCCCATGTCTATCTCAAGGTCAGGGCGCACACGAACTTCCAGCCCGGTTTCCTCATCAATGCCGAAATAGCTCACCTCGACGGCACGGCTCGGGTGCGTCAACAACTTGCCAGCGGTCGGGTGATTCAACAGTGCTTTCTGAATGGCCAGTGCCGTAGCCAGCTGCTGGCGGGTAACCAGCACTTTTCCTTCCGGGTTCTCGCGCCATGCATCCAGAAGCTCGTCGGCAAACACGGCATCCGGTTTTACCGATTTCACGGCCTGAATCAGATCGGCCTTTGTGCCAGAGACTTTCAGGGGCTGCGCCTTCTGTGCTTCCTGAGCAACCATGTCAGGATTAATAAGCGCCAGCTGTTCCAGTAAGGCATCGCGGCCACCGCTGGTTTTCACCTGGGCGGGCAGGGTGGCGTTGTATTCTTTGATGCAGGCCTTCATTGCGGTGGCGGTTTGCTTCTGACCGTCTTCAATGCGCTGGAACTCAGCAGGTAAAGACATATAACCCTGGCCGGTTTCTTCAACTGATGTACCCAGGGGAACCTGGGCGGGCAGGTTCGCGTTGTATTCCTCCAGGTATCTTTTGATGTCATCTGCGCTGAGTAAAACCGGAAGCCCGTTGTTGTATTCGTCGATAAATGCGCGGATCGTCGCCGTAGTGGTGAAGGCGCCTTCCGGGATTTCCGGCTCGATACTGAATTCTTTTTCCAGCTGATCAGGCTGCAGCGCCAGTGCATGCACCAGATTGCCCATATCCAGAACAGGAGAGCGCACCTTCTGGATGGTTTTGGATACGTGGCGCGCCTCGAAATACATCAGCGATACCCGGGCATCTTTAACCATCGTGGAGCTGATGCCGTTAGCGGCGTGGTAGACCTCATTTGGCACGCCTTCATATCGACCAGGCTCGAAATACTCCGGCCATGCTGGCGCTGCTTGTTCAGACTCTTCCTCTTCATCGCTATGAGCACTCTCTGAAACCTGGCTTTTCAGCACTTCGGCGGTAAGATCCGGGCAGCGTTCAGCCAGTATTTTGCTCATGTTCACGGCAATTGTTTGCGCAGGAGGCTCATCAGCGCCTTCGCCTGCTGATACCGCATTATCATTTTCGTCTTCGACCGGCTGAGCCGTTTCCATCTGCACATCGCTGGTGGTTTCCCCGGAATTAGCTGGATGTAATTTTTCTTCTGCAGCGCGCTGGCGCGCCTGGTCCACGATAGAAAGTGCTGGTGCTGGCTGGCTATCCATCAGACCATCAATCGAAAAAACACCATTGCCCATGTTTGAAACTTCAGGCTGTTTGGGTTTGGTCAGGTCTTCGGTTATCCACTTCGGATCCGTGGGGTCACTGATACCTTCGACATATTCGCCGCGTTCGGCGGCCAGAACCTGATTAGCGTCAGGGCGTTTCTTTTGCGCTTCTTTCACCAGTTCGGTGCCAATTACCTGAAAATCAGTTGGGAGAGTTTCCAGGTCCGGCACACCTTCATCTCCATCGATAGCCTTTTTCACAGCGTCCAGAGTGACGGCGGCAGATGAAACATGACCAGCTTTTTCAAGCGTTTCAGTAGAAGGGGCGTCATGCTTATGCTCGGTCAGGTTCGCATTGATATAGGTCTGCAGACTTACCGGGAAATGATGAATGTCGCTGGTGGCGCCACGAATAAGGGCAAAAATGGCGGCGCGGGAATAATCCAGGATGCCTGCAACCTTGCGCAGCGCTGCCGACCATTCCTTGAACGGACTTTCTTTCTTCTGAACGATCTCTTTGGCCCGGCGGTGAATTGATGCCGGGAAATTGTAGATATCGAAATCCATTGGCATTGTGGCCAGGGCTATTTCTACATCGAGCGTATCAAGGGTATGGGTGTAGTCAGGATTGCGATCAGTTTTATTACCGCCGCCAGCATTCGTACCTGCATCAGTTTTCATAACTGAAGAAATACAGTTACCGGCAGCCCATTCCCTGGTGAGAATGCCGCGGTCGATCGCGTTCGTGGCGAACCACAGCTTAGCAAACTGGATACGCTTACCGAGCTCATGCCGTTTCCCTTCCGGGAAGACTTTTTTATTGGCGCTGGTGAATTTCCAGAGCGCCGGCATATCGTATTTTTTGATTTCAGGGACATTCTCGGCGGCCAGAATCAGATCCTGGACGGCCGCATTATCAGTGTCCATTTCAAGAGCTGACAGCTCCTGCCGGTGAGGCATGCTGATATGATAAACGTGACGTTCTTCAGCCATGTACTGCGCCAGCAACTGAGCGCGAAAGGGGAGTTCTGCCACGTTAAAAAGCGCGCTGGAATCGTCCTGGTATTCATCACTACCGAAAGTTTCCACGGTCTCACCTTGTGCCGCGTCGCCAGTAGTATTGGCTTCAACAAACTCGCCACTAACGGGCTCAGCGGATACCCCGGCATCATCGCCGTGATGAACATCAGCAGGCGCCTGTCCTGGCTTCAAAGTCCAGGTTCGGCCATCATCGCCGAGCTGGTAGCGTTCGCACCATGAGTAATCGAGAACACCCTCCGCCGGCAGGTCGTTGAATACCGGGAAATCGGTACGAATTGGTTTTTGATAGTCTTTGCCGCGGCCTGTTTCGATCCCTGCGTCTTCCAGATCGACGTCCAGCTGCAGAAGGGCGCGAGCTTCTGATTTATTAGTGCGCCAGATTACGGCATCAGCTTTACCCGATTTTTGAGTCGCTTTTATCAGATAAAAATATTCCATGTGATAGCCTCTATTTTGGATGTAGAATCCCCCGGGCCATTGGTAGCGCCCATTCAGGGTGGTTATTGGTTTTGGTAATTTCCGGTGTAACTTTGGTCGGTGGCACCGGACGTACAGCCCGCTTCGGCGGGTTTACGTTAGCTCTCGTGTGCCATCTGGTCGTAAGAGGCGCAACGTTCAGAGCAATACTCTTTTTCTTTCCGTGCGAGCTGGTTTCCCTGGAGGTATAACAGGGTGCTTACTACTGGTTTTCCCTCGATTGCTTTACGGCAGTAACCGCATTTCTTCTGCATTCTTCCCCCTACATATGCGCCGTGAATCCGGCTGGATGCTCGTCCAGTACACCCTTCAGCGGATAACATTCGGCTTTCACGTGTTGCTCTTCTGCAGCTGCCTTGCAGTCATTCTCAGTGTCGTAAACGCCGAGCAGGACATCCTGATTACCGCCCGTCAGCATGCTGACGGTGAGAACCAGGGCAAACATCGTGCTCATGAAGGGCCTCCTTTTTGCGCGAGCATGTAGCACACCCGGCGGATGAAAGCCGACAGCGGATTTAAACGAACAGCCTGCTGACGAGCGGGTTTGCGTGCGAAATCATTCATAGAAACAATCCCCTCAGTGCGCTGAAGAGCGCGATCCAGATGAAGAGCCCAATAACTGCTGAAATGATCAGGGCTCTGATGCCTTGCTTGCTCATTCCAACTCCTCATGTTTGCCTGTCTTTTAACCACTTCAGGCTCGGTGGTATGCTGGTAGTTCTCACACAGCCAGCAAGGAAATAAAAAATGTCAAAACTGACAACTATGAAAGTTGCTTGCCCTGATTGCGGAAGCGAGATGCTCAAGCGTCCCGATGATTTCGACTTTGATACTAATTTTGTTGGCGTCAGTTGTGCCAACTGTGGTCGAGAAATCACTAAGGACGATGTTGTTAAGCAAGGGACGGATGTTGTCAAAAAGCAGGTTGACGACATCCTCAGGGATGCCTTCAAGGGAACGGGCTGGAAGCTCAAGTAACCCCAGTAGTTCCTCGACCTGATTGATTACTTCCGTGGCGTCTATTTCGAGTTCAATAGGCGCCACCTTTACCTTACTCATCTCACCCTCATTGCCTTGTCGCCGGCCAGCGGAACGTTTAAACCTACTGCGCGTTGCTCTCTCCACCTCATCCGGTGTTTCGTATGCCGCCGGCAGCTACTTCGTGGGCGTCCTGCCTGGGTGTGTTCTTGTGTGAGTTGATGTTAAGCCTTAGACTTAAACTTTGTCAAGTCCTGGGCTAAGTAGGCGTTAAGTTTGTGACTTAATTTTTATGGGGAGTAGCAGTGTGCTACGCCCACAAAATCACCAAGGAAGGCTGTGGGTATGGGGTACGGTGATGAGTTTTTCGCGGAGATGCACCCGCAAATAGCGCCGGTTATCGGGATCGCGGTTATGCAGTTACTGGTTGAAAAGCAAGAGCCGTCAAGAGAGGCGCTGATAGAGATGATTCAGGTGTTGTGGCAGGAAGACCAGGTCGATCTGGCTGTGGAGTTGGCAATGGATGTGCTGATGCTGTGGAAAGAGTTGATGCAATAAAAAACCCGGCGCGGGGGCCGGGTGGAAAATACGATTACTCGTATTTATTTTTGGAACAATATTTTTTTCGCAAATTCAATAGTGTCTATATGATTTGATGCTGCTGTATGATTTATTTTCTTAGAGTCCATTGTTTTTTTAATCGTATCTATCACTTTTCGTTGCCCTGATGTTGGGGTTTCAGGTACTTCAAGAGTGAATAGCACATCATCAATATCTAATAAGTTCTCTTCAGCCGCACGGGTAACCCTCATTACCCAAGTATCACTATGTTCCATCATTTTACCCGGCTCGGTTTGAGTAAATGCGAGTGGTTTTATAGCACATTGAATTTCATTGCCTTTTTTGGCAACCAAAGGCATGGTGAACTTAGCATACGAACCTTCAATAGATTCATTCTTAAACGTATTTTTTAGACCATCTATTCTGTCAATGCTGCGTTTCAGTTCCCTAGCCAGTACATCTTCACGGCGTTCTTTTGTATAATCTGAGTGGTTTACATATTTATTGTAAATTCGATCCATCTCAGATTTAGGGTTCTCACTAAGAATCACACGAATAGAACTAAACTGGAATATTGACTCCTTTTTCGCTGTAAAATACCTAAAAAATTGAGCAAGTTGATGGTGTCCACTAATCTGAGTTGCCTGGGCTTTAGCAAACTGTAACTCTCTTTGAATGGTGTCTTTTGCTATCGGGAAGATACAGTCATCATGAAAAAAACTTCTTACGCGAGAATCGTTGCGCTTTGTGATCTGGAAATCAAAAAAGTTTTCTTTTGGCGCGCACATGACCACACCTATGTTTGCGAACTCTTCAGTTTCCGCATAAGGTGCGTACCGAACAATGCTGTAAAGGCATGGTGTACTCATGCTATGTCGCTCCAAAATTCATCGCTATCGCCTTTCTCTAATGTTTTTTGTACAAAAGGTAAAAATTCATCGTCAACAATCCATTCCTCCGGGATCTTCTGAATGATTGCTGGGAGCTTACAGTGACAGTCCGCTACCTTCTGTCTGTACTCGAGGCGATCAACTAAATCGTACTCCCACTTCCGGTTCCCCGGGCCATAAACATGCACCGTAAAATCTTCCGAAACAGCATTTTTATCAAATGATAGGTTATGGTCAATTGATCCTCTCCTCGTAATATGGACACGCGCCTAAGCGAGATTCTGATTTTCAAA
>ERZ791917.1282-NODE-1282-length-14910-cov-7.016897_pt1 | contig 14910 bp, 11 predicted proteins | sample MGYA00510138_ERZ791917 | MGnify/ENA primary metagenome ERZ791917 (study PRJEB30046, sample SAMN00792102) | human gut metagenome | study: EMG produced TPA metagenomics assembly of the A metagenome-wide association study of gut microbiota in type 2...
GCGTAAGTTAGTAAATTGGTTACCGGTAACTTACACACTTCATTTTACACTCCCTATTAATCCATTCGCCTGTAAGAAGAATGCCTCTGCTTCATCGTTTTCATTGCGTTTTTTTAAATATATTCTTTTTATATCTATAGACGATTCTTCAGAAAGGAATTTAATTTTTTCTATTAATTCTATAAAGTACCCCCTATCTTCAGCAAGTTTTCCCAATAAAATCTCTATCTCTTCCCTTAATACTTCATCTTCTTCCATAAACGAAATGCCATATATCAAAAACTTGTTTTTCAATACAAAATAGAACATTAATTGTATCATTAATTCAGAGGTAATGATTATTTGTCTAAATCCATTATCATGACATTTCTTTAAAAAAGCATAATAGTCATAATTATCATCATAAGGGATGCAACAAACTTCTTTATGATGATTTTTCACATTCCAAAAAATTTTTGCTTTTTTGAACTTCATAATGTCACCTCCCCTGAATATAGTTTCTACCTGCACATAGTTCACTGTACCGTTTAAACTCCGATACATGCTATAGCTGTACTATACCACATTGACGAATCAATTATACAATATCTTTTTCGTAAATTTCAATATTAAGAGGGATTTCCCTCAATCGCCTAAAAAAAATGGATTAGCCCTACATACTAATTCTATATTAACAATTATCCCCAATTTTATTTATTAAAACTAATAGGAGACAGTCATTAATTAATACATAGATTGAAAAGACGTTTTTCTAACATCTTCTGCTAACAATAAGTAATCATTAACTAGAAGGTGTTCCACACAGCAGTTTTGTTCTAACCCATTCTTGTTAAAAAGTTTCTCTTTTCTCTCATTTTTGCCAACCGGTACGACTCACCGTTTATATCAAGTATGTAAGAGAAATTAGCCTGTGCACCACATAGAGCATGAGCTCAGCCAACCAGACATAGCCGCGATTTCTGCATCTAGGGCAATTAGCTGAAAATGGGTAACTACTCATGGTGGCATGGGGTGATTTTGATGATGAAATTAATAATTTGATGGACAAAAAGGTTTCGAAATCCAGGAATAGGAATCTATCATTATAAACACGAATCTTGAGTTTACACAATGGACGAATGTGCTCTATGACCTGCTCATGACAACTACCTTGGTCAGACGTCTGCTACACCATGCGGAACTGATTCTGTTCCCCGGCATGAATAACCGGCTCTGGGAATCCAGCGTTAACGCGGTACTTTAAAACGAGATGTGTCTGTCTGCAATGGTATCTTCGGCGGGCCGAAAACGGCCCTGCCGAGACTTTGCAAAAATGTCCAAAAATGCTTTGCAATTTTGTCAAAATTACTCTTGCAAAAAACACATCTGCCCCCCTAAACACATATGTCTTGTAATATTTATAAACTCTATTCTCGTTGTAAATAATTATTCTTTTATTATGTAAATAAGGGATATTTTATTTAATAAAAGATTAATTTTATACCTATTTTCATAGCATTAAATAATATTTATACATTTTTATTATTTGACGTATCGTGAAAAATGAGTTATAGTATAAGTGACTTATGGGTGAATTCACATATTACACTAAGCAATTTCGCGAATTGTTTAGCAAAGACAATTATTTTGTCGTCCCCGTTGGGTTCCAGAAGAAGGTCCTAGATATTGCTAGGGCCTTTTTCTGTTGCTACAATATATGGTATAATGTAACTTGTATGGGGCGCCCCATCTCATTTTCCCAAGAAAAGAGGTGGATACTGTGAAAGACACCCATGAGTCAGAAGTTATCTTCCGAGCTTGGCGAAAAGATCCTAGAACGGGCAAGATTTTATATGCTCGTAACTATGGACTTCGTGCTTGGCCAATTCCAATATCGGAACTCAAGGAAGAAACTCAATCACAGTCTCGTACATCTGCTGACTAAATCGCGAGTTAGTCAGCAATGGGGAGTTGAATAATCTCCCTGCAAAAGATGGATTTCTAACTCTTTTGAGATAGAAGTCCATTTTTTGTTTAAATGCCTTTGTCTCCCAGAAAGTAAGCCACGCGATAATTTGAGACACCTTTGTTCAAATATTTCTAATTTCTTTCGTTTTTGCGCCCCAGTACAACTCACCACTCACGTCAAACATATAGCTTAGTGGGTCGGACGATCAACCATAGCAGCTATCCTGGCTATGGTTAAACTATGGTTAAATATTACAGGCCTCATACCATCACCATTTCGGTGAAACGGAAATCATCGTTCCGGAAAAATGGAAATCATCCCAAAGGCCTTTATCATGCCCCACTATCGAGAATCTCCCAACGCTTACCATCCTAGAACCATCATAGAAAAATCTAGGACTACAATACCGCCGAAGAAAACGTTCTTCGACTATCTTCTGCTCCCAATACGGTCCCAGCAGTTGGGATGACCAGCCAGGTGGCAATGAATGCCATCTGGCTGAAGCCAATCGTATTACACATGATTCGTACAAGATTAACATTATACCTACGAACCCAAAAGACTACCACTCTATGCGGAAGTTTACGGGCTGGATCCTGCGTTAAGCGAATAATAATGTCTTATTGAACAGCGGTTCTTGTCCATGCACTTAGCCTGGGGCAAGAATCTTGCCTCATAACATTTTCCTGGAAAGGGCGATTTCCATAGGCCGTAATATTCATACAGAGTTGTTTAACCATGATTGCTATCAAGAACCCTTCCAGGATCCTAACAGCAAAACATCGTGTAAAGTTGCATTGTTTTACATAAGACTGTCGTCATTGTCCAGCGGCGTACCCAGGAACTGCATTTATCCTATCCCCTTACTAAAGCCATTTGAGATTCCATTACGTATGATTCCTACAAGATTAATATTGTACCAATTAACCCAAGTAGCTACCGCTCTATACGGGAAGTCTACAGGCTGGACTATGCGTTAGGTGAATATTTTTCCCTTATAAATCGACAATCCTTGTATCGTAGAATTACACAGAAAATTAATCTCCATAAGTTATAATATTTAAATTTTTAAATGATTTTGCCAGAATGCTTCACATGTCATATCCGGAAAATGATCTTTATATGACTTCTGCAGTTCTCTATACTTTCGGATTATTTGCCAAGATAGCAATAGCCATCGGAGTAGCAGCTTCAAGCATTTTTTTCTATTAATAGTAAATATAGCTGCCGCATCTTTTGTATAATTGCATGCGCAGACGTCCTTTTTACAAAAGTATAATCTGCTTCTAGATTCATACCCATACTCGGCATAGCCCTGCCGTTTAAAAAATATAGCTGGTAATAAATGACCGTTGATTGTAATAGCTCGAATAAACTTTTTGATTTTTCCTTCTATAACGTTACTTTCACACTGTTTAAATTCAACTAACAGTTTATCTGCAGCGCCAAATTCCTCAAGAGGTTTCATCCTCACCTGTTTTGCAATATGCTCTTCTAAATCTTGTTCCATATGCACATTTTTGAAGAACTCTGGCCCTTGAAGAAACGCATCCACACCATCTAGTAAGAGTTCAGCGCCACTATAATCATATCGATAAATCTCTCGAATAAATCGGGTTAGGAAAAATTTCAGGTTCATCTTCTTATCGCCAGTGTCATGAATAATATTCGTGACAAGATTATTGCGAAACATATAGTAATTTTCCATCGTAGCAGAATACTTTTTATCAAAGGCTTCATGCCAAACAGAGATACCATTAAGAGATAAGACATGTTTTGCATTCCGTAGAGAGTACTCAATGTCATCCATACGTACAAAAAAAGGCATTGGGAGATTCTGCAACGAAATAGCATGTACTGGGATACAACAATACCACCATCCGGCATATTTTCCTGGAACTTGTTCTTCTTCTTCATTGTATAGAATATTTTCAAATTGATTCATATCCAAATTATGTTTCAAACTGATTAAATGATCTCCGGCAAAACCGGCTAAATTTTCATGTTGAATATTCTTATGATCCAATCGAAACATAGCGCCACCTAAGAAACTATCTTCATATTCTTTTTTTAGGAGTGTTAAATATGTATATGTCCGTTCAAAAGCTTCCACCTGCACTTGTACATCATCATCCATCAGAAGGATATGACTTGCTTTTCCATCTCGAAGAGATTCCATCATACCACGACAAAAACCGCCAGATGCTCCGGAATCAATGCCTTGATAAAAGTAGATTTTTCCTGGCATTACCACATACTTTGCAGCCAACGTATTACCATTATCTACAATCCTTACTTTAAAATGTTTCGCACTTTTGTAAGTTGATTGGTTAAAAAATTGTTGTTTAATAAGTGCTAAATTGTTTTTTAAATATTTTTCTCTTTTATAGGTGCACATGACAAGATCAATATCGACTGTACGCAGTTCTTCCGCCTGTGTTTCCGTAAAATAATACCCTCCATACAATATACCACTGGCTAATGCCTCCAGTGTGAAAAAAAGCATATCACCTTCCGTATCACCAAACGGGATTACATATGTAGTTTTGTCTTGTCGGTTCATATCAACTGTTTTTATGCAGGTTGTAATCGGTTTGCCATTAACAAAATCAGCACGATACAGTCTTAATAAAAAATGTCCCCACACATCCAGGGCAATACCAACGTTATCTAAAGACGTATATGTCTGCCATTTTTTTAATGAGAAAGCATTAAAATATGTAGAAAACATGCATGTAGCATGTTTATTAATATAAATAACATCTTCAATTTGCTTAACATCACCACTTACACGGTAATACATATCCTGTTCATTGCACATGGCATTTTGGACGAACAGCAGATTTTGAATTTTATACTTCATGAGCACCTGTGCGCCCCTTTCCTAGTTTATCAATATTAATTCTCTTACATACGGAAAACAACCTTTTTCATCTTTCGTAAAGCCCGTTTTAATAATTGTTTCCCCATTACAGAGTAAACTATGACTTGCACTTGTTTGCGCAATTCCTCATTTTGCTTTCAATTGTTTCATTTGGATAGCATCTACAGGGCATACATTTATACACCCGCAGTACCCTGTACAATTTTTATCCAAAGCCAACGTAATCATGAAAAGTCCACGCAACTTCTCCTGCCAGGTAACAATAGTTTATCCAATTTGATCAGCAACTTCCAAGGCTCTTTCCAGTACCTGATCCATATTATAATACTTGAAGTCCGCTAATCTTCCACAATAGTAGAAATCTTCAATTGTATCCGCTCGTTTTTTGTAGGTATCTGCCTGGATCTGACTTTCCTTGGTGAGAACAGGGTAATACGGTTCTTGCTCAGAACTTGGATCATAAGGCAATGAGAATTCCACTGCGTAGCTAGTCCCTTCAACCAGCTGCTGGGGTAACTTTTTATATTCTGTTATACGCGTATAAGCTTCTGCCGGATAAGCTACTACCGGATATGGTTGCAAGCTGTTTCTATCTTCATAATGCCATTCAAATCGGAGAGAACGATACGGCAGTTTCCCCTGATCCATTCTAAATAATTCATCCAGCGCACCTGTATAAATAACTTTTAATGTATTCGGTTCTCCGTCAATCAAGAGCTGTAATCCATCAGCAGATACCTCGATATGATTCAATGCTTCAATACCATAGCGCACAGTAATATTCTTGTGATTGAGCAAGTTCTTGAAAAACATACTATACGAATACTTTGGCATTACTTGATATGCATCATCAAAGTAACCTTCATCATACGAAAGGCGAAGAGGAACCCGCTTTAAGATGCTTGGATCCACTTCTTTAGGCGAAATCCCCCATTGCTTAGCTGTATACAAGCTGTAATCGTAAGCAAAAAGAAATTCTCCGTAAGTACGAATAAGATCATTTTTTGCCTGGAGTACTTCCACTACCGTTACCGTATTACGGTCTGGGAATTCTGTTTCTAAGGCTGCTTTTAATTGGTTAGCCATTTCTTTATCATAAAATTGGTCAATTGTCTTATAGTTAAACGGTGTCGGAGTAAAATTATTTTTTATCACAGCTCCGCAGGTAAGCTCATAATGATTCCATTCACCAAAACGGCTCATATAATCATAAAGAGTTTTCTTAGTTGTATGAAACGTATGTGGGCCGTATTTATGTACTAAAATGCCATGTTCGTCAATATAATCGTACATATTGCCCCCGATGTGATTACGCCGCTCCCAAATTTCTACTGTATGTCCTTTTTCAGCTAGTTGTCTGGCAATTACACTGCCAGACAATCCTGCTCCAATTACCAGGTATTTCATCCTAAAAGGCCCCGTATTGTTCAACAAATTCTTTAAAGGTTGGTAGATTCTTATCTTTATCTGCCAAAATTAAGTTATCGATACCACCAATTTTTTCCAAAGGCCAATGAACATTAATATCCGGATCATTCCACATAATGCCACCATCGTATTCGCCATAGAATTTTTCTGAGCACTTGTAAGAAACAATGGATGGTTCCAATACAAGGTAACCATGAGCACAGCCCGCCGGTACCAAGATTTCATTATGTTTCTCACCGATCAAATCAAAGCCCAACCATTTCTTAAAGGTAGAACTATCTTTACGCATATCGACAACTACATCATAAACATGCCCCCAGATACAACGAACTAATTTAGGCTGCTGCTTAACACGTTGGAAATGCAATGCTCGGATAACCCCCTTATGGGAGGTTGTATAAAACACTTCCTGCAAATCATGATGAATACCATTCTGTTCAAAGACTTCTTTCGAATAGTCTTTGGTAAAACAGCCACGAATGTCATCCGCATTAAATGGTGTTACTTCAATCAGCCCTTCAATTTCTGTTTTATGAAATTCAAATTTCTGTATCATCTTTAATCCTCCAAGCTAGCTAACCAATTTCGTGTGCGCTTTGTCCCCTCTGCAAAGCTGATTTCAGCCTTAAAGCCAGTGTCTTTCTCTGTTTCACTGCAATCGAATACCGACAGTGGTAAATTGGTCCCTGTAAAGGGAATATCGCCAAAAATAAAGTCTAAATCAGGGGCAATAGATTGTTTCATTTCCAGCAAAAACTCTTTTAACGGTCTAGCAGTAGAACTACCAATAAGATACTCATGAAATGGCTTACCGTTTTTGCCAATTAAATAAAATGCTCTGGCTACGTCATCAATATAAACAAAATCATAGTTCTGCGTTCCTGCTGTAAACTGGGGTGCTTTTCCATGAATACATTTGCGAATAGTTGTATTAACCATGCGCGGGCTTAATTCTCCTACACCATAGGCGTTGGTAATTTCTGGCCAAACCAGATCAATACCAATATCAGCTGCCACAGACATACACATGACATGGGCAATTAATTTGCCACCACCATAAATATAGCCTAATCCTGGATGATTTCCTTGTGTAAAGGCGGCAGCTACTGTTTCATGTTCCATAATACTACCTGCACATACAAAACGTTTACACCCTAACCGTTTAGCCATACGTAAAGCTTCTACCGTCCATTGAGCATTTGAGAGCTGTAATTTTGTGTCGGCCCGCATAGCGCCAGCTGATCCCTTCCAAGCAAAATGATAAAAAATATCATACTCTCCTTGTGGAATACTATGCTCTACAGCTCCTACATCTTCTAATGAAAAAGGGAGCACTTGAATCAATTCAGACGACGGAAGATGATCTGCCTTGCCATCATGGCAAAGAGCCAGAACATGAGCCCCCTGGCTAATCAAATATTTAACCGTATTACTGCCAACGAACCCGTTAGCACCGGTCACAATAACATTCATGACGAGTTACACCTCCATAAAAGCCGTAATTTCAGATTCCATTTCAGCAGGAATATTCCCCTGCGCAAAATAAACTTTAGTCCAATCCGCTACACGCTGTACAGCTTCTTCAATATGCCAAGAAGCTTTCCAATTAAATGTATTCTTAATTTTTGAGCAATCAAGCTTTAAAAAATTAGCTTCATGTGGTCCACCATCGTAATGGTTTTCCCAACGTAAATCATTTTTCCAGACGCGACAAAATAAATCCACTAAATCGCCGGTAGTTAGGCAGTCGCAATCATCAGGTCCAACATTATACCAACCGGAATAACACCTGTCTTCATATTGTTTTTGTGCAATCATAAGATAAGCAAATAGGGGTTCTAAGACGTGCTGATATGGACGCGTAGAATGTGGATTACGTACAATGATCACATCATTTTTTTCGGCTGCCCGCACGCAGTCAGGGATAATACGATTCGCTGAAAAATCACCACCGCCAATGACATTGCCTGCTCTTGCTGTGGAAATAGCTACATGTCCATCTGCAAAAAAACTATTTTTATAGGAATGAGTCACCAATTCCGAGCAGCTTTTACTATTAGAATACGGATCGAACCCATCCAATGGTTCATTTTCCCGATAACCCCAAACCCACTCGTTATTGTGATAAACCTTGTCCGTCGTTACGTTTAAAAAAGATACCACACAATTGCTTTGACGAACGCATTCCAAGATATTTACGGTACCCATAACATTTGTTTCATACGTATAAGCTGGGCGTTCATAACTGTCCCGAACTAGCGGCTGAGCAGCTAAATGCAGAACGATTTCCGGTTGTGCTACATCAAAGGCTTTCTTTAGATTGTTAAAATCACGCACATCACCGATAATACTTGTCATCTGGCTTTCAACATCTGCTAAAGTAAATAAATTAGGCTCTGTCGGTGGTTTTAAACTATACCCAGTCACAATAGCACCAGCCTGAATTAAAATCTTGCACAACCAGGCGCCTTTAAAACCCGTATGACCAGTGACAAAGACGCGTTTATTTTTGTAAAATGATAAATCTTTCATTAATTATCCCAAACCTTCCAAGGAGCCTGATGATTAGCCCATAATGTCTCTAATTTTTCACGATCCCGCATCGTATCCATGCATTGCCAAAAGCCATTGTGCTTAAAAGCAACTAACTGCCCTTCTTCTGCAATTGTTTCAAGTGGCTCCCTTTCAAAGGTAGTATCATCACCTTCGATATAATCAAAAATTGCTGGTTCTAATACCATATAACCACCATTAATATAGCCTACATCGTTTTTGCTTTTTTCCCGGAATGACTTGATGGTATCCCCTTCAAGATCAAGAATACCAAAACGGCCTTCCGGTTTTACAGCAGTCATAGTACAGATTTTCCCTTGCTTCTTATGAAAAGTAAGAAGCTGATCAATAGGAACATCACATACACCATCACCATAGGTCAGCATAAATGTCTCATCATTTACATAAGGAGCAATACGTTTAATTCGCCCCCCTGTCATCGTGTTTAAACCCGTATCGACAACCGTCACCTTCCAAGGTTCAGCATGCCGGGAATGAACAACAACTTCATTTCCCTTCGTAAAGTCAAAGGTAATATCCGAAGTATGTAGAAAATAATCAGCGAAATATTCTTTGATTACGTGCTGCTTATATCCAGCACAAATGATAAATTCATTAAAACCAAAATGAGCATATTCCTTCATAATATGCCAAAGAATAGGCATACCGCCGATTTCGATCATCGGTTTCGGCTTAAACCGAGATTCTTCGCTGATACGAGTACCAAAACCACCTGCTAGTAATACAACTTTCATAAAAGCACCTCTTTCTTAAAAATCATTTTAATCTATAGCAATTGTATGGTAGAGCCTTTTTAATATATTCCACTGCGGTGAGTTCCTTGGTATGAACCATTTGATAAGCTTCCGACGTTTGCTTCCCTTAGGAAAATACTTATCTGCTATCCGCCTTGCTAAAGACATTTTGGGAGCTAAAGCCCCATACTGTAAACATAAATTTCTTATCAGCACTTCATAAAAAGGAGTTCGTTTGGCAACATCCATGTACTTATGATAAATCCTTGATTCTTCGAAAAGATGGCTTTTGCCATTTGTTTTCAAGCTAAGTATTCTAGGCCTTTTAACTGTGGAGAACTCATCATTATAAATTTTGGGCAGATTTTCTGTTAATCGACTCTTAAAGAAGAAATCTTGTACAGCCAGGTAATTCCATTCAAAAGAAATATATTTTACCTGTTTAGCATATATGTCATTCAAGTGTTTGGAAACGAAATCATCATCATGTTTACCCTCAAGTGAGATAATGACATCAGATTTTTTATGCTGTTTGCGTAGTTCATCTAATTTCCAAAGAATAACACCAGAATCAAAAGTACTGCACAGTTTTTCCATTTCATCATAGTTTTCGTAATCTTTTCCTTCTTTGGTTAAACTATAGATATCACGAACTGCTGCCATAGCCTTATTTCCTAAATCCAACTGGTACAACTTTACCAAGCTGTCCTGTACAATTATTTGATCTGATAAGGTAATAACTTTATTATAATTTTTTAGGATCCATGGTAATAGGGTAAGATAATAATCAGTCTTTACCGATTTCTCACCTTCCGTCCGACACGCGAATTTATCAATTTGAGATTTAGGGTTAAAAAATCTGATGGACACATTGGTATGTTTTTTTCCCAAATCAACAATATTTTGCTTTTCCTCATTAATGACATATGATGTTTCAGGATCCTCGCCATTTTTACTCATCAAAATAATGATGTCATATGGACGACTGTCATCTATCGATTCGAGAAGGGATTGTATAGTTACGCCAATATTAGGGAGGTTAAAGTCATCCGCTGTAAACACAACAGGAATAACCGAAGACTCTTGATATACTGGTTGTAATTCAGAATCTACTGTAGTATCATCAAAACCCACCAACTGTGTTTCCAACATTTTATACTTATGACTTTGTTTTAGGTGGTATACATATATTGTATATAGCCATTCTGCTAAATAGCCAGGTACACGCTGATTGGTAATGCTACGATATTTCCCATGCTTTTTCAACTCATCTTCAATGTCAAATAACACGCCAAAAATGAACTGACACATTTCATCACTAATGGATTTCTTGCCAATAAAACAATTAAATCCTAAAAAATAATTTCCCTTGGCAATTTTAATGGCATTCGGATAGATATTGGGAAAATTTCTTTTTATACTATCAAACATCAGATTGAAATCATCTTGTGTCACATAATTTGGAACATTTTTGATCCAGCCATCTAGAACATTTTTTTCTCTACTATGTAGGAAGTTTTCCTTCTTAAAATGATAAAAAGGAGCCGTAATAAAATCATACTGTTCAATAGTTTCTTTTATATGATCCTTATCCAGCAAACCTATTTTGGCCAGGTTTGCATCAGACATATCATCCAGAGAGCCTAACTTAAGACCCACTTCCTTGAGTTTTTTTGATGAGAAAGACAAAAATCTCCGATAATGGCAAAGTCCTACATAATCAGCTTTAACATTTTTCCAAAACCAATATAGAACAGTAAGCTCACAAAACGATACTCTCTTTTCTGAGATATTATCGCCAGTATCATCCCCCAACATGGTAACGTTATCACGTTTATCAAATACCGCTCCGCAGCGGATTGGTATATATAAATCATTCGGAATGGCTTTACTTTCCAGATCAATTCTGTTTGAAACAAAAATCTTGATATCCGATAAGTGTTTCTGATTCATCAGTTACAACTACTCCCTTTCATTCATTTTTTCGAAGTAAAACGGTCTCAACCCATTTTTTCGTATTCTGCGCAAATTGAAACTGTGTTCCCGATATCTTTCATTTTTCCGCTGTCAAACCACAATACTCTATTACAAAGACGCTTAATCATGTTAATATCGTGCGACACCAATAGTATTGTCACGCCGTCATTTATCATTTTCTTAATCCGTTCTTCACACTTTTCCTGAAAGCGAAAATCACCAACAGATAGTACTTCATCGACAATCAAGATATCTGGTTGCACTGCTGTAGCAATAGAAAATCCTAGTCTGGCATACATGCCACTGGAAAAATTCTTGACGGGAACATTTACAAAATCACGTAATTCTGCAAATTCTACAATACTGTCGAACTTTTCATCTATAAATGCTTTAGAATAACCCAATATAGCGCCATTCAAGTAGATATTCTCCCGTGCCGTAAGCTCTGGGTCAAAGCCAGCACCTACTTCGATTAGTGGTGCTATAGTTCCTTTAACTTTGACACTGCCAGTGGTTGGTGTCAGTACGCCAGCTAAGATTTTCAACATAGTGCTTTTCCCTGCACCGTTAAAGCCTATAAAGCCCATGATGTCTCCCTTCTCTACATCAAAGGAGATGTGGCTTAAGGCGGTAAAATCATTATACAGCAGCTTCCCTTTAACTAGCTTTACAATATACTCTTTTATAGAATCTACTTTTTCTTCCATCAAGTTAAAATGCATCGATACGTCTCTGACTTGAATCACTGTTTCACCCATATGCTCTCCTACTTGTTTTAGATATAAAGAATAAAATGGTTTTGATATTTCTTAAAGACATAACAGCCAATAATGAACACCACAGCAGCAATCATCGTACAATGAAACAGTAATGGAGCTGTAGGCAGCACCCCATCATAGACTGACATACGAAAGGCCTTAAAGAAATAGTATAGGGGATTTAACTTCAACAGCAAAGCAAACTGCGCTGGCACGATTTTTTCCGGATAGAAAATTGGCGTTGCATAGTTCAAAAGATTCAGCAAGACGCCATATAAATGAAACATATCCCGAAAATACACTGCCATCGTCGCTAAAATTAGACCTACTCCCAGACAGAATATGAAAAACAGCAGTAGCGGTACAATAAAGCTCAACATAGCAAAGGTCAAAGGTTGACCAGTAACAAGAATAATCAAAATTAAAGCAGGTATCGTAAAAAACAGATTGACACAACTGGATATGACTCGTGATAATGGAAATAAATATTTTGGAATATATATTTTTCGGATAAGCCCACCGTTTTCAATAATTGAGCTCATGGCGAAGTTAGTGCTTTCTGCATAAAACGTAAAAAGAATCTGCCCTGTAAGCAGATACAACGGATAATTTTTGATATCAAATCGAAACAGTGTGGAAAAGACCATAGCAGTTACAGCCATCATTAATAACGGATTCAATATACTCCATACAACGCCTAAAACAGAGCGTCTATATTTTTTCTTGATGTCCCGTACTACAAGTTCCTGTATTAAATACTTATATTTGTATAATTCCTCTATAAACGCTTTCATGAATCTATTCCTAAGTACTCCTTCCAAAAGTGTGACGTTCGAAGTTTTTCGTTTCTAAAGCTTAAATATGTATTATGCAAGTCATTATGGTGAAGAAAAATCTTTACGATTTGCAGAGAGATCGTCACTATGGAAATTATAATATTAGTATGTCCCTTATACTTCTTGACTTGTTCCATTTTTTCATCAGCACCCATGACAGTAATTCCTTCAAATCCAGAAGCATAATCTCTTATGGCAAGTTCTAACATACGAATACCAGCCGTATCTCCACGTAAAATTCGTCGTACAAGCCGACCTGTCAAACTAATAACGGCCGTTCCCCTGCCACATCCAGTAGCATATTCGTTTAAAATTAACATATTTCGATCACTGAAATAATTGACAACAGGATTCAATTTTTTAGTAAATGCTTCATGCCAAACACCAATACCATTCATGGTTATGATATCCTGGTGATTTCGGATACCAAACTCCATGTCATCGCCTTTTATAAACAAAGGTAATGGATACCCGTTTTTTCGTACTACTGCCAAGGGAATACAACAGAACCACCAAGCAGCGTATTTGTTTTTCACTTGAGGCAAATCATCATTTTTAAGTAGATCGCCAATGTCTGTCAGTCTAAAGTCTTGCCCCAATGAGTGAAGCCTTATCTTCCCCCAGTACGCCGTATTTTCATATTGAATCGTAGGCTCATCCATACTCATCATAGAGCCGGCAATCATTTGCTCATTATAGACTTTTTTACGATGGCAACATAAGGCATATACACGTTCCAGCGATGATAACTCTATCAGAATATCATCGTCCATGAGAACAACGTAATCATTTTGTCCTTGCTCCACCTGTTCAATAAGACCGCGGGTAAAGCCACCAGAGCCGCCGTAGTTGCGATTATGAATGAGTTGCAGTTGGTCATTCTTAATTTCCGGCAAAGTCTGACCATTATCAATGACCATAACATGAAAATGAGAGTTCACCTTCATCAACGATTGCAGTGTCCTAAGATTCCGTTTTAGATATTTTTCTCTTTTAAATGTACATATGACAATGCCTATATTAATACAATTAGACTCTAGAAATTCACCACTGTAATAGCCGCCAGAAAAAAAGACATTATCTTCCAGCGCTGTAATTTTGAGTGTGATGAATGAATCATTTATAACTGTTAAGTCAACTTTCCTTTGATACCCAGTTTGGCACAACTCTTCATGAAGAATATGTTGTTTATTTTCGTTGATTCCCAAGAGAGTAACTTTACAAGCGCCCTGAAGATCTAAATGTATCTCTAGATTATGTATGGTTGTATATCGCCTCCATTTTTTTAAAGAAAATAAATTAAAATATGTGCCCAAATCTAAAATCTGCCCGCTTAATAATTTAATCTCAGTATCATGGACTTGTATATATTCTCCTTTTACATATAGCTCTTGTCGTTCCCTATCCAAGGGCAATTTAATAGAATATAATTTTTCATACATGTGTCTTATCCTACCAATTCCTAAAGTATTAAAGCATAATATAAAGATTGTGCTTTACACAGTATATTCTTACTTTTACAATGTGCTTTTCAAATATACTCTAAATTTTTCGCCCAAGTCCTCACGCCGCAACGCATATTCAACTGTCGCCTGTAAATACCCCAGTTTATTCCCGACGTCATAGAGTTTGCCCTCAAAGTTGTAGGCGTACACAGCCTTCTGGCCAGCTAATGTCTGCAGCGCATCGGTCAGCTGGATTTCTCCACCTTTTCCCGGCTTCGTCTTTTCCAAGATTGGAAAGATATCCGGCGTAATGATGTAGCGGCCTA
>ERZ791917.1290-NODE-1290-length-14860-cov-3.464235_pt1 | contig 14860 bp, 15 predicted proteins | sample MGYA00510138_ERZ791917 | MGnify/ENA primary metagenome ERZ791917 (study PRJEB30046, sample SAMN00792102) | human gut metagenome | study: EMG produced TPA metagenomics assembly of the A metagenome-wide association study of gut microbiota in type 2...
TATCTTTTATTGAGGATTTTTAAAATAATGAAGATCTAGAAACGCAAAACTTCAGTAACAAGAGACTGCTGCTTGGATATGAAAAGACAAAGGGAGCAAAACTCCTGTCAAATTACCACCAGTTCAATTCCGGTAGGCACGTACGGGACTCTGTAACTGAATCAAAGCCAAGTGACAAGGGTCTAACTCCCTCAGCTGCCCCTATTATATATCAGAACGATACCTCAATAGGCGATTTGTATCAGAACAGCAACAGTCTCCGCGGTGCATATTCTCCGTCCCAACGTCTGATTACGCTTTTCCAGTCCTCGGATGCTTCAACCTTTATCCACGAGTCGGGACACTTCTTCCTTGACGTTATGACGGATTTAGCTAATCAGCCGGATGCACCTCAGAAGTTAAGGCAGGATATGCGTACTCTTATGAGTTGGTTCGGCGTGAAGAGCCTGGACGAATGGAACGCGATGACGCTTGAGGAAAAGCGTGAATACCACGAGAAGTTTGCACGCGGCTTTGAACGCTATATGCGGGAAGGCAAGGCGCCGTCTATCAAACTCATGAGGATTTTTCACTCCTTTATGAATTGGCTCAAGAGTGTGTATTCCTCTGTCGAACAACTCAATGTGAAGTTAACGCCGGAAGTCCGAGAGGTCATGGATCGAATGCTCGCTACTGATCAGGAAATCCGTACAGCTAAAGCCGCTTTAGGGCTGGCCAATACATATTTCACTCGTGAGCAATTCCCCGGCACCGATGAAGAATGGCACGAATGGGAAGCAAAAATCAAAGACGAGGATGATTTCAGTAAGGCGCGGCTGACTGCTCAGGTCTTGGGTGAAAGAGCTTTTTTAGAGAAGAAAACGGCAGATTATCAGGCTCGTTTTGCCGACGAGGATAAAGCATGGCAGGAAGCATACAACCTCTACTACAAGGAGGCGATGGATACGATTAAAGAAGACCCGCTGTACAAAATGCGCAAACGTATGCTGGAGGAAAAATACGACGGCAAGCCGATTTATTCAATCCTTCGTTCTGATGTTCAATTCCTCCCAGCTGAGCAGGTTGAGGCTTTGGAAAGAATGGGTGTCTTGTCAGATTCAGGCTATCCGCTCGACAACGTAGCCCGCCAGTTTGGATATGAAAAGCAAACCGATTTTGTCAGGGATTTGATTTTCGTAGAGCCGCTTACTCCGGAAACTGTTGCAGACGGAACTGCCCGAGCTAAGGTTAAGGAAGAATTCGGAAACAGAATGACTCCCGATAAAATCCGCGAGTTGGCTCAAAAGTCAGCTCTAAACGATTTGGCTATAGAAAGACTGAGTAAAGAGATTGCCCTTTTGAATGCCGGAAAGCGTGATCCGATTATTCTTCAGGCGGCCAAGGTTTGGGCTGAAGAAACAATCTCGGTCAAGAAAATACGGGATATCAAGCCAAATCAATATCGGCAGGCGATGCAGAAGTATCAGCGCCAGTATGAACGGGCTTTAGCCAAAGGGGACGCTGCGGCGGCAAAAGAAGCCAAGAAAAACCAACTCTTTAACGCGGCGGCAATGAAGGAAGCTGCGGATGTGGAAGACAGGGTAGAAAAACTCTTTAAAGAAGTTAGACGCATGGGCATTCGCTACCGTAAGGTTTTGCGCAGAGAGCAGGATGCGGGCTACTTGGATCAGATTCTTTGTCTTGCAGGTAAATACGGCATAAGGGATGAACACAAGCCGAGAGAGTCTTTTGCAAGTTTCGCTGAGTCGATGGAAGAACAAGGCTTCCCGATGGGACTGGTGGACAGCGAGCTTTTCGACGACGCCAATACAAAGGACTATAAAGAGCTGACAGGCGAAGAGTTCATGAACTTGGAAACGGCTTTTTCAGTGCTCATGTTCCATGGACATAATTTAAGAACTCGCACATTGTTTGCTCAGAAATCCCGTGTGAAAGCACTGGTCAAACAAGCCGTTGAGGATATGATGCTGGGCAAGAAAGCGGATCGGGCAAGAAAGGTCGGGCCTGAAAACTCTTGGGCCGTTGCGCTGAATAACTTCTTTCTATCCCACCGTAAGTTCTCCTCTCTGATGAGAGAAATGGGAGGGCTGAGAGACAATACAGTAATGATGGAAATTGTCGCAAGGCTTAATCACTGCGGAGATAAAGAAACCTACATGCAGACTCAGGCGGGGCAAAAACTCGTTGAGCTCTTGGATTCCATTAAAAGCACAAAGTTAACGTCCAAGGTTTTCATTGAAGGGCTGGGAGAGAAAATGACTCGTGCTGAGATGATTTCTGTTGCCCTTAACTGCGGAAACAAAATCAACAAGGAACGGCTCTCCTTTAGTGTCAAAGAATCCGCGCAGGATGAAATACTCGGGAAAATGACTAAGGAAGAACTGGACTTTGTTCAGAATGTCTGGGACTTTTTGGAGAGCTACTGGCCGGAGATGGAACAGCTCGAAAAAAGGACAAACGGTATTTCACCTCGCAAAGTTGAGGCAAAACCTTTGCAAGTTCGTTCTGTTGATGGGTTTGATGTAACTTTGAAAGGCGGATACTACCCGATTGTCTATGACCCGACCGGAAGCGTTGTGTCAGCTGAGCAGCAGATTAAGGACTTGGGCACAGACATGATCCGAGGCTCTGTCCAAAGTTCTACTACAAAACAGGGACACATGATGTCCAGATCAAAGAAAGTCAACCGCGGGTTGCTTTTGGACCTTTCTGTTATCGGCCGGCATTTACAGCAGGTCACGCATGATATTTGTTTCAGAGAATGGGTGCAGGAAACCAACCGAGTATTCAGAAACAAGGACTTTAAAGAGGCGGTAGCGCAGAATTTTGGGGTTGGTTATTACCGCGCGTTGTCCGATCATCTTGTTGCGATTGCGGCAGGAGGAAGCGCAATGGTTAATCCTGCGCTTGAGGGAATGGCAAGCAAAGGAGCGAACCTCCTTAAAGGCAATGTTTCTTTTAATGCTATGGCCCTTTCGGTTACGACTGCTGCCCTACAGCCTTTGGGTATTACTCAGTCGATTCAACGTGTGGGGGCTAAATGGGTGTTTGCCGCCGGTCTGAAAATGGCGATTAATCCTTATGGAGCTTTTAAAGAATGTCATGAAAAGTCTTTGATGATGCGCCAGAGAGCGGACGTTCTCAACGCAGATATTGCGGACTTTAACGCTCTGACAAGAAAGGGCAAACTCGGGAAAGTGGGGAGAGCTTATGAAAAAGCAGCTTTTGCCCCTATGCAGTACATGCAGATGCTCGTAGATGTTCCGACTTGGCAGGCGGCTTATCAAAAGGCGCTTTCTGAAGGATACGAAGAGAACCGAGCTATTGAAATAGCGGATCAAGCAGTGTTGGATAGTCAGGGCGGAGGCCACAACAAAGACCGTTCATTGATTCATAGGAATCATCCGTTTGCGACAATGTTCTACAGCTATTTCAGCTCAATGGAAAATCTTTGGGCCGAATCCCTGAGCCAGCAGCAGATGAAAACAATCAAAGGACAAGTAGGGTTCCTGCGTGATTTCACTCTGCTTCTTGCGATTCCATCACTGGGTCAAGCGTTGATCTTCTCAGCTCTGAGAGGTGATGACTGGGACAAAGAACCGGAAGAATGGCTTAAATGGGTATTTGGGAGTATCGGAGGTACTGCGCTTGGGATGTTTGTGTGGATGAGAGAATTCTCTACGTTATTCAGCGGATTTGAGTATTCAGGCCCTCCGGTGGCTCGAATTATCAACGATGCTTATCGTGCCGCGCGTACTATCGGTTCAGAGAAAGCGGAAAGTGATTCAAAAGTAATGGCTGTGTTGGGACTTGTTGCGGACTGTGTAAAGATTCCGTTTACTCAGATTCGGCGTTCGTACAGTGGATGGAAAGCATATATCGAGGGAGATACCGATATGCCTACGAGTATCTTGTTCGGGAAGCCTCAGGATTAAAACGGCTCGGAAACGAGCCAGTACCCTCAGTCATGATATGGGGAAACGTTTATTTTGCCTAAGTCATGACTGTACCTGCCACTTTCTTAAACGTTGAAAAATACAACGGGAATAATGCTGCACGGACCTTTTCATTTTCTTTCTGGTCATTTGGAAAAGAAGACATTGTTGTAAGTCGTGCTGATCCTGGCGGCAATGAGGTAATACTGACGCTTGGAACAGATTACAGCATTGCATTTAATCAGAAAAATCTCGGAGGTACCGTAACACTAAATACAGTGCTTCAGAGCGGATATACGTTGGCGATCTCTCGCTCTACTCCGATTAATCAAGAATTGGACTTGGTTAATCAAGGAGCATTTTATGCCGAGGATCACGAGGCTGCCTTTGATAAGCTGACGGCAATTTGTCAGGAGCTCAAGGAAGTTCTGGGCCGTTGCCTTATCGTTCCGATTACCTCCACAAAAACTCCACAGGAGGTTCTCAATGACCTTTTGGAAATCTCCGCTAAAGCCACTGAGTATGCTCAGAAGGCTGAGGTTATCTATAACGAGGTCAAAAATACTGAGCTTTATGTGTCGGCTACTTGGCAAGAAATCCAAGAGGCCAAAGCTCATATCGATATTTATAAAGCGGCTGTTGACGCGGCTCTTGCAAGGGCTGAAGAGGTTCTTGCCCGCAGTGAAGTGATCGGCCAAGAGGTTGACACTCTGGTTCCGCATCTTCCCGATTTGCAAATCAATCGACAGCACATTGATGATATCCATCGTGTTGGGTCCGACCTAAGAGGGTTTGAGACAGAAACACTTGACCTTGGATCAATTACAGATACGGATATTGACGGCGAGACCAAAGTCGAAGACGGATATATCAAGAAAGTTGCCGACCATATTGATGACTGTATTCACCCGGTTGGAGACAATATTGAAAAGGTTAAGGCTGTAAACGCAAACCTGGATGATGTAAAGACTGTAGCAGCGGACTTATCCTCTGAACCCAGCAACATTAAAAAAGTCGCACAAGCTACCGACGCTATCACTGTGCTTAGCCCTAAGGTTGAGGCAATTCAAACTGTAGCTGAGAACTTAGAAGCGGTGGAAAGTGCGGCCTCTGTTGCAACAAACTTGGAATCTATCAAGCAGACGGTTCTTCAGTCCAATGCTGAAGCTGGCTTCTCTTTCCGATACATGGCCGAGGCCTCCGCTGGAATGACGGTGCCTAAGGAAGCAATATCTCCATCGGTCAACGTCAAGGTCGGGGACCACGTTGTAAATCGGATAGGGGATTACTTCGGGATTACGGCCGTTACTGAAACTACGGCAACTCTGTCGCCGAAACAAGGAAGTTTTAAAGGCGAAAAGGGTGATAAAGGAGACGGTATTCAACCTGATGCTGTGGTAGTGAATGCAGAAAGTCTCCCTGCTGAGGGAACTGTTGGTCAGCTTGTCTTAGCCGGAATGAATCTCTATACATGGGTTTCAGCGACAGATACAGAAGAAGCTCATTGGGAAAACATGGGAGAACTAGTCGGACCGAAGGGAGATACCGGACCGACTCCGGAAATTTCCGTCGAAGCTGCATCGTTATCCGAAGGTGCATCAGCAACCGTTACTAAGACAGGTACAACCGAGGCTCCGGTCTTTACTTTCGGAATTCCTAAGGGGGATACAGGAAGTAAAGGAGATACCGGAACAACACCTGAAATCTCTATCTCGATACAGATGTTGGATGCGAACTCAGAGCCTTCCGTTGAAAAAACCGGAACGGACGAAGCACCGAGTTTCCTTTTAAAAATCCCGCGAGGTTTAACCGGAGCGACAGGCACGATGCCTGACACCGTTGACTTGGGAGGGCTGAGCTAATGCCTCTGAAGATTATTCAGTTTCGCGGAGGAACGGTTGTAGAGCATGAGCTTTTTGTCGGCCATGATCGGGAGATCACTGTAAATACGACGAACAATCGAATCCGAGTCCACGATGGTACGACACCCGGCGGCCACGAGTTGGCAAAGGAGTCGGACGTTCCTACCAATACAAACCAGTTGGAAAACGACGTCTACCGATCAAGCGGAAACCTGACAAAACTTTCTCAGCTAACACCGGATGTCCAGTATCTCAAACAGGCCGAGTTAACCAAGCTCAGTCAGCTTCAAAACGACAAAGGTTATATCGCAGGACACTGTACTTACTGCACACACTGCGGCCACTGTACGCACTGCTCTTAAAGGTAAAGCAAAATGGCAAAAGTAATCCAATGGAAGCATGGCTCAAGTGAAGATAGTGCAGTCTTCACCGGCGCTCTCAAGGAGATCACGATCGACGATGATCTTCACACCATTCGTCTTCATGATGGTGAGACGCCCGGAGGTGCCCTCTTGGCGCGCGTGGCCGAGGTACCGACAAAGTTATCTCAGCTGGTAGACGACTTAAGCGTTTGGCGCTCAGACGAGCTGACTAAACTATCTCAGCTTACAAACGACAAAGGCTTTTGGGCGTCCGGTGCTCTGACAAAAGTCAGCCAGCTGCAAAATGACAGCGGCTTTCTCACCGGGCATTGCACCTACTGCACGCACTGTACATATTGCCAACAGTGCTCCAACTGTCATAACTGTACGACCATAAACTGCACGACTATCAACTGTACGACGGTGAACTGCACGACGATTCAGTGCTCGGTTTATAGCTACTGCACCAAGTGCGACTGCAATTGCACAGATGACAGTTGCTTTGTCTCAGGAAAATTGGAGACAAGCAAGGGCCTAATAGACGTTCACAACATTCTGATCGGTGACGAAATCATCGATTGGCAGGGAAAGCCGGTTAAGGTAGTAGGCGTCAGCCATGGGCACTTAGGCTCTAGACGAGCAATTCAAATGAAGGGCCGCGGAAAGAATCGGGTTACCGACGATCATCCGATGGTGATGTTCAGGACGAAACACAGAAGTTACAAGCTCTGCGCCTGCATTAACAGTAAGTTTGATCCGAACAAAATCATTCTTGCAGACAACGGAGTCAGAGGCAGGTACTCGGAGGAACACGATTATTGTGGCTGGTTCATTCCATCGATTGCAATGCCTGCGGATACTCCAACAGTATGTCCGATCGCAGAGAGAGAAGCCATTGTCAAATTCGGGAATGGATATGTTCTTGTTCCCGGGAGACTTTCATGACAACCAGAACAATTTTGCTCCGTGGAGGGACAACGACTGAGCATGAGACCTTTGTCGGAGCCGAACGAGAAATTACAGTCGATACAACCAAAAAGACGCTTGTAGTTCACGATGGAACGACGGGACACCCGGTGGCTAGAAAAAGCGGCTTGCCGACAAAACTCTCTGATTTGACTGACGGTTTAGGACTGTGGAAGAAAAGCGTTTTGACTAAGGTCAGTCAGCTTACAGACGACGTCGGCTATTGGGCCAATCTGACAAAGGTGAGCCAGTTACAAAACGACCTCAACTGGAAGACGGGACATTGCACTTACTGCACGCATTGTACCTATTGCACCCAGTGCTCTAGATGCAACAACGTTCATTGCTACCAAGTGCAATGCACTCAAGTTCAGTGCGGTCAAGTTAAGTGCAACAAGTGCACGATCACAAGCAACTGCCACGGGCCGAACTGTTCAAACCTAAATAAACCGATTTATACGAATTGTGATACCGGAAACTGCGACTGCGGGGATGACGGAATGTAGGTCCAGGAGATAAGACATGGGATATAAACGACACGTAGTAACAAGCACCTTACCTTACGATCATTTTTCTATCGCAATAGATGAAACTAGAGCGGCTTTTCGAGTACTGGACAAAAAAATCTTTTTTGAGGTACCGGAAGATACACCGGCTTCTCCGATTGAAGAGCTGACCACAACTCAGAAACTTGGTGAAAGAGGCTACACGGGAAAAGCGAATAGGTTTTATCAAATCAATGGTGAAGACTATTGCATTCTTGCGGAGATTATCATCGATAAAACAGTACCGGAATTCCAAAAACTTTGGGTTCCCGGAGCTCATTTTGTCACTTGGCTGAACAATAACCGACTTCATGCAATCATCAAGGGAGCATTGACCTACTTCGACTGTCGAAACACAGCAGAATACGTTCGGCATGAGGGCGGGATGTGGGCCTTTGATCTTTGGGTTAGAGACCCGAATGCGCCCCTGACAGAATGTGCCCGCTCTATTACGACCGCGGAAGACACGACTGTAATTACCAACCTTGAAGACCTGGGTGAAGTTTGGACAGCCGCCGACGTGATGACCGGGACCACCTCCAAGTGGCTGAATCTTGAGTACAGTCTTACTCCTTCTTCCGAGACGGTGGCGCCGGATGGCTGGGTTGATTTCACACTTACACTTAAGGACGGAAAGACTCACGAAGTCGCAACAGACGTGACATGGGACGGCTACATCGTAGAGGCCGTTGATGGTTACGCACCTCATAAACGCGTTGCGGTCACAAACGGAGTGGGGCATTTCCGAGCCTGCGCCTTAGGGCTGCAGAACGGTGAAGCGATGCGAGTCAAGATTAACCATCGGTTTTACACCTCCAGGGCCGAGGCTACGGTTCAGGTGGTCTCTGATGATTAAGTACGTCAACCTCTTGATCGGGAGCGCCTGCAACATGAAGTGCGGGTACTGTCTCCAGACCAATGAGAAGTCACCCGCAGATCACAAGGCTGACCCGGTTGAATTCGCACATAAATTGGCTGATTACCTTAAGGGCAGTCGCATAGAGCGGATCGCCTATTGGGGTGGAGAGCCGATGCTCTATTGGGAGAGGATCAAAGCTCTGCATGGTACCCTTAAAGATGAGGGTACCACGCCGGAACAGTCCACCATTACGACAAACGGACGCTCCCTGACTGACGATTATGTTGAGTACGCTAATGCCAATCAGGATATTTTTACCGTGGTCTCTTGGCACGACGGTAACTTTACCGACGAGCAGTTAAGCCGTATTTTTCGACTGAGAGAGTTTTCGATTTCCTTGCTGATTCACCACTATCAAACAGATATGTGGGGTGCGCCCGGGATTCCAACCTTCAGGGGTGCGAGAGACCTCTTCTACAGCTTGCAGGAAAAATACGGTCGCTATCCGAAAGCCGCAGTGCACTTCTTACGAGCCAATGACGGGTGCCGCAGTGACTACTACATGACACGAGAGGACGTGGATGTCTTCTGCAAGCACTTGGAAACTGTCATTGAGATGGCACGTATCGGTGATCCATGGGCCGCTTGGCAGTGTTCCCAGCTTCTCTACCATCGAAACAAAGTGAAGTCCCGTGTCGGGCCCATGTGCGTACGAGACGAGCTGCTGAGCGTTGATCTGCATGGGAACGTCTACGCCTGTCATCACAACTATGACGCATCCAATATCACGGGAAACATCTTCAAAAAGATCATCCCAATCAAAGCCGTTGCTCAGCTTTCGCCGAGACGTTTCTACGACAGCGTCGAATGTCAAAACTGCGAAGCTTTAGATGAGTGCAGAGGCGGCTGCTACACCTCCAATACCCACGACATCGATTGCTACTTCGCAAAGAAAAGATTTGCCCTTTACCACGCCATGGAGAAATTATTTCAATGAAGCTTGCTTTACACTGCAAAACCCACGAGGGTAAAAACGAAACTTGGGTCTATGACAATGTTCTAAACGAGATCTACGACGGGGACGGAAAGCTCGTTGACCTGGCCGAGGACGAGAGATTAAAAGCCTATGCCATGCTCAAGGAGCAGGAAGGAAAGCCCGGCTACTCTAACTCTAAAGGTAAAGACCTTTGGGACCTGCGCATCCAGCTGGGTCTAAAGTGCAACATGAGCTGTAAGTACTGCGCTCAAAGCGATAGAGAAAATGAACGCTGGGTGTCTTCACCTAAAGACGTTCCCGTATTTATCGAGAAGCTCAGAGCTTCAGGACTAAAAGTTCATGGTGTCATTGAGCTTTGGGGCGGCGAGCCTTTTGTCTATTGGAAAACACTGCAAAAGCTAGTGCCGGAACTGCGAAAACTTTATCCGAAAGTTCGTTTTGCCGTCATTACCAACGGCACGTTAATCGATGAAGAGAAAATCGCTTTTTGTGAAACCTATGGGATAAGCCTGACGTTCTCGCACGATGGACAGGGGTACCGTCTGCGTGGAGTCGATCCGCTGGACGACCCGAAGATGGTAGACATGTGGCGCCTTGCATTTTCTAAACTGCCATGCTCAATCAACTGCGTTTTGTCTCCTGCTAACACCGATGTGGATGCTATTGCCGATTTCTTTAAAGTCAAACTCGGAGATATCCACTTGAACTTTGAAGGCATTATGACGCATGTCGGAGTTCAGGACTCTGAGCTCATATTCACTGATGAGCAGATGCTCACACTGCAAAAGAACATCTTTAAGGCTTTAACCCGAGAAGGTTGGGATAAGTTCCCCGCACTTACTGGTGAATGCGATCGTTTGCTGAAAGCCTTAGTCAAAAGAAAGAGACTCGACGAGCGTGCGGTCAAATGCATGATGAATCAGGAAAATAATGCGGCTGTCAATCTTAAAGGAGACTTCCTTTCCTGCCACGATCATTGCACAGAAGAAGGCTGCGTGGGAACCATTCTATCCCCGGAAAAGGTCGATCTTTCCAAACACTTCAAGCCTTGGAGCACAAGGAAAAAGTGCAGAAAATGTTTAGTCCTTCCAATGTGCAGAGGAGCGTGTCCGCAGATAGAAGGGCTGGCCAGAACTCTTACTTGTAAGAATGAATTCGCCTACCACTTTGCTGTATTTCAGGCGGTCTTTTGGCTCCTCTTCGGTCTAACGCTGGAGAGCTATGAGCCCATAGGGGATCCGCATGATTAAACATACAGACCTTATAAATACTCTCATTGCCTGCGTTGGTGGGCTCGGTTTAATTGCTGGGTTACTTCGATATGTCGACGACTGGAGAGAAAAACGCAAGGAGAAACCGATTGAGTTCTCTGCGCTTGAAGCAATCTGGGAGGCATTGTCCGGAGGCGTGACTGCTATCGGGGTTTTCTGGATCCTCGAAGGCTACGGCGTCAATGAGTTGGCCGCAGTCGGAATCTCTTTCATGGCTGCCTACCTTGGCGTCAGGATCATCGCTTATTACATCAAAAAATTTTTAGACAATAGGCTAGGAGCTAAATCATGAGTGTCTTTTTAAATGAATGGGCGATACGCCTATGCAGGTCAACGGCTATCGCCATCGCAATCTGCTTCGGCTTCCTTCTAGGATGGTATTACTGCGAGCGCAACGTGATATTTGACGATATCAAACGAGGAATATGGGCTAACGAGCAGGCTATTCAGAACAATACAAAACTCATTCACGAACTCTATAAGAAGCACGAGGAGGCGGAGCATAAATGAGAAAACAAAATTTAATGCTGTTTCCACCTGAGATCGCCGCCGAGTTTGTAGCTGAACAAGAAGGGTTTAAACCAATGGCCTACAAGTGCCCCACGGGCCATTGGACGATCGGATTCGGCCATGCTCGGAATGTTCACGAGGGCGACATTGTTACTCGGAGAGAAGCCTACGACCTTTTAGATAGAGACCTCCAACGCACCCAGGAGGAGCTTGCAACGCTTATCCATATAGACATCAACGAGAATCAATTTATCGCGCTGATGAGTTTCGTCTACAACTTCGGCCTGACGAAGTGCAGGACGTACCGACTATTCGGAATGATTAACCGAGGCGAGTGGGAGAATGTCCGGACGTGGTGGCCGAAGTATTGCAACCCGGACAATCCTGTTGTCACGAAGGGGCTGAGAGATAGAAGGATACGGGAGCTGAATTTGTTCTTTTCTTGATATGTCAAAAATAATTTTCCTAACTCTTGTGGTCGTTTCCGCATATTTTTACGGATACTACCAGGGGCAGAACAAGGAGGAACTCAAAAATGCCCGTGCTCAAATCACAACGCTCGAGAGAACGATTGAGACATACAAGACCAAACAAACTAATGATGCGCTGGCTTTATCTGAGTTGCGTATTGCTGAGTCTGCTTCTCGTGATGAGCTTGACCGGATGCGCAGCCAGCTTGCAGACATTGAGAGAATGTCCAAAACCAACGCCGATCGCGAACGTAATCGATGTCTCCGACTGGCAACAGAAGGCAAAGAGCTACTCGATCGAGCTGAGCAGGCAATTAAATTCTGTGCAGAACACCACAAATAAGGGGATAAAATGAAAATAGAATTAATCAAATGGGTTGATACCTTCGGCTGCGCTCAAGGCTGGGAGTTTGAGGATGAGATAGAACGCAAAGTTACCACTGTCTCATCGGTTGGTTTTGTTCGCGAAGAGACAGAAAAATATGTTTTACTTGTTCCTCATATAAGCGACGCCGAAAGAAAACAGGTTGCCGGTTGCATCTGTATTCCTCGTAAACAAATCGTTGAGCGAGTGGAGCTCGTTAAAGAAGAAAAAACTTCTAAAAGGTCTACAACAGGAGCAAGTAAAGAAGTCTTTCTACGACCACCACAGTATACGAACAATCTAATTCTTAAAATTGATCCAAAGGAACTTGAAATATTTAGGAGGGAGTACGGCTATTAAGGTAATTTTCGATGGTTTCTATTACAGTTCTGGCTTTATAAACTATTCCGAGATCGATATATTGGGCAACTGCCGTCTTAAGTTTTGAAGAAGTCGGAACTGAAAAAGTATCATATAAGGAGGGTTGGACTTCCGACGCCGCGAGAACGCCGAGAAAATAAATTCGGTTTCCTAAGCAGATTGAATTCCCCGCGCAATAGGACCCAGAATTGAGGATGAATACAGGGCTTCCGCTGGAACCGGGAAAGACAGAAGCGTCAATCAAAAAGACGGACCTTCCTTTATAGTCAACCATCGGGGGAGTTGCCGTCACGCCTGTTCTAGCAATGGGAAGGCAATTGACCTCATCATACAAACCATTAGGGCAGCCGAAAAAGGTTATGTCCTCTAGAGAATCGAGATTTTGCAGTTGTTTTTCAGTTGGAATGATATCTTTCGAAATGAACCTGCAAAAACAAGACTCTTTTGAATTACAAAACTCTTCGTTTATATCTATAACGGCAACATCTACATTGGAGTCTGGGTGCCCCCAAAAGTTAGTAGGAAGTTCAAGCTCAAAAGATTCTCCTGCCGGAGCGCTAGTCCCCTTGTTGATCCGCATAGAAATACGTGTCGCGTCTTTAAATACGTGTTTGTTAGAAACGAGGAACCTTATGAGCTTATTATTTTGCCTGTATCCAAATAAAAAGCCGGTTCCAGTCCAAGAACTATCACTTTTATCGTCTTGACAAGATACCAAAACAGTTGAATAAAAAAGTTGGTCTGCAATAGTCTCGACTCTCATGAATTTCCTCAGTTAGTAACGGTGCAGAAAACCACAAGCAATCAATAAAAAAGATGTTAATGTCGTTCGGTGGTGCTTTTGGTGGTGCTTTTTAAAAACTCACTTCCAACTTATTGATTTAAAAAGCCCGCTGGCGGAGAGGGGGAGAATTTAAACTAATTTAAATTCAAATAGATAGCAACTTAAAGAAGAATTTAGTGACCAGTTTGGTGACCAATTAAAATTGTAAAATTATTAGAAGGAAAAGCCCTGCTGATGCAGGGCTAACCTTTGCCGACCTAGAAGACACTAAAACCGGTCGGAGTTCGTCTAGGACTATTCTAAGGCTTTTAAAGCGGTTGGTATCCTTGATTCATAGCAACGGGAATAATTGACTACAGATTTTTGAAATAGTATGATTATTTCAAAATTTTTCCTCTTTTTACTTCATCATGGATAAAACAACTAAAAAAGAAAACCGCGGGGGCGCTCGTGAAGGTGCCGGCCGCAAAGGTCTTGGTAATACAAAACGTGTTTCCATTTGCCTTACAGATGAACTGGTTCCTGTTTTCAAGCAGTTAGGCGGCGCAAAATGGCTTCGCTGTGAACTTGAACGTGTCGCAGAACCTGTTCGTACCCTCGACACAGACCAGATTCTGGTTCCGGCCATGAATCCGACGCATCTAAGCATTCCGGTCTACGAATGCGGCGTTCAGGCCGGGTTCCCTTCCCCGGCAGAAAGCTATATCGACAAAACGCTGGACTTAAATGAATATTTGGTTTCCAATCCCGCCTCCACATTCTGCGTCTACGTAACAGGCGATTCCATGGACTTGGCCGGTATGGACGAAGGCGACCTCTTGGTCGTCGACCGCTCGCCGGAACCCAAGAACGGAGACATCGTCATCATGAGCATTAACAATGAATTCACTGTTAAACGCTATATGAAAGACGATAAAGGACTGCGTCTGCTCCCTGAAAGCTCAAATCCGATCTACAAGCCCATCCTCCCGAAAGACTACGATGAATGGCGCTTTATCGGCGTCGTGAAGTACACGATTAAAAGCAACTAGCTATGCAGGTGTTCGCGCTGGTGGACGGAAACTCTTTCTTTGCCTCCTGCGAAAAAGTTTTTCGTCCGGACTTAACTGACCGTCCCGTAATTGTGCTCAGTAATAACGACGGGTGTGTCGTTGCTCGATCGAAGGAAGCCAAAAAGCTCGGCATCAAAATGTGCCAGCCGTACTTTCAGATCGAAGAATTCTGTATACGGGAAAACGTCGCCGTTTTCTCAAGCAACTACGAACTCTACGCCAATCTCTCCGGGCGGATGATGTCAACCATCGCCTCCCAAGTTGACTGCATTGATCCGTACAGTATTGATGAGTGCTTCGCCAATATGAGCGGCTACGAAGGTCTGGGTACTGATCTAACCCAGTTAGGTTTTCGGATTAAAGACAAAGTATTTAAGGATGTAGGAATTCCAACGTGTGTCGGTATCGCGCCGACAAAAACTTTAGCCAAATACTGCAACCATTTAGCGAAACACTATGGCGGCCTAAAAGGCGTTTGCAATTGGCTCGACTTAACGCCTCA
>ERZ791917.1303-NODE-1303-length-14673-cov-2.857299_pt1 | contig 14673 bp, 10 predicted proteins | sample MGYA00510138_ERZ791917 | MGnify/ENA primary metagenome ERZ791917 (study PRJEB30046, sample SAMN00792102) | human gut metagenome | study: EMG produced TPA metagenomics assembly of the A metagenome-wide association study of gut microbiota in type 2...
GGAGATACATCCGGAGAATAAATGCAGGAAAAAAAGCAGATGCACAAAAACAAGGCAGGCGCCAGAAGGTTTTTCCTTCAGACGCCTGCCTTTTATGGACAGTTGGAAACAGGCCTATGGGGTTTCATAGATTCCTTTAATGATTCTTACGGTCTTGTCCATGCCAAGCTTACTGATGTTAAGCAGCATCTGGTGGGACTCAATGCTGCCCCATTTGCGTTTGGTGTAGTTTTCGTAATAGTTTTTGCGGCGGCGATCCGTGGACTTGATGGCGTTGACAGCATCCCTCTCTGAAAAACTGTAGCGATCCATAATCCGGCGCACCCGATCTTCCATATCCGCACAGATAAATACGTCAATCAGGTCGGGGTGGCTGCGGAGCACGTAATCACCGCAGCGGCCTACGATGACACAGGGGCCCTTCTGGGCCAGTGCCTCTATAATAATGGTCTGGGTGACATAAGTGCTGTCATTCAGGGATAATCCATATCCGGTTACGGAATTAGGCTCCTTGGGAATCTGATAGCCGGCCAGGAAGGAGGACAGTGCGGACTCGTCTGCCTTTTCAATGCTTACAGGAGAATGTCCCATCCTTTCAGCGGCCATCTCCACCAGATTCCGGTCATAGAGAGGAATCCCCAGCTGGTCTGACAGCCTTTGGGCGACTTCGTGGCCTCCGCTGCCGAACTGACGGGCTATCGTGATAATCTTATGGCTCATAGTTCCACTCCTTTCCAACCTTAAAAATGAAAATATGCACAAAACATTTCTTATATGTACTATTATAACGCACTATTTGCACAAAAGATATATAAAGTTGGAAATTTATATGTTTTTCAGATTTGGTTTTCAGATTTGGATTTCCCGGAGCTGCAGCCAGCTATCGTTTGTATCCCTTTTCTGCCTCTTCGGTCTGTGACATATCGGCTGCTGCGGCCTCACTGTATGCTGCCTCTGTTTGTCCGGTGTGCGCTGTTACCTCCATGCATTCCTCCGATGGTTCCCGGTCCCGGCAGTTCCCGCAGTCCCGGAAGTCCCGGTAACCTCCGCAGTCGCCGGGTGCCGTCCCATTGCCCTGGCCGGATTCCCGTTTCTCATGCATCAGTTCCCATATAGTATCGTGCATCCATTTTACCGTATCGCTGAGAATTTTGTTTTCTGTATCCAGGTTCATGATTACGTTGTTCATTTCAGCAATGATTTCCCGGCTGTTGTAGCGCTTATGGGGTTCGGTCAGCCGGGTGATAAGGGACGGATTGGTCTTCAGGATTTCCCTGGAGAGAAATTCGTCACGCTCATCGCAGGACATCCGCATGAATTCCGAGTAATGCATCCTGACCATGTGCATGGCTTCCTGGGTGCCGCATTTGGGGCACTGGGGATGACGGGATGTCTGATAATAGGCATAGTGTCCGCATTTGGGGCAATAAAAAACAGCAAGTTTCCTCTCCTGATTAATACTTATTAATATATATAGCGTTTCAAATCGCAAAATATACCACTTTTTTTTGCGATTTTTGTAAATTCGTCAGATTGGACAAAAAAACGGCAGACTAATTGGTTAGTCTGCCGTGGGCCGCCGGTTAAATGAACGGATGCAGGGGCGGCCTTATGGTTGCTGTGTATCTGTTACTGTGCGGTGCTCTGAGTCTGGATGACACCTTCTGTGTTTACGGTCCATACCTTGTCGTTCTCGTCCTTGAAATCCTTGTAGCCGCTGCCAAGCTCAGGCATGGCGTTTGATTTGGAGGAAGAGGTGGCCTTCTGTACGGCGCCGTTGCTGTTTACAAGATACTGATTGCCGTTTAACTCTACAGGTGCAAAGCGCAGGTCCTTGTCAGCTTCCTGACGCAGGCCGTATACATACAGCACATTGTCCTTGATGCCGTGGAAGCCCTGGCCCTTTCTGGAGCCGTCGGTGTGGAAATACCAGTTCTGGGTCTCGCCTAAGTCCTCATCGAAGATGACCTGCTTGCCGGTCTTCATAACGCCCTCTTCATCAAAGTAGAAGTTAGCCACGTTGCCGTCCTCCAGGTTTACCACCTTCTTGCCGGTCTGCATTTCTCCCTTTGTGTTAAAAGCGTATTTTCTGGATTCAATGGTGAACAGTTCAAGACCCTTTTCTGCATGGTAGGGCTTGCCGTTCTTGAAATAGAAGCGGTAAAGCTCGGCTTCTTCGCTGAGTCCTTCTATGCCCTCGATGGTTCTCCATCCGGAAGCGCGCTTTCCGTCCTCATCGTAGTACTGATAGCCGGCAGCGGTCTGCTCAGACACAGGAGCTGCCTCGGAAGGGGTAGCTGTCTGGGCCTCGCCGGACTCTGCTGCTGCCTGGACAGGAAGCTTGTACCAGCCTGTCTGCATGCGGCCGTCCACAAAGGTGTAGTACTGGCCTTCAATCTTTTTGTCAACTTCATTTTCAATACGCTTGCCCGTATTGTCGAAGTAGTACCATGATTCAACGTATTCCGGATCATCGGTTTCATCTGCCAGAAGAATCCAGCCGGTCTTTCTGCTTCCGTCCTCGCCGAGATAGTAGTTGTAACCATCTACGGTGATGGAGCCGGTCTGCATGATACCGTCCTCGTTGAAATAATACCAGCTTCCATTGATGGAAGCCCATCTGGAGGTCAGGGCCTTGCCGTCCCTTCCATAATAGTAGTACAGGAATTCAGGAGCATCGTCCTCATCCCAGAAATCTTCATTTTCCACGGAAACCCACTTCATGCTCACGCGTTTTCCGTCTTCTCCTACGTAATACTCATCAATCTGTCTGTCAGCGGCGCGGATTCCGTCTGAATCCAGGTAGTACCAGTCATCGCCATTCTTCTTCCAGGTATCGGTGATTGCCTCTCCGTAAGAATCATAGTAATACCAGTTTCCGTTTTCCTCTGTCCAGCCCACGGTTTTTGCGTAAGCAGTGGAAGCGGTGCCGATGAAGTTAGGGGTTACTGCTGCCATGAACATGGCAGTGGATAATACAGCCAGAACTTTGATCTGTTTTTTCATAATAATGAATCTCTCCTTTTTGATATGTGTGTTTGTCTGTGGCCGAAAATCCGGTGTTGCATTACGTGGTTTATTATAACGGACATGAATGTGTAATGATAGTGATGGTTGCTGGAAGTTATGGAAGGCACTGGAGGGGGGCCCCTAAAGCCGCTCCGGCGGTCATTGTAAGAGAAAATATAGTATTATTTTAAGGCGTTTTATGCTATACTCTCCATAGTTGATAGACCGGAAGGGGGACCTTAATTTATGAAAATGAAGATTTCCAATTATATAGCAGGCAAGCTGGTGGAGGAGGGAATCAGCCAGGCTTTCATGGTGACAGGGGGAGGCGCCATGCATCTGGATGACGGCCTGGGGCACCAGGAGGGGCTTCACTGTATTTATAACCACCATGAGCAGGCATGCGCCATGGCTGCTGAGGCTTATGCCAGGATTCACAACCGCATCGCGGCGCTGTGCGTCACCACTGGTCCGGGAGGAACCAATGCAATTACCGGTGTGGTGGGGGGATGGCTGGATTCCATTCCCATGCTGGTACTGTCGGGGCAGGTGCGCTATGATACAACGGCCAGGTGGTCCGGTGTGGGCATCCGCGCCATGGGCGACCAGGAGTTTGATATCTGTAAAGCCATTGACTGTATGACAAAGTATTCGGAGATGGTCATTGATCCCATGAGGATCAGGTACTGTCTGGAGAAGGCCCTTTACCTGGCCCGGTCCGGGCGTCCGGGCCCCTGCTGGCTGGATATTCCCCTGAATGTACAGGGCGCCTTTGTGGAGACAGAGGAGCTTCCTGGCTTTAACGCGGCTGACTACGAGGCCGGAGGAAACGGCTGGGCCGGAAAGGACGGGGGACACGGGATACCGGAGGACGAGGCGGGAAAGGGAGAACACCGCCAGGTACTGCCGGGCAAGGTGGAGGTTTCAGCCGCCCGGACTATTATAGATAAGATAAGGGCTGCAAAGCGCCCTGTCATCAATGCGGGCAACGGAATCCGCATAGCGGGAGCCCATGATTTGTTCATGGATGTGGCCGAAAAGCTGGGCGTTCCCGTGATTACGGGCTGGGACAGCGAGGATATCATGTATGACACCCACCCCCTGTACGTGGGCCGTGCAGGCAATATGGGGGACAGGCCTGGGAATTTTGCCATTCAAAACAGCGACCTGGTGCTCTCCATTGGAAGCCGTCTGAGTATCCGGCAGGTGGGATATAACTTTGAGACATGGGCCAGGGAGGCTTATGTGATTGTCAATGATATAGATGAGGAAGAGCTGAAGAAGCCGTCAGTCCACAGCGACATGCGGGTCCATGCCGATGCAAAGGATCTTCTGGAACAGCTGGACCTGGTTCTGGACCGCGTTTTGGCAGAGGAAGAGGGAAATCTCCCTGAGAGCGTCAGCCGTCCAGGCAGCAGACAGGTGTTTGACGGAGGAAATGGCCTCAGGGATATGACATGGAGCAGAACCTGCGCCATGTGGAAGGAGAAATATCCTGTTATACTGCCCAAGCACTTTGCCCATACGGATGAGGAACCGGCCAATGTGTACGCGTTTATCCATGCTGTCAGCAGCCGCCTGAGAGAGGGGCAGGTGACGGTGGTGGGCAATGGCTCCGCCTGTGTGGTGGGGGGGCACGCCTATATCATTAAGAAGGGCCAGCGTTTCATCACCAATTCCGCCATTGCCTCTATGGGATATGACCTGCCGGCAGCCATAGGCGCCTGGACCGCTTCCAGGGATAAGGGCTGCTACAGCCAGGGCGGGGACAGAAGCGGGGAGGACCTGATCCTGGTGACAGGGGACGGAAGCATGCAGATGAATCTTCAGGAGCTGCAGACCATCATCCACCACAGAATGGGGATCAAGATATTTGTGATTAACAACGGGGGATACCATTCCATCCGCCAGACCCAGAAGAATTTCTTTGGGGAGCCGCTGATTGGAATCGGCGTGGACAGCGGGGATTTGAGCTTCCCGGCTCTGGATAAGCTGGCGGCGGCCTACGGCTACCCCTACGTGTCAGCAAGGCACAACAGCGAGCTGGGGGAGGCTGTGGAGAAAACCCTGGCGGCAGAGGGACCTGCTATCTGCGAGGTATTCGTGTCCATGGACCAGAACTTTGAACCCAAGTCATCCGCCAAGAGACTGCCGGACGGCACCATGGTGTCGCCGCCCCTGGAGGACCTGTCGCCCTTCCTGCCGGATGAGGAGATGGATGAAAATATGATTATTCCCAGGATCAAGGGATAGACCTGCCAGCAGACCAAAGGACAGGCCTGCCGCGGGGGATCCGGGATAAGAAGGAGTATATGTTATGCGTGTAATCGTAACAGGAGCTACCAGTTTTATCGGAAAGGCTGTTACAAAAGAGCTGCTGGCCGGAGGCCATCATGTATTTGCCGTGGTAAGGCCGGACTCTCCGGGGCGAGGCCGGCTTGAACAGCCCGGGGCGGAAGCCGGGGAAAAGGCAGAAGAAGAGACTGGGGAAGAGACAGGCAATAAGGCCGGAAAAAAAGCTGGAAAAGAAGGGGGGCGCATTACCGTCCTTCCCTTTGCCCTAAAGGACATCGGTAAGCTGGATGCCTGCCCGGAACTGGTCTCCTGTCCGGTTTTAAAATCCCGTTCTGACCTCAAAACAAAGGCAGACCTGTGGCTTCATCTGGGCTGGGAGGGGGCCGGCAGCGCCAACCGCCAGGACCCTCATGTCCAGGCCCGCAACATCGGGTATGCCCTGGATTCCCTTCACACGGCAGCCCGTCTGGGGTGCGTCAGGTTTCTTTTTTGCGGCTCCCAGGCCGAGTACGGCATTGCGGACGGCGTTATGGGCGAGGAGATTTTGTGCCATCCTGTCTCTGAATACGGAAAGGACAAGCTGGAGGTATGCCGCAGGGCAGGGGAAGAGGCAAAGGCCCTGGGGATTGATTATATCCATGCCAGGATATTCAGCGTTTACGGTCCCGGAGACCATCCCTGGTCCCTGGTGTCCACCTGCCTCAATACCTTTCTTAAAGGAGGCAGGATGGAGCTTGGGGAATGTACCCAGCAGTGGAATTTCCTTCATGTGAGGGATGCGGCCAGGGCCCTGACAGGGCTTCTGCTTGCCAAAGTACCGGCCGGCGTGTATAATGTGGCAGGAGAAGACACCCGCCCCCTTAAGTCGTACATTGAACAGATGCACCGGCTCTGCGGTGAAAAGGGCACCTATGAATATGGAAAACGGCCGCCCAATGCAGAGGGAGTGGTATCCCTGGTGCCGGATATCAGGAAGCTTAAGGAAGCAGCAGGATTCGCCCAGGAGATTTCGTTTGAGGACGGAATCAGGGAAATGATTGGATTATATAAGGAGAATTGTCTATGAAACGATGCATCGCCTGCGGCGCCCCGTTATGGGAGACGCCGCTGCTTACGTTAGATAATATGCCTGCCTCGGCCCAGCACATGCCGGATGCACAGGGGGTAAAGGAGGACCGGGGACTGACCCTGGATTTATGCCAGTGCATGGGCTGCGGACTGGTCCAGTTTGACTGTGAGCCGGTGGACTATTACCGGGATGTAATTCGGGCCGGCGGCTTTTCAAAGACCATGGTGGAGCTGCGCAGATACCAGTATAAGCATCTCATTGACAGCTATCATCTGGAGGGAAAGAAATTCATCGAAGTGGGGTGCGGCCAGGGAGAATTCTTAAAGGTTCTGTCGGAATTTCCGGTGGAGGTCCACGGCATAGAGCATGATCCCCACCTGGTGGAGCTGGCAAGGGCCCAGGGACTGGATGTGACGGAAGGGTTTACGGAGACAGAGGATACGCGGTTTGCCGGCGGGCTGTATGACGTATTCCTGTCCTTTAATTTCCTGGAGCACCAGCCGGACCCCAGCACCATGCTTCAGGCCATATACCGCAACCTGGAGGACGATGCCATGGGGCTTATCACAGTCCCAAGCTTTGAATATATCATGGACCACAACAGCTATTATGAACTGATACGGGACCATCTGGCCTACTACACCTTTGAGACCCTTACCCCCCTTCTGGAGCGCAACGGGTTCCAGGTAGAAGAGTGCGAGGTTATCAACAGGGACACCCTTTCCGTTATTGTAAGGAAGCGTCCGCAGATGGATACGGAGAACCTGCTGGAGTGTTATGTGAATTTGAAACGGGAGATGGAGACTTATATGAAGTATCTGGATGCCTGGGATAAGAAGGTGGCCATCTGGGGAGCCAGCCACCAGGGCTTTACCCTTGCAGCCACTACCAAGCTGGGGGAAAAGGCAAGGTATATCATAGATTCCGCACCCTTTAAGCAGGGAAAGTTTGCCCCCGCGTCCCATCTTCCCATCGTTGGACCGGACCATTTCCATGAACACCCGGTGGATGCCATCATAATCACGGCCCCCGGTTATACGGATGAGATAGCGGCAAGCATACGCCAGAAGTTCGGGACCGCCGTGGAAATCAGGGCCATGCGTTCCAACCATCTGGAGATGGTTTAGGAGGGATGATAACATGCGCGTAGTAATTACCGGAGCAACCGGTTTTATCGGAAGCAATCTGGCCAGGGTGTTTCTGGAGCAGGGGGCCCATGTGTACGCCCTGGTGCGTCCGGGTTCCCTTCATCTGGACGCCCTTCCTGTTCATGAGAGACTGCATACAGTGGCCTGCGACCTGGCCCATGTTTTGGAATGCGTCCCTGAGGTGGGACATGCAGACGGCTTTTTCCATATGGCCTGGGGAGGTGTGAACCGGGAGGAGATAGACTCGCCGGAGGTTCAGGCCCGCAATGTGGCAGGCTCCCTGGACTGTGTGGAGGCAGCCGGACGTCTGGGATGCCGGGTATTCATGGACGCTGGTTCCAGAGTGGAATACGGGGCTGTTGACGGAATCATGGAAGAGGAAGCGCCCTGCCGTCCCATCAATGAATACGGAAAGGCAAAATGGGAGTTTTACCAGAAGGCAGCTCCCCTTTGCAGCCGTCTGGGCCTTCACTATTACCATCTGAGATTTTTCAGTGTGTATGGCTGCGGGGATCATCCGTGGTCCATCATATCCACCCTGGTGCGGGATTTAAGGCAGGATAAGAAGGTTTCCCTGAGCGCGTGCAGGCATATGTGGAATTTTATGTATATTGAGGATGCGGTACAGGCAGTATATGAATTATACAGGCAGGCCGTAAATGAAGAACCTGGTTTAAAAAAGGACAATTTGCGCAGTCCCATAAGCGCTATTGTCAACATAGCCAGCCAGGATACCAGGCCCCTCCGGTCCTTTGTTGAGGAAATCCATGATATCGTAGGATTTAAGGGAACGCTGGAGTACGGGACCTTTGTACAGGCCAAAGAGGGCGCCCTGTCCATCCGGCCTGACATTACCAGACTTAAGAGACTCACAGGCGGCAGATGGCAGGAGCGCTATACCTTCCGCCAAGGCATCGAAGAAACCATAGAGAAAGAAGAAGCATAGAGAGATATGAAGAAAATCAGCGTATTGATTCCCTGTTATAATGAAGCGGAAAATGTAGGCCCTATCAGCAGGGCAGTGACGGAAATCCTGGAAAAAGAGCTGCCGCAGTATGACTATGAGCTGGTATTCATTGATAATGATTCCACAGACGGCACCAGGGATATCATCCGGGGCCTGTGCGCGGACAACCCGCGCATCAAGGCCATACTCAATGCCCGGAATTTCGGCCAGTTCAATTCCCCCTATTACGGAATGCTCCAGGTCACCGGAGACTGCGTCATTGAGATGGTGGCGGATTTCCAGGACCCTGTGGAAATGATACCTAAATACATCCATGAGTGGGAGAAGGGATATAAAATCGTTATCGGCATCAAGACCAGCAGCAAGGAAAACCGTCTGATGTACTGGCTCAGAAGCTGCTATTACAAGACCATCAAGAAATTGTCGGATGTGGAGCAGATTGAGCATTTTACCGGTTCCGGTCTCTATGACAGGGAGTTCATCGAGGTCTTACGCAACCTGGATGACCCCACTCCTTTCCTCAGGGGAATCGTGGCTGAGCTGGGATACCGCCGCAAGGAGATTCCCTATGAGCAGCCGCGCCGCAGGGCGGGCAAGACCCATAATAACTTTTATCGTCTGTATGACGCCGCCATGCTCAGCGTTACTTCCTATACAAAAGCAGGCCTGCGTCTGGCTACGATTTTCGGCAGCATATGCGCTGTTGTCAGCATGCTCATCGCCATGGTCTACCTGGTAATGAAGCTGATTTGGTGGGACCGTTTTCCGGCAGGCATGGCGCCCATGCTGATCGGAATGCTGTTTTTGGGGTCGGTACAGCTGTTCTTCATCGGTTTTCTGGGAGAGTATATCATGAGTATTAACCAGCGGGTGATGAAGCGGCCCCTGGTTATTGAGGAAGAGCGTATTAATTTTAACGAGGAAGAGAAAAAGGGCGGTAATGAAGCATGAAATATAAGATAGACGTGGTACGCATCCGGGAGAATTCCATTACCCTTAACGGATGGGCTATAGGTAAATCCCCTGACAGCAAGGCCACCTTCCGGGTGGAGGATGAGAAGCGCCAGCCGGTAAAATTTAAGCATGTAAATACCCGCAGGGATGATGTGAGCCAGATATATTTTAAGAAGGTCTATGACCGGGAATTTGGATTTGACATCCAGTTTCCCTATGAGCGGGGGAAGGATTATTACCTGCTGATCCGCTGTGAGGGACGCCAGGCAAAAATCAAGTACAATGAGGAACTGATTGCCAGGCGGGCCAGCGTGGCCCACAAGCGCATGGAGAAGCTTAAGGACCTGATGAACATGGAGACAGTCCATGTGGCCATGGATTTTTGGAAGGAGCATGGCCTTAAGGCCCTTGTGGTCAAGTCAAAGCACAAGCTGCAGGGAATTGACAATGATTATGATTACAGCGAGTGGTATGAGCTGACCAAACCAACGGACGAGGAGCTGGCGGAGCAGAGAAAGCATTTATTTGACTTTGAGCCCATGCTGTCTGTTGTGATTCCCGCCTATAAGACCCCGGAGCGCTATCTCAGGGAAATGCTGGACTCTATCATGGAACAGACCTATACAAACTGGGAGATATGTGTTGCAGACGGAAGTCCCAGGGGTGAGGGGCTGGAGCGTGTGCTTAAGAAGTACGCGGACCGTGACCGGCGTGTGCGCTATGAGATTCTGGGCAGCAACCGCGGAATCTCAGGCAATACCAATGCAGCCCTGGATATGGCCAGGGGAGACTTTGTCATCCTGGCCGATCATGACGATACGCTTCCTCCCAATGCTTTTTATGAGGTCGTGAAGGCAATCAATGAAAATCCCGACTGCCAGGTTATTTATTCTGATGAAGATAAGCTGGACATGGATGGAAAGGCCCTGTTTGACCCTCATTTCAAACCGGATTTCAACCCGGATTTGCTGACCAGCGTCAATTATATATGCCATCTGTTCGTCATAAGGCAGGATTTGTTAAAGCAGGTGGGCGGATTCCGCCAGGAGTTTGACGGCGCCCAGGATTATGATTTCATTTTCCGGTGTACGGAGGCGGCAAAGAGGGTATACCATATTCCAAAGGTCCTCTATCACTGGCGCTGCCATCAGAATTCCACGGCCAGCAACCCGGAGAGCAAGATGTATGCCTTTGAGGCCGGATCCAGAGCCATCATGGCCCACTATGAGCGTATGGGAATTCCGGCAGTGAAGGTGGAGAAGGGCGTGGATTACGGCATTTACCATACCACCTTTGAGATACAGGGGGAACCTCTGGTGTCTGTCATCATCCCCAACAAGGACCACAGCCAGGACCTGGATGTGTGCGTGCGGTCCCTGATGGAGAAATCGTCATACCGGAACCTGGAATTCATTATCGTGGAAAATAACAGTTCCCAGAAGGAAACCTTTGCCTACTATGATAAGATGCAGGCGGAGCACACCAATTTCCGGGTGGTTACCTGGAAGGAGGGCTTCAACTATTCAGCCATCAATAATTACGGAGCCTCCTTTGCAAAGGGTGAATACCTGCTGCTGCTCAACAATGACACGGAGCTGATTGAAGAGGACAGTATAAATGAAATGCTGGGATTCTGCCAGAGGGAGGATGTGGGCATTGCAGGAGCCAGACTTCTCTATGGGGATGACACCATACAGCACGCCGGAGTGGTCATAGGCTTTGGCGGCATTGCGGGCCATACATTTATCGGACTTCATAAGGCCGAGAACAGCTATTTCCACAGAGCCATGTGCGCCCAGGACTACAGCGCCGTCACGGCGGCCTGCCTCATGACAAAGAAATCCGTCTTTGACCAGGTGGGAGGTTTGAGCCCGGAGCTGGCAGTGGCCTTTAATGACATTGATTACTGCATGAAAGTACGCGCCCTGGGGAAAATGGTAGTGTATGCGCCTTATTCATGCTTTTACCACTATGAATCCAAGTCCAGAGGACTGGAGGATACGCCTGAAAAGATAGCCCGCTTTAACCGGGAGGTGGCCATTTTCGTACGGAAGTGGCCTGATATCATTCAAAATGGCGACCCCTGCTACAACCCCAACCTGACGCTGCGCAAATCAAATTTTGCGCTCAGGGACCTTCTGAAGGAAAAAATAGGTGAGCCTTATGACCTTAAGGTTTACGAACAGTTTGCGCCGGAGGACGATACGAAAGCACATGAGTGACCATAGAAATGATTATGAAGCAGAATGCGATTATAAAGCGGGACGCGGCAATGAAGCGGGATGCGATAATAAAGCAGGATGCGGCAATGAAGCGGGACGTGGCAATGAAACAGAAAAAGAACTGCTTTCCAAGGTGAAACTGGAAATACGAGCGAAGAACAGGCAGGCGCAGAAAGGTAACCATCGTCATACCCAATTATAACGGGCTTAAGTTTATGGAACCCTGTTTCAAAGCTCTCAGCATGCAGATTTGCCGGGATTTTGACATCCTGGTGGTGGACAACGGTTCCACAGACGGAAGCGTGGAGTGGCTGAAGGAGCAAGAGATTCCGGCCATTTTCCTGCCGGAGAACACCGGGTTCTCAGGCGCGGTGAATGTGGGCCTTAAGGCGGCGGCGACTCCCTATGTGATTCTGCTCAACAATGACACGGAGCCGGACTTCCACTATGTGGGAGAAATGATTAAGGCCATTGAGCGCTCCCCAAAGATATTTTCCGTCAGCTGCAAGATGATTCAGCTCTGCCACAAGGAGCTGATGGACGATGCCGGGGATATGTACAGTCTGTTGGGCTGGGCATACCAGAGAGGGGTGGGACGCTCATCCGCAAAATATAACAGGGCCTGCCGCATCTTCTCGGCCTGCGCCGGGGCAGCCATCTACCGCCGGGAGGTGTTTGATGAAATCGGATACTTTGACGAGATGCATTTTGCGTACCTGGAGGATTTGGACGTTGGCTACAGGGCCAGAATTGCGGGATATGACAACATCTACTGTCCCACGGCCATGGTTTATCATGTGGGAAGCGGCACCAGCGGTTCCAAGTACAATCCCTTCAAGGTAAAGCTGGCTGCCAGGAATAATATTTATCTGAATTATAAAAACATGCCCCTTTTGCAGCTGGCGGTGAACCTGGTTCCGATTCTCCTGGGAATGGGACTTAAATACATGTTTTTTAAGAAAAAGGGATTTGGAAGGGATTATGCGGCTGGCGTGAAGGAAGGCCTGGCAACCGCTAAAAGGTGCCGGAAGGTGCCTTACAGCAGGGAACGGCTTAAAAATTATCTGGCCATTGAATGGGAATTGATTACAGGGACCCTTATCTATGTTTATGAGTTTGCCGCAAGGCAGATTGCTAAATTATGAACTTTTTCGAAATTAAGAGAAATGTTATAGAATAATGACGGCTTATCATGTATAATAACAACGATATTTACGGTAAGAAGGGATTCCCTGAGAAACCAAGGTGAAATACAATGATAAAAGATAACCAGAAAAGGCTGAACCGCATGCATGTCCTGCTGGATATACTGGTCACTGTGGTGGCCTATGCTCTGGCATGGTTCATTGTCATCAGCGGAAAGGTACTGCCCTTAGACGAAGGCGTGCTAAAGCCCCAGGTATATTTTATGGCGCTCATTTTTATCGTGCCCATATACCTGATTCTATATGCCAGTTTCCATCTGTATGTGCCCAAACGGATTCAGGGGCGGCGTTCGGAACTGGCCAATATCTGCAAGGCCAATGTCATCGGCCTTATGCTCTTTACGTTCGTGCTTTTTGGCCTGCGAAGGTTCGTAAGCCATCTGAGCTATTTCTCCACAAAGATGATTCTGGCATTCTTTGCGGCCAATATCATCCTGCTGGAAGCAGAGCGGATATCAATACGCATCTTCCTGCGCTCCCTGCGGACCAACGGCTATAATCAGAAGCATGTGCTCCTTATTGGCTACAGCCGGGCGGCCGAAGGGTTCATCGACAGGGTCAGCGTCAATCCGGAATGGGGTTACCATGTCCAGGGAATCCTGGATGACCACCGGCCGGCCGGCTTTGCATATAAAAAGGTACAGGTGCTGGGACCCACCAATCATCTGGAGGATTTCCTGGCGTCCAATACGCTGGACGAAATAGCCATTACCCTGAGCATCAAAGAGTACTCTAATCTGGAACAGATTGTGGCTGCCTGCGAGAAATCAGGCGTGCATACAAAGTTCATACCGGATTATAATAACATAATACCGACGATTCCCTATATGGAAGACCTTCAGGGACTTCCGGTAATCCACATCCGCCATGTGCCCCTTACCGGGGTGTTTAACGCCACCATGAAACGGATAGTGGATTTAGCCGGCGCTCTGTTTGGTCTGATTGTATTTTCGCCTCTCATGCTGGTTACGGCTCTGCTCATCAAAATCACTTCACCAGGGCCCGTGCTTTTCAGCCAGGAGAGGATAGGGCTGCACAACCGTCCCTTTAAGATGTACAAGTTCCGTTCCATGGAGGTTCAGGACCCGGGCAGGGAGCGCAGCCAGTGGACAACGCCCCATGATCCCAGGGTAACGCCTGTGGGACGTTTCATACGCAAGACAAGCATTGACGAGATGCCCCAGTTTTTTAATGTCCTCATTGGTGATATGAGTCTGGTGGGGCCCCGGCCGGAGCGGCCGCTGTTTGTGGAAAAATTTAAAGAAGAGATACCGCGGTATATGATTAAGCATCAGGTGCGTCCGGGACTCACGGGCTGGGCCCAGGTCAATGGCTACCGCGGGGATACATCAATTACCAAGAGGATTGAGCATGACCTTTATTACATTGAGAACTGGAGTCTGGGTTTTGACTTCAAGATTATGTTTCTCACTGTTTTCAAGGGATTTATTAATAAAAATGCATATTGATATGCATGACGTTTGCGTTAAGAATGCTCCTGCGTTTTAGCCGTGCCCGGATACAGTCTGCGGGTCAGGGGAGCGGGGCTGCTTATGAATGATTAGCGCCTGGTTTACGTGATGGAATGAGGATGGACGAATGAATCGTGAGTTTGACAATGGATTTGATGAGGAAGAAGAGAGATTAAGAAGCCGCAGCAGGAAGCGCGATTTGGGCGCCGGTGCCGGGGCTGATTCAGATACAATGCCCCGCGGGCGTACCGGAGGCAGCGGGCAGGAGATAAGGGGCGCCGGACAGGCGGGCCGCGCAGGTTCGGGAGGCGGATCCAGGCAGGGAACGCCGG
>ERZ791917.1306-NODE-1306-length-14653-cov-14.484450_pt1 | contig 14653 bp, 10 predicted proteins | sample MGYA00510138_ERZ791917 | MGnify/ENA primary metagenome ERZ791917 (study PRJEB30046, sample SAMN00792102) | human gut metagenome | study: EMG produced TPA metagenomics assembly of the A metagenome-wide association study of gut microbiota in type 2...
GCTCTCGCCGCGGCCGGAGCGGACGGCATCGCGGTCGTTTCGGCAATCTGCGGCACCGCGGACCCCCGCGCCGCATCAGAAGCGCTTCTCGCGGCTTTCCGTTCAGGATTGAAAAAATAACCTGAGGTGCCAGGAAGAGCCCCGTTTCCCTGGATTGATTCCGCCGCTAAAAGAAGGCAGAACCGCGGGGCAATCCTGATAAAATCGAGCTGCTGACCATACGGTCTGAGGCTCACGCCCGGACCGTACGGAACCTTATTTCTTTTGAGGCAACCGAAGAATGGCTTTGTTCTCTGAAAGCAAACTGAAAAAACTCCGCTATCCCTACAACACAGCAAGGATGGTGAGTCTCGTGAAGGCAATCGAAACCTCGGATGCGGGCGGCAAGTACTGGTCCAAAACCGAGGCTGAAGAGATCACCGCGGAGCTGAGCCGGGAAACCACTCCGGGCTCCAAGGCGTCGGATTTCATCCAGAAGCGCGCCGCGCTCGCCTTCTCCCGGATGTCGAAACGTTCCCCGACGCTTCTCACGATGAAGCTGAACTACGGCTCCCGATCGCTTGTCGCGCTCTGCCTCATTCTCGGTTCTTACCTGCTCGGCGCTTTCGGTGAACGGTTCCTCTCAACCGGCGCGGAGATCAATCTCTTTTCACCGATCTATCTCTTTATCTTCGGGTGGAGCCTCTTCCTCTACGCGGCGCTCATCATCCTGGGGCTCGTAAGCATTGTCCGGCGCCGTCATATCGAATTCCCGCTCCGCACGACACTCGCAAAACTTTCCGATGGACTCTTCGCCCCGAAGATCATCACCTCCGGTATCCGTCAGGCGTTCCTGAAAATCTGGACTCCGACCGTTCTGAGACTCTCCCAGTTCCGCATCGCCCGCATTCTGCACTGGGCGTTCCTCGCCTTCACGGCCGGCGTGATTTCCAGCATCATCGTCCGGGGTCTCGGCCACAACTATCTGATCGGCTGGGATATCGTCGGGCTGCATAATTCGCCGGATAACGTCTGCGATATCTTCAATACCCTCTTTGGCTGGATCCCCGCGGCACTGAATCTCGGCCCGCTGCCGGACGTGAACACGGTGGCCGCGATGCGTCTCGACCGTCTGCAGGACGCCGCTACAACCTCAGCCGCCGCGGCTGCCGCTTTCGCGCCCGCTGCCTCCTGGCTCCCGCGTCTCTTCATTCTCTACGGCGTTGTCGTGCTGATCCCGCGTCTCCTTCTGATCCTCTGGGATACGATCGGGATCCGGATCCGCTCCGAACGCCTCCCGTTTGAGATGGATGGGTATTTCGCGGATATCCTCCGCACCGCTGAAGCGGCTGTCGCGGGTGCTGCCGCTGCCACAGCGGCCGCCGCCGAAACCGTGCACGAAGCCGCCGCGTCGGATGTGAAGGACGCGGTCGAAGTGAAGCCTGATGAGGAATCCGGAAAGCAGTCCTGATTCCTTACGAAGTCTTCTTTCCTTTTAGCCGCTTTCCAATCCGGAAAGCGGCTTTTTTGATGCCTCCATCAGGAGCACCGCCTCGCCCCCTTCCTTCAAAACGTGAAGCAATCGGGTTCAGACGGCTTCAGGGGACCTCCTGCCTGACCAAACCTTAATCCTCCCCTGCTCCGCGCTCTTTCCGCCCTCAAAGGGGGCTCTCCGCCGCGCCAATCCCGGGTTCGGCGGATATCCGTCTCCGGGGTCCGCTTCCTGCCGCCTTACGGGTAAAAAAATTCCCGGGCTGGAAAAACCAGACCGGGAATCTGAAGATCAGAGTCTTTCAGAAAGCGGATTCCTTACGGAACCATTTCGGAAATCTCAGCCTTCTTCACCTTGCGCACGAGGTCTTCACGCTTCACCTTCAGGTACATGGCGATAGCGGCCGCAACGAACACGGAAGAGTAAACCGAGCAGCAGATACCGACCGTCAGAGCCAGAGCGAAGTAGTGCAGCGCCGGGCCGCCGAAGAAATACATCGACAGCGTCATGCACAGCGTTGAGGAATGGGTGATCACCGTACGGGAAATCGTCGCGGTAATAGCTGAGTTAATCACCTCAACCGTGCTCGCCTTTCTCATCGTCCGGAAGTGCTCACGCACTCGGTCGAAAATAATCACGGACTCGTTCACCGAGTAACCGAGCACGGCGAGCAGACTGGTCAGCACCTGCAGTGAGAACTCCCACTGGAAGAACGCGAACAGACCGGCAACAATCACCAAGTCATGCATATTCGCGATCACGGCGGCGACTGAGAACTTCCACTCGAACCGGAACGCGAGGTAGATCATGATGCCCAAGCAGACAAGCGCGAGAGCGGTGGCGCCGTCAGTGGCGAGCTGCTTGCCCACCTGAGGACCGACAAACTCGACGGAGTGCTGCTTCACGCCCGGAGTCTGGGCGGAAAGAATATCCATCACCTGCTTCGCCTGCTGGCCGGAGGTTTCATTTCCCTTCAGCGGCACGCGGATCAGGATGTCTTTGGCCGTACCGTAGTTCTGCACGGAGACCTCAGGCGAGATCTTCTCAGCCAGAACCTTTCGGATCTGATCCGTGTCAGCAGCGCTCGGATACGTCACTTCAATGTTCGTGCCGCCCGTGAACTCAATCGAGAAGGCAAGCCCCTTCGTCGCAAGGAAGAACACAGCGAGGCAGAACATGATGACCGATGCAATATTCAGGTACAGCGAATAGTGCATGAACGGGATCGTTCGGCGAATGCGGAAAAATTCCATTATTTATCTCCTTGATCCGTTCGGTTATTTACCCGCGGACCCGGTGCCGGCAACCTTCTTGGGAGGGTCGGGGCGCCAGATCTTGCCGATGTGAATCTTCTTCAGGTGCTTCTGACGGCCATAGACCAGATTCACAAGACCGCGGGAGACAAACACCGCCGTGAAGAGCGAGGTCAGAATACCGAGACAGTGCACCACAGCGAAACCGCGGATCGGACCGGAGCCGAAGATCAGCAGAGCGATACCGGCGATGAGAGACGTCACGTTCGAGTCCACAATCGTCGCGAAGGCTCTGTCATAACCTTCCTTGATAGCCACCTGAGGCGTCCTCCAGGCTCTCAGTTCCTCTCGGATACGTTCGTTGATCAGCACGTTCGAGTCGACGGACATACCGATTGAAAGCGCGAGAGCGCCGATACCCGGCAGCGTGAGCGTTGCCTGCAGCATCGAGAGGATGGCAACAATCAGGATCACGTTGAAAAGCAGCGTGATCGCTGAAATGATGCCGAACACCTCGTAGTACATCATCATGAAGATCGACACCACGATGAAGCCGTAGATCGACGCCTTGAAGCCCGCGGCAATGTTTGCCTGGCCGAGGCTCGGGCCGACAAGTCGTTCTTCCACGATTTCCATCGGAGCCGCGAGTGAACCGGCTCTCAGCAGCAGAGCCGTATCCGTCGCTTCGATCGTCGTCATCGCGCCGGAAATCTGCACGTGACCGCCGCCGATTTCCTGACGGATCACTGGGGCCGTCACCACCTGGCCGTGTCCCTTCTCGAAGAGGATGATCGCCATGCGCTTGCCGACGTTATCGCGGGTCACTTCCTTGAAGATCCGGGCGCCCTTGTTGTCGAGCGTCAGATTCACGGTCGGTTCCTGCGTCTGGGAGTCGAAGCCCGGCTGTGCGTCCTGAAGGTTTTCACCGGTCAGCAGCACGCGGCGGCGGACGAGCACCTGGTGGTTCTCGCGGTCAGTGAAGACCTCGTCACCGAACGGAACCGTGCCGGATGCCATCTGGGTATAAGCCTCAGGCGTGTCATCCACCATGCGGATTTCGAGCGTTGCCGTACGGCCGAGAATGTCCTTAGCCTTCGCCGTATCCTGCACGCCCGGCAGCTCAACCACAATGCCGGTCGCGCCCTGCTGGGCAATCACAGGCTCCGCAACGCCGAGTTCATTGATTCGGTTATGCAGCGTGGAGATATTCTGCTTGATCGCGTAGTCCTGAACGTCGCGGATCGCCTTATCGGTCATGCGGGCAACAATCTGATAGTTGCCGCCGTCCTGACGGTCTTCAAGCGCGAGATCCGGATCGGTGCCGCGGATCAGATCGAAGGCCTTATCGCGGGAGTTCTCATCCGGGAACTGCATCACGATCGTGTCGCCGGAGCGGTCAACGCCGTTATTGCGGATGTCCTTATCGCGGAGCTGCGTGCGGATATCGGCCGCGTTCGAGTCAATACGCTTCTGAATGGCGGCCTTCATATCGACTTCGAGACGGAAATGCACGCCGCCGCGAAGGTCAAGACCGAGGTACATCGGCTTGCCGCCGATCGCCGAGAGCCATTCCGGAGTGTTCGGCACGAGGTTCAGCGCGATCACATAATCCGGGTTCGTCGGATCCGGGTTCAGAGCCCGTTCCAGCACCTCACGGCCCTGAAGCTGGAGCTCGGAGTCCGTCACGCCGAAACGCACGCGGACGCTGGCGCTCGACTGCTGGCTGCCGGCATCCAGGTGGACGGCCTGAGGCTTGATTCCTGCGGATCGCAGCGCGTCCTCAACCTTCGCCATGGTGGCATCCGTTACCTTCACCGTCGCCTTTCCGGGAGAGACCTGAATAGCAGGCGACTCGCCGAAGAAGTTCGGGATCGTGTAGAGAATACTGATGACGAGGGCAAACAGGATGATGAGGTATTTCCAAATGGGATAACGATTCATCTTGACTACCCAAAACCCGGCCTGATAAGCCGGGCATAAAGAATAATGCAGACCCGCTCGGGCGCTGTATCCAGCGTGAGCAGGGCCTGCCTCAGGAAGCCCGGAAAGGCTTCCTCAATAAATCTGTCCTGCGCGAAACCGGCTTCTCAGAACTTGACGGTTCCCTTCGGGAGCACGTTCGCGATGGTCTGACGGGCCATGACGATCGTCACCGGGGTGCCTTCGACGGTCGAGATCTGGATCTTGACGTTCTGTTCGTCGAGATCAGCGACCTTGCCCATGATGCCGCCGGCGGTCATCACTTCATCGCCCTTGTTGAGACCTTCGACCATCTTCTGGTGTTCCTTCGCGCGCTTCTGCTGCGGGCGGATCAGGAAGAGCCAGAAAACGACGATGATGAGAATGAGTGGCAGGAACTGCATAAGAGCGGCGGAAGCACCGCCGGCTGCGGCGTCCGCCGCGAGAGCATCAGAAATCAGAAACATGAGGTCTCAAGTCCTTGTTTATTCATTAGCCGAAAAGGGTACAGTCCCCCGGCCGGAAATCAATCAGCTGATTATAAAGGAATAGGCCTCCCCGCTGTGCCAGCCGGGGAGGCCCTTCAGAGTGCGGAGCGTCAGCCGACGCCGCGGGCGCGGTCGCGGTAGAACTGCTCTTTCCACTCCTCAAACGTTCCCTTCTCGAGCGCGTCGCGCATCTCAGCCATCAGCGTGAGATAGAAGTGAATGTTGTGGATCGTATTCAGACGGGCTCCGAGAATCTCACCCACCTTGTGCAGGTGGTGGAGGTACGACCGATCGTAGTTGCGGCAGGTGTAGCAGTCGCAGCTTTCATCGAGCGGCGCGAGGTCCTTGATGTACTTCGCGTTCTTGATCTTCACGTCGCCGTAGCGGGTGAAGAGCCAGCCGTTTCTCGCGTTCCGGGTCGGCATCACGCAGTCGAACATGTCGATGCCCTGGGAGACGCCTTCAACCAGATCCTCAGGCGTACCGACACCCATCAGGTAGCGGGGCTTGTCGTCCGGGAGCTGGCTCACGATCTCCTCTTCGATCCGGTTCATCTCAGCCTTCGGTTCTCCGACCGAGAGGCCGCCCACCGCGTAGCCGTCAAAACCGATATCGACGAGTCCGTGAAGCGACTCTTCGCGCAGGTGCTTATACATGCCGCCCTGAACGATGCCGAAAAGCGCGTTCGGGTTCCCGAGGCGGTTGAATTCGTCCTTGCAGCGCTTCGCCCAGCGAAGCGACATGCGCATCGAATCCGCCGCCTGCTTCTCAGTCGCGGGCTTGCCGTCGATTTCGTACGGCGTACATTCGTCAAGCTGCATCACGATGTCGGAATTCAGCACAGTCTGGATCCGCATCGACTCTTCAGGCGACAGGAAAAGACGCCGGCCGTCGATCGGGGAGGCGAACTTCACGCCCTCCTCGGTGATCTTCCGGATACCGCGAAGCGAGAAGACCTGGAATCCGCCCGAATCGGTCAGGATCGGACGATCCCAGTGCATGAAGTCATGCAGCCCCTTATGGAGCCCAACCACTTCAAGCCCCGGACGGAGCCAGAGGTGGAAGGTGTTGCCCAGAATGATCTGGGCACCGTTGTCCTTCAGCTCCTCCGGCGTCATCGACTTCACGGTGCCGCAGGTGCCGACCGGCATGAAGATCGGCGTCTGCACGACGCCGTGATTCAGGTGCAGTTCACCGCGGCGGGCTTTGCCCGACGTTTTCAGAACTTTAAAAGATAGCGCCACGGGCGTGTCCTCCGTTATTTGGCCTGGGGGGCATTTTCGAGGAACATGGCGTCCCCGTAAGAGAAAAACCGATATTTGTTTTCAATCGCGTGACGGTACGCGTCAAGGATCCGCTCGCGGCCCGCGATGGCGGAAACGAGCATCACGAGAGTCGACTTCGGGAGATGGAAGTTCGTGATCAGAGCGTCGATCGTATTGAACTTGTAACCCGGGGTCACAAAGAGCGTCGTATCGCGGGCACCGGACTGAATCCGGCCCGGAGCCACTGCCGCGGCTTCAAGCGTGCGGAGCGACGTGGTGCCGACAGCCACAATGCGGCCGCCCTTCGCCTTCGTCTCATTCACCTTTGCCGCCACTTCAGGCGACACCGAGTACCACTCGGAGTGCATCTTGTGCTCAGAAAGCTTCTCCTCACGGACCGGCTGGAAGGTGCCGGCGCCGACGTGCAGCGTCACATACGCTTCGTCGATCCCCTCTGCCTTCAGTTCATCGAGGAGCTCGCGCGTAAAGTGCAGACCCGCGGTCGGCGCGGCCACCGCGCCCGGGATCTTCGCGTAAACCGTCTGATAGGTCGACTCGTCCTTCGCGTTCGCGTCGCGCTCAATATAAGGAGGCAGCGGCGTGCTGCCGAACTTATCAAGAAGCGGCAGCACAGCATCCGGGAACTCGAGCTCAAAGAACTCGCCCTCGCGCTCACCCACCTTCACCGGGAGCTTCTCACCCTCGTGGTTCTCGAAAATCACTTCCGTCCCCGCCTTCGGGGACTTGCTCGCGCGCATCATCGCGATCGCGCTCTTCTCTCCGGTCACGCGCTCAATCAGAGCCTCAACTGCGCCGCCCGTGGCCTTGTGACCGCGGAGACGAGCCTTGATCACGAACGTGTTGTTCATGACGAGGAGATCGCCCGGGCGGAGGAGCTTCTTGATGTCGTGGAAAAGGAGATCTTCGTATCCGCCCTCAGGCACTACATGCAGCAGCCGGCAGTTGTCGCGCTGTTCCAGCGGAAACTGGGCAATAAGTTCTTCGGGAAGATCGAAATCAAAATCAGATAGATATTGTTCTGTCATGGCTTGACTGGCCAGATAAAGAAAGGAAACGTGGAATTATACGCAGTGGGCAGATTTCGGCAGAGAGAGACGTAAATTTGACAGATGTCAAATCTTCTCAAACGTTAAATGAGAATTATTTTCAATTGGTGATAGTATTTGGCTCATCAGTTCCACGGGGTCGGGACTGGTTAAGCAGTTGGATCGGCAGAGCTTCTCCTCTCTGCTGGTTTTCAGGTATCTCTTTTAGGGGCGGCGTGGACAGACGGCCGCCCCCTTTTTTTTGCGGTTTGGACCAAAGAGAAACCTTTTTTGGCATAATATGACGTCTTTGCATCATGCATTGTCACATTGCCCGGGTGGCGGAATGGTAGACGCAGCGGACTCAAAATCCGCCGACTAAACATCGTGAGGGTTCGAGTCCCTCCCCGGGCACCATCTGATTTTTCCCATTCTCTTCCGCTCTGCCGCATTCCGCGGCCAGGCTTCCCGTACCCTTCAGACATTTATCTCGTGATATCAAACGAGAGCTGGACATCAGACGCTTTTCCCCGGATAACACGGCACTCCACCGGAATATGTCCATAGGTCTTCGAGACCCGTTTATAGAAAATCAGCGGCATATTGGCGATTTTCGGAGCGAGAAGGCGCTTCGCGAGTTCCTCTGTCCCGATATCCCAGGCAATAAAGTTCGAGGTCTCCACAATCTCAACCCCGAACTCCCGCTCGTAGAAGCTGTAGAGCGATTCATCCGGCTCCAGATTCTTATCAAACCGCTCGAATGTCAGCCCCTTGAAATAGTCTCCCCGCAGATAAAGCTCATCGATCCCCTGAAATTCGCCGGTTTTATCGATCTGGTGACGGAGCACATGAATCACGGGGTCATCTTTCTTCAGACGAAGACGGACAGAGAACTCGTCTCCCGCGGGAATGGTTTCCAGAAACAGAACCTTTCGGTCCACTATGATCATCGGCATCCCATCCCGGGTCTGGAAAGGCTGAAAACGGTTCCAGAAGCCCGCGCCTCCTTCCCGATAGGACCGGACATAGGTGCCAGAGCCCTGGCGCCGCCAGAGAATGCCTTCGTCGCAGAGTTCCCCCACCGCGTGACGAAGCGTTCCGACACTGACTCCGAGTTCGCGCGAGAGCTCGCCTTCAGGCGGCAGCTTCGCCCCGGGAAGCCACTCGCGTGTCTCCAGACGCTTCAGGATCTTCCGTTTCGCTGCTTCGTAAAGCGGTACGCCGTTACCCATCTTCCCTCCTCTCCTTTCGCCCGAAGTATACGGATATCGTCCGGACTTCCGCTGCAAAAGATATACATGACTTCGGTTTTACCCGTTATTTTAAACAGCAGACGTCACAATACAGACTGATACGCGGACACTAGATCCGCTTCAGTCCGGCGGTTTCACCGGAATTTCAACTGGAAGGAGACTCGAAGATGGCAGATGCATTTGACCGCTACGTACCCGAAATGATCGAAACCCGGCGCCGTATTCATAAGCGTCCGGAGCTTGGCTGGACAGAATTCGAAACCACCGCGATCGTCGCGAAGAAACTCACCGAACTCGGTTTTGAAATTCATCTCGGACGCGAAGTGGTGAATCCTGACGCGGTTCTCGGGCGTGATCCGAAAGCGGTTGAAGCAGCCATCACCCGTGCCCGTGAGGCCGGTGTTCCGGAGGAGCTCCTCAGCCGCATGGATGGCTACACAGGCTGCGTCGGTATTCTCGACACCGGCCGCCCCGGTCCGACGCTCGCCTTCCGTCACGATATGGACGCGCTCCCGATTCAGGAGATCACGGATCCCGCTTCTGACCATCTGCCCGCGCGTGAAGGCTTCGCCTCGACCTTCAAAGGCAAGATGCACGCCTGCGGCCACGACTCCCACACCGCGGTCGGCCTCGGTGTTGCGCACTGGCTCGCGGATAACAAGGATCGGCTCTGCGGCCGCATCAAGCTGATCTTCCAGCCTTCTGAAGAAGGGACGCGAGGCGCGGGCGCCATGGTGGCAGCCGGCGTCGTTGATGATGTCGACTGGTTCTTCGGTGCTCACGTCGGTGTCACCGCGAAGACCGGCCATATCCAGCTCTGCGCGGACGGCTACCTCGCGACCACGAAGTTCGATGTGAATTTCACCGGTATTCAGTCTCACGCCGGCGCAAAGCCTGAGGCCGGCCGCAGCGCGCTCCTTGCCGCCGCGAACGCCGCGATCATGCTGAACGCCATTTCCCGCACATCAGAAGGCGACACCCGGGTGTCCGTCGGCCGTCTTGACGCCGGTGAAGGCCGCAACATCACGCCGGCTCACGCTCACATGGAGTGCGAGGTCCGCGGCTCCACGCATGAAGCAAACGAATTCATGTTCTCCCGCGCTCAGGAAGTGGTGAAAGGCGCGGCCGACATGCTCGGCGTGAAGTATGACCTCATCAAGACCGGTCAGGCAACGACGCTCGTCACAACGCCGGAGGCCATGGAGACGATGCGGAAAGCGGCTGAGGCGGTTCCCGGTGTCACCGTGGAGGATATCCACCACTGCGGAGGATCCGAAGACTGCACGCTCTTCATGCGCCGGGTCGCGGAGCATGGCGGGAACCCGGGCTTCTTCCTCTTTGGCTGCGAGAACAAGGGGCACCACCGTCCGGATTTCGATATCCAGGACACGGTGAACCTGAAGCCGGGCTTTGAAGTCTTCACGAACATTGCCACCGCGGTCTGCGGGCGCAAAGACTGACATCTGACACCCAGGGCACCGCTGCCCCAGAGGTAAAAAAAAGGGCGATCCGTCGGATCGCCCTTATTTTTGGCTTTCTCAGGCCGCCTTCTCAGGCCCCTGCTCCGGAAGCCAGAGTTTCACCGCCGCGCCTCCGTCCGGCATATTCGCGGCGGACACCTTCCCGTGATGCGCCTCTGCGATCACGCGTACCAGGGCGAGCCCAAGCCCCGCCTTCCGCTCCCCGCTTTCCGCGGGAGGCGCAGAGGTGGCCTCCCCTGCCGCCACTTCAGCCGCGAAGGCTTTGATGCCCTGCGGAATGCCCTTTCCGTGATCCCGCACCACGATCTCGACCCCATGATTCTTCCCCTGAGCCGAAATCTCAACCGGCGTTCCCTTCGGGGAATACTTTTCCGCGTTATCGATCAGGTTCTCGAGCGCCCGCATGATAAGCGACCGGTCGATCCGGACCTTCGGGAGATCAGAGGACACATCCGTCTGAATCGTCTTCCCGGAATCAATGCTCCAGAACTGTCCCGCGGCTTCCGTGATGAGCTGCGAGATATCGGTCTGCGCGAGATCGAGTTCCGCGTTCCCGGCCTGCAGCCGCGCCATCTCCTTCAGGTTCCCGGTGAGACGGCGAAGCAGCGCGGCCTGCCCCTGAATAGAAGAGACCGCGGCGGAGTACGGGCTCCCGAGCAGCTCAGGGAGGAGTTTCTCCGTGGTCTTCAGAATCGAGTTCACCGGAAGGCTGATATCGCGGGACACGGCGCCAAGCAGCGTCGCGCGCATCCTCTCGGCTTCTCCGCGGATCATCGCGTCTTTCGCGATATTTGAGTACTCGATTCGCTCTATGGTCTGAGCGACCTGCACCGCGCAGGCGTCAAGCAGCCGCTTTGTATCGGGGTTCTCCAACGTCAGGGCACCGGTCGGACTGAGCGCCATCACACCCCAGCAGCGCCGCCTCGTGAGGAGCGGAATCATCCGTTCCTTCGCGGCTGAGAGTGTCATCGTTCCAAGCCCCGCTTCCTGCGAGTGGTCGTAAGACCACTGCGCCACTTCAATATCGGGGAGTTTCTTCGACTTGAAGCTCAGCCGGTCATCGTGATCCGGGAACCCAAGCGAGATATCGGCCTGAAGGAGCGGCGAAAGATGACGCTGCACCACTTCCGCCACCTGTTCCACCGTGATCGACTTCGTGAGTTCCTTCGCGAGCTCCGCCACCGCGGAACTCCGGAAGTCACGCACGCAGGCGAGATCCGCCTCGCGGCGCAGCTTCCCTGACATCAGACCGACATAGACCGCCGTGATGAGGACAAGGAAGAAAGTGAAGATGTACTGCGTGTTATTCGTCGTGAACTTCAGAATCGGCGGCACGTAGAAGAAGTCAAACGCGAGCGCCGCGAGGAACACCGCCCAGGCGGCCGGCCCGCAGCCCCAGACGGCGCCCACCGCGACCGCCATCAGAAGAATCAGAATGATGACGTTCGCGGGCTCGAAGATGGAGAGCAGGAACGCGGTGGCGACAAGCGTCGCCACGCAGGCGATCGTTGCCCAGAGGTAATTGATCGCCGGGGCGTTCCCTTCACCATTCAGCCACTTCGAGCGCTCGCGGGTCTTGGAATCCTCGAGCGCGATCTGCACCACGTCGAGATCCGGGTATCGGGTAAGAAGCTTATCGGCGACCCCCGCGCGGAAAATCGCGAATTTCGAGCGGGGCTTCGCGCCGAGCACGATCTTCGTCACATTGCGGCGCCGCGCGTACTCCGCGATCACCGCGACCGGATCGCTCCCTGAAAGCACCGTGGTTTCGGCTCCGAGCTGACCGGCGAGATTCAGCACATCGAATACCCGCTTCTTCTCTTCACTGTCTGGTCTCGAAGGATCCTCCACGTGGACCGCGATCCACTCAGCCTTCATGCGGTTCGCGAGACGCGCCGTTTCACGCACGAGACGCGCGCTGTCGGTGCTCGTGCCGATCGCGACGAGCAGCCGGTCTTGCGCTTCCCACACGGTCGCGATGGCGCTCTCCTGGCGATACGCCCGCATCTGAGCGTCCACGCGGTCCGCCGTGCGGCGGAGCGCGAGTTCGCGGAGCGCGATGATGTTCCCCTTCCGGAAGAAGTTATGCGCGGCGCGTGCCGCGATATTCGGGAGATAGATCTTCCCTTCGTCCAGCCGCTTCAGGAGTTCGTCCGCCGGAATATCGACAAGCCGCACTTCCCAGGCTTCATCAAAAATCCGGTCCGGCACGGTCTCGCGGACCGTGATCCCGGTGATGCCGGCCACCACGTCATTCAGGCTCTCGAGATGCTGGACATTAAGCGCGGTGTATACATCGATCCCGGCTTCGAGCAGCTCCTCCACATCCTGCCAGCGCTTCGCGTGGCGGCTCCCGGGGAGATTGGAGTGCGCGAGCTCATCCACCACGAGGAGCTGCGGGTGGCGCTTCAGTGCCGCCTCAATATCAAATTCGTGAAGGTTGCTGCGGCCCTGAACGGTCCGCTTCGGAAGAATCTCAAAGCCGTCCAGCAGCTCACTCGTTTCCTCGCGGCCATGGGTTTCCGCGAGTCCCACCACAACGTCGACCCCAGCCTTCAGCTGCGCCTTCGCCTCAGTGAGCATCGTGTAGGTCTTGCCAACCCCGGCGCAGGCGCCGAAGAAGATCTTCAGCTTCCCTCGGCCGCTCTCATCCTCAGACTTCTGTATGGAGGCCAGAAGCGCGTCCGGATCGGGTCTCTCTTCGGTATCGTCTCTCATGGTGCATGCCTCCTCTCTGTCAGTCTTTTAGTCGGTCTAGCGGCGCTTTCCGCTCTTGCCGCTCTTCTCGCTCTGCCGGATCTGCTCCGCTCGCCTGTCAAGCTCCATGTTGAGCGCGAGAACATTGATGCGCTCTTCCCCAAGGAAACCGAGGAACGGCTCCTCAGTCATATCGTGCACGAGCTTCTCGAGATCCTGCTTCTTCATTTTTCTCGCTTTCGCCACGCGCTCCACCTGCCAGAGCGCGTCTTCGGGCGTGATATCCGGGTCAAGCCCGGAGGCGGAGGTTGTCGCGAGATCCTGCGGCACCGGTCCCTTCGCGTCGGGGTTCGCCTTACGCTGCGCCGCAACCCGGTCGCGCACCTTATTGATGAGCCAGGGGCTCGTCGGACCGTCATTCGAGCTCGTCGACGTCATGGCGTTATTCGCGCCCCCCGGGATCGCGCTCGGGCGCCCCCAGAAGTACTTCGGCTGAGTCCACTCCTGCCCGATCAGGCGGCTTCCGACCGGTTTCCCGTCCTTATAGACGATCGACCCGTTCGCCTGCTCCGGGAAAGCTTTCTGAGCGATCACGGTGACCAGCGCGGGGTAACCGACACCGCAGACAATCCCGAGAAGGAGAAAGATGATGATCGCGTTTTTCGCTGCTTTCAGAACCATGGCCTTTGCTCCTAGAAGATCCCGAGATAGGCCAGCGCCATATCAATCGCCTTGATCAGCACAAACGGCACAATCAGGCCGCCGAAACCGTACACCACGACATTTCGCCGCAGAAGCCTGATCGGGGAAGAAGCCTTGTAGTGGACGCCTCGGATCGCGACCGGGATCAGCAGCAGAATGATGAGCGCGTTGAAGATCACGGTCGACAGCACCGCGCTTTCCGGTGACGAAAGATGCATCACGTTCAGCACGGAAAGCTCAGGATAAGTCGTCGCAAAGGCGGCCGGAATAATGGAAAAGTATTTCGCGATATCGTTGCTCACGGAGAACGTGGTGAGCGCGCCGCGCGTGAGAAGCATCTGCTTGCCGATATCGATAATGTCGAGAAGCTTCGTGGGGCTTGAGTCGAGATCAATCATGTTCCCGGCTTCCTTCGCGGCCTGCGTGCCGTTCCCCATCGCGACCGCGACGTCCGCCTTCGCGAGCGCCGGAGCGTCATTCGTTCCGTCACCCGTCATGGCAACGAGTTTCCCCTCGGCCTGATAGCGGCGGATGATCCGAAGCTTATCCTCCGGGGTCGCTTCACCCACGTAGTCATCAAGCCCCGCCTCGGCTGCCATCGCGGCTGCCGTATAGCGGTTATCGCCTGTCAGCATCACAGTCCGGATACCCATGCTCCGCAGCTGATTGAACCGCTGCCGGATACCGGTCTTGATCACGTCCTTCAGTTCCACGATACCGAGAACCCGGCCGTTTTCAGCGACGATAAGCGGGGTCGCGCCGCGGCGGCCCATGCTGATCGCTTTCTGCTCAGCCTCTTTTGGAAGCGCCATCCCTTTCTGCCGTAGCCAGGCGCTGATCGCGGACATGGCACCCTTACGGATGCTACGGTCTCCGAGATCGAGCCCGGACATGCGGGTCTGGGCGCTGAACGCGACAAACTTCGCGCCCTTGAAGGAATTGATATCGATCTGCACGTTGTAGCGCTCTTTCGCAAGCCGCGTGATCGAGTAGCCTTCAGGCGTTTCGTCCGCGATCGACGCGGCGGCCGCGGCCGCC
>ERZ791917.1312-NODE-1312-length-14563-cov-5.545561_pt1 | contig 14563 bp, 8 predicted proteins | sample MGYA00510138_ERZ791917 | MGnify/ENA primary metagenome ERZ791917 (study PRJEB30046, sample SAMN00792102) | human gut metagenome | study: EMG produced TPA metagenomics assembly of the A metagenome-wide association study of gut microbiota in type 2...
CGCCGTGGGGGCAGCGACGATGCGCTTCATGCAGGCGTTGCACTCGGCAGTCTTGAGCGCTTCGGCAGTCACTGCGGCGAGGTAATCGCCGCCAAGGCTCTTTCCTTCTTGATGGGCCTGCTCCACCTTGGCCGCGTCGCCGCCCGAAAGGCCGCTTCGGCTGCGCTGGGCCGGGTCATAGTCCCGGCTGGTGGCCTGCATCACCTGCCAGAGGTGGTGCATCATCTCCCGGCTGTGGGCCTCGGTGAGGCGGCTCTCAGCCAAATCGCTGCGGAGGATGGCCTCCGAAAGGGAAATATTCTGGCTGCGGGCAGCGGCCAGCATCTCTTCACAGGATAAAAACGACACGTCTCAGTCCTCCTCGCATTCTTCCGGCTCGTCGATGTTCAGGCAGGTGACTTTGCGGATGCCCGGCATCACGGCCATCTGCTGTTCCAGCACGTGGGGGATGTGGGAGTCGCATTCCAGCACCATAACGGCGCAGCCGCCCGTCGCGGCGCGGAACACCTGCATAGATGCGATGTTGATGCGGCGCTGGGCCAGCGACATCGTGACCTCGGCGATGCAGCCGGGGGTGTCCTCGTTATGGATGATAAGGGTGTTGCTGTCACCGCCAAAGTCGGCAGGCACACCGTCGATCTCAGTCACGCGGATGCGTCCGCCGCCCACAGAGGCCGCCTTCAGGACGAGGGTCCGGCCCGCCTTACTCTTTAAGGTAAGCACCGTCGTATTCGGGTGGGCGGCACGGAGCTCCACCGGATGGATGGTGAACTTCATGCCGGCCTCCTCGGCCAGCGCGAAGCTGTCGGGCAGGCGGGAGTCATCCGGGCGGAGACCCAGCAGACCCGCCACCAGCGCACGGTCGGTGCCGTGGCCCCGGCCTGTGGTGGCAAAGCTGCCGTAGAGCCCAATGTCCGCCTCGGCGGGGACGTCGCCCAGCAGCTTCTGGGCGGTATATCCAATGCGGGCCGCACCCGCCGTATGGCTGGAGGAGGGGCCGATCATCACCGGCCCGAGAACGTCGAACAGACGCATGAGGTGTACACTTCCTTTCGTTTTGCAGCGCCCGGGAGCCCATTCGCTGACAAAAGAACAGATTTTCTTTCTTTTTATTATACCGCTTTTGAGCTTATTGTGCTATAATAACTTCATAATGTTTTGAATCTTGCCCTTTCAGGGGGCAGCACGGAGGGTAGAACCTATGAAACTGGTAAGCGTGGAAACTCCCGAAAAGAGTGTCTGCAAAATGACTTTCAGCGCTTCGGCTGAGGAGCTGGAAGCTGCGTCCAACGCCGTGTACGAGCGCACCCGCGCAACATACACCATCAAGGGCTTTGCCAAGGGCGAGGCTGACCGCGCCCAGATCGAGGCCGACCGCGGCGAGCACACCTTCTGGTACGACGCCATCAACGATCTGATGGACAAGGACGTCCCGGCCCTGTACAACGCAGCGATGGCAGAACACGGCTTCCACGCTGTGGACGAGCCGGTCTACGACTTGGTCAGCGTGAAGAAGGACGAGGGCTTTGTGGCCACTGCCACCACCGCCCTGCAGCCTGAGCTGAGCCTGACCCAGACCACCGGCTTCAAGACCGAGTGCGTCACCCCGGAAGTCACCGACAAGGAGATCGACGCTGTGCTGGAGCGCCGCCGCGCCATGGCCGCTGAGCTGGTGCCTCACAAGGGTCCGGCCGTCAAGGGCAACATCGTCCACATCGACTACGAGGGCCTGCTGGAAGGCAAGCCTTTCAAGGGCGGCACCGCCCAGAACCAGACCCTGCAGCTGGGCAGCGGCCGGATGATCCCCGGCTTCGAGGAAGGCATCCTCGGCCACAAGGGCGGCGAGGAGTTTGACATCTTCGTCACCTTCCCGGCACGCTACCACGTCAAGGACCTGGCCGGCAAGCCCGTGGTCTTCAAAATCAAGCTGCACGACGTCTGTGTTCGCCAGCTGCCCGCTCTGAACAGTGATTTTGCCAAGAAGGCTGCCAATGTGGACACCATGGACGAATTCCGCGCCCAGATCCGTCAGCAGCTCCACGACAACAAACACGCCGCTGCGCTCAACCGCGCCAAGGACGCCATCCTCACCCAGCTGGCCGCAGCCGCTGAGGGCGAGCTGCCCAGCGTTCTCGTCGAGAGTGCCTATCAGCAGGAGATGGAGCAGATCCAGCAGCAGCTGCAGATGCAGCGCCTGAGCCTCGACCGCTACCTGAGCCAGATCCATCAGACCCGCGAGAGCTTCACTGCCGCTGTCCACACTGCTGCGGAGAAGAACACCCGCGCCCGGATGGCCCTGCTGCAGATCGCTCAGAACGAGGGCCTCGTCCCCACTGAGGAGGACATCGACAAGACCCTGTCCGAGCGCGCTGAGCGCACCAAGAAGACCCTCGAGGAAGTCAAGGCTGCGTCCAACGTGGAGGCCATCCGCCGCAACGAGGGCATCCGCCGCGCTGCCGACTATGTCATCGAGCACTCCACCATCGAAGAGAAATAATTTATCCTGCTTTTGCGCCTGCACCACTGTGCAGGCGTTTTTTATTGTTCATTTTTTCTCTCTTGACTTTTTTTCTCTGCTGCGGTATTTTTAGGGTGAGAAATTCTATCCGAGCCTCAGCTGCGGCCCGGACGGATAAAGTAAAATCTTCTGCGGGACATTCCGCTCATCTATTTTATTGCGACAGGAGGTTTTCCTTATGAAAAAGTTTCTTCTCGCTCTTCTGACAGCTGTCACGGCGGCTGCGCTCTTCTGCGGCGCGGCGGCATCTGTGGCCACTTACAGCGCCAGCTATGACGCACCGGCCGGCATCAACGCCATCGTGGTGCAGGACAGCAGCGCTGCGGTCATTCTGCAGGCCGCCGACATCGACCACATCCGCGCCGATTACACCTACACCTCGAGCTACGCCTTTGAAAGCTCCAAGCTCTACGACTTCGCGGTGGCGGGCAGCACCCTCACCGTGACCAAGACCCAGGAGCCCAACGCTTCCCTCCTCATCCAGAGCCAGGACACCCGCAGCTGCACCCTGACGCTGCAGATACCCCGCCAGACGCTGGCAACCATCACCGTCAGCACCACCAACGACAGCATCACGCTGGACGGCGTTTCGGCACAGACCGCCAGCCTCACCACCGACAATGGCCGCATCGAGGTGTCGAACTTCAACGGCTCCACCCTGAGCGGCACCACCCGCAACGGCAAGATCACCATGAGCGGCGTCACCTCCCAGAATGTGGCCGCCACCATCCAGAACAGCGGCACCCTCAAGCTGGAAAACATCTCTGCCAACGTCTGCAGCGCCAAGGTGCAGAACGGCAGCATCACCGGCTCCGTGATCGGCAGCGGCAGCTCTTACGGCCTTGAGCTGGCCGCAGGCGGCGGCAAGATCCGCGTCTCCGACGCCAGCGACAAGAACTTCCTCTTCTTCGGCAAGGACACTCTGCAGCAGAATGCAGATGCCCCCAACAAGCTGAACCTCGCCACCAAGAACGGCGACGTTGATGTCGAGTTCGTCCGTTAAAAGAACATTAAAAATGCCTGTGCAGCATCTGCCGCACAGGCATTTTTTTGTCCGGATACGGTCAGCTGAGCCAGTTGAAGCCCATGACCACCACGCCGAGGATAAAACGTTCATACTTCTCCTTCCAGAATGGCGTCCAGATTCTCATTTATAATGTCCATCGTCTCGAAGAACGCCTTTCGCTGTGCTTCATTGGTGTGTTCCAGCAGACTTGCGCCAAATTCCTCCTGCAAGGCCCGGCCCTGCTCGATGATGGGGCAGGCTTTTTCGGCGCAGCGCAGCAGGGTGCGGCGGCGGTCGCCGGGGTCAGCCTCGCGGACGAGGTAGCCCTCCTGCACCAGACGGTCTATGTTCACCGAGACGAGGTTTGCTTTCAGTTTGCGCACCTCCACCACGTCGCTGGCGGTCTGGTAGCCGGGGTTGTTGGCGAGGAACATCAGGATGTCAAAAGCCGTCTGGGGCAGATGGAGCTTCTGGCACAGGGGCTTGCAGAGGGCGGCGTAAGCCGCCGAGGTCTTCCGCCCGAATTCGATGCCCGGGGTATTCATGGGGTGCCTCCTTGTGATTCAAAATTATATCATTCAAATTTGAAGTAATAATAGCATAAAAACGCAGCGATCGTCAAGAGAAAAGGAGCGGCCCGCATCTTGCAGGCCGCTCCCTGTTTCCGTTTTCTTTACAGCATCATGATGAGCCGCGTGCCGAAGGCCGCCAGCCATGCTACGATGCACTGATTTGCCACCATGATAAACGCCCACTTGCCGCCCAGCTCCCGCTTGACCGAGGCCACCGCCGCGATGCAGGGCGTATAGAGCAGGCAGAACACCAGCAGGGGTGCAGCCGCCGCCGGGGACAGCGCGGCGGCAAAGGCCGCAGAGGAGCCATAGAGGATGGTGAGGGTCGAAACGACGCTCTCCTTGGCCATAAAGCCGGTGATCAGGGCCGTAGACACCCGCCAGTCGGCAAAGCCCAGTGGCGCAAACAGCGGCGCGATACCGCTGGCCAGCCATGCAAGGATGCTCTGCTGCGGGTCAGCGGTGAGGCTGAGCCGCAGGTCGAAGCTCTGCAGGAACCAGATGATGATGGTCGCCACAAAGATGACCGTAAAGGCGCGCTGGAGGAAATCGCGGGCCTTTTCCCAGAGCAGCTGGACCACATTCTTGAGGCCGGGCAGGCGGTAGTTGGGCAGCTCCATCACAAAGGGGACTGCCTCGCCCTTAAAGACACTGCTCTTCAGCAGGATGGCCATCAGAATGCCCACCGCAATGCCGAGGAAATAGAGGCTGACCATCACCAGAGCCGCGTGCTCCGGGAAGAAGGCCGCCGCAAACAGGCTGTAGATGGGCAGCTTGGCCGAGCAGCTCATAAAGGGGGTGAGCAGGATGGTCATTTTGCGGTCGCGCTCCGAGGGCAGGGTGCGGCTGGCCATGACGCCGGGGACGGTGCAGCCGAAGCCGATGAGCATTGGCACGATGCTGCGCCCCGAGAGGCCGATGCGGCGGAGAAGCTTATCCATCACGAATGCCACGCGGGCCATGTATCCGGTATCCTCCAGCAGAGAGAGGAAGAAGAACAGGGTCACGATGATGGGCAGGAAGCTCAACACACTGCCCACACCGGTGAAGATGCCGTCGATGACCAGCGAGTGGACGGCTGCGTTGACGTTCCACGCCGTGAGGGTGGAGTCCACCGCGGCGGTCAGGGCATCAATGCCCACTTCCAGCAGGTTCTGGAGTGCCAGACCGATGACGCCGAAGGTGAGGTAGAACACCAGCGCCATGATGCCCACAAAGGCCGGGATGGCGGTATAGCGGCCCGTGAGGAACCGGTCGATCTGGGCCGAGCGGAGCTGCTCCTTGCTCTGGCGGGGCTTCACGACGGTCTGCTCCACCAGCTGGTGGATGAAGTGGAACCGCATATCCGCGATGGCGGCGGCGCGGTCCAGACCCCGCTCCTGCTCCATCTGGACGATGATGTGCTCGATTATCTCTTTTTCGTTCTGGTCGAGCTTCAGGGCCGCCTCGATGCGCTGGTCGCCCTCCACGAGCTTTGTGGCCGCAAAGCGCACCGGAATGCCTGCGGCCTTGGCATGATCCTCGATCAGGTGGATGATGCCGTGGATGCAGCGGTGGACTGCGCCGCCGTGATCCTCCTCGCTGCAGAAATCCATCCGGCCCGGCCGCTCCTGATACTTTGCGACATGGAGCGCATGATCCACCAGCTCGTCCACGCCCTCGTTCTTTGCCGCAGAGATGGGCACGACCGGGATGCCCAGCATGGCCTCCATCTTATTGATGCGGACAGTGCCGCCGTTGCCGCGCATCTCGTCCATCATGTTCAGCGCCAGCACCATCGGCGTATCCAGCTCCATGAGCTGCATGGTGAGGTACAGATTCCTCTCGATGTTGGTGGCGTCCACGATATTGATGATGCCCGTGGGCTTCTCGCCGATGATGAACTGCCGGGTCACGATCTCCTCGCTGGTATAGGGCGACATGGAGTAGATGCCGGGCAGATCTGTGACCTCCGTATTCGGGTTGTTCCGGATCGCACCGCTCTTGCGGTCCACCGTCACACCCGGGAAATTGCCGACGTGCTGGTTGGAACCGGTGAGCTGGTTGAAGAGGGTCGTCTTGCCGCAGTTCTGGTTGCCCGCCAGCGCAAAGGTAAGGGTCGTGCCGTCGGGCAGAGGGTTCTCGCCCTTTTTGGTGTGGTAGCGTCCGCCTTCGCCGAGGCCCGGGTGCTCCACCGGCTTTTCACTTTCTGCCGCCGCCTTTTTCACCGCCGGGGCTTTGGCCAGCGTGACCCCGATGCGGGCGGCATCGTCCAGCCGGAGGGTCAGCTCGTAGCCGTGGATGCTCAGCTCCATCGGGTCGCCCATGGGGGCAAATTTGACCAGCGTGACCTCCTCACCGGGGATCAGCCCCATATCCAGAAAATGCTGCCGCAGAGCGCCTTCGCCGCCCACGGTCCCGACCACGGCAGTCTCGCCGATGTTCAAATCTTTCAACGTCATATGGAATGTTCCTCTCGAGCGCGTTTGTTAGTTTGCATTAACAACAGTAATATAGGCTAACTTTCCGGCGTTGTCAAGAGAAACGGGGCTGTTCTGAACTGTTCTCTGAAAAAAATCATGCCGCCTTCCTCGAATATCAGAAAAAGTGCAAAAAATAAGAGCCTGTACCCGGGAAGTACCCGCCGTACAGGCTCTTATCGTTTTTTATTCAGTTCGCGGTGTGATAGCCGTCAGGGTTCTTCTTCTGCCAGTTCCAGCTGTCGGCGCACATCTCCTCGATGCCGTACTCAGCCACCCAGCCCAGCTCGTTTTTGGCCTTGGTGGGGTCAGCGTAGCACTCGGCGATGTCGCCGGGGCGGCGGGCATCGATGACGTAGGGGATGGGCTTGCCGCAGGCCTTCTCGAAGGCATGGATGACATCCAGCACGCTGTAGCCCTTGCCGGTGCCGAGGTTGCAGATGAAGAGGCCGCAGTTCGTTTCCAGCTTCTTGATGGCGCAGACATGGCCGCGGGCCAGGTCCACGACATGGATGTAGTCGCGGACGCCGGTGCCGTCGGGAGTGGGGTAGTCATTGCCGAAGACATGGACCTTCTCCAGCTTGCCCACAGCCACCTTGGCGATATAGGGCATGAGGTTGTTGGGGATGCCGTTGGGGTCCTCGCCGATGAGGCCGGACTTGTGGGCGCCGATGGGGTTGAAGTAGCGCAGCAGAGCCACGTTCAGGGTGGGGTCCGCCTTGCAGACATCGGTGAGGATGCGCTCGGTCATGGCCTTGGTGGTGCCGTAGGGGTTGGTGGTGGCACCCACGGGGAAGTCCTCGGTGATCGGCACACTGGCGGGGTCGCCGTAGACGGTGGCGGAAGAGCTGAACACGAAGTTGTGGCAGTTGTGCCTGCGCATCACATCCAGGATGACCAGCGTGCAGTTGAGGTTATTGTAGTAGTATTCGATGGGCTTGGACACGCTCTCGCCGACGGCCTTATAGGCTGCGAACTGGATGACCGCCGTGATGTCGGGACACTCGGCGAAGATCTTCTCCACATCCTCGTGTTTGGTCATATCGGCCTGATAGAAGCGGAAGTCCTTGCCGGTGATCTGCTTGACGCGGTCGAGGACCACAGGGGATGCATTATAGTAATTGTCCGCCACGACAACGTCGTAGCCGGCATTCAGAAGCTCGATGCAGGTGTGGCTGCCGATGTAGCCTGCGCCGCCGGAAACCAAAATAGCCATGTCCAGTACCTCTCTTGTTCCAAATGTTGCTTCGCGCAGAGCCCTTGTGCTCTGCCTGCCTAAAGGATACCGCTTTTTGCACAGAGAATCAAGTACCGGCTTTTTTATTAAAATGTATTTTTGTTGCATCTTTTCAGCCGGTCTGATGAACTGCAAAGATTTTTAGTCCGCAAGGCATGGAGAGGACACCCAAAAAACAGCAAAGGGCAGCTCCCGCAAGAGAGCTGCCCTTTGCTGCGGCTGATATTTGCTTACAAACGGCCGCACTGACGGCCGGTGAAGAAGCGGAGCGTAGTATTGGCGCGGAAGACTTTGCCTGCCCGCAGCACCGTCGTCGGGAACTCCGGGTGAGAGGGGCTGCAGGGGAAGTGCTGGGTCTCAAGGGCAAAGCCGCCGTACTTTTCCAGCGGGACGCCGCCCTTGCCGGGGGAGGGGCAGTTCTGCAGGAAGTTGCCGGTGTAGAGCTGGATGCCCGGCTGGGTGGTGTACATCTTCATGCTGATGCCGGTCTTGTCGCTGGACGCCCAGGCGCAGAGGCTCTGGCTGGCACCCCGGGGCCGGTCGAGGACATAGCAGTGGTCGAAGCCGCCGCCCGCCATGGTGGTCTGGTAGAAGCCGGTGTCGAGGTCGCGTCCCAGAGGCTTTCCGGTGCGGAAGTCCATCGGCGTACCGTCCACAGGCAGGATCTTGCCCGTGGGGCAGGTCTCGTTGTTGCCCTCGAGGTAGTTGGAAGCGTAAATGCGGAGCTTCTGGCCCAGCACATTGCCGCCGCCGTCGAGGTTGAAGTAGGTGTGGTTGGTCAGGTTGATGATGGTGTCCTCGTCAGTGGACACACGGTAGTCCATCCGCAGGGTGTTGTCCGGCGTGAGGATATACCGCACACTGACCTTCAGATTTCCGGGGAAACCATCTTCGCCCGCCGGGCTTTCGGTCTCCATCAAAAGGGTGTCGCCGAACATCTTCACATCGTAAATTTTGCGGGGGAAGGTGCCGTGCAGGTGATTTTTGCCATTGTTGGCTTCCAGCTTGTAGGTCTTGCCGCTGAGAGAAAATTCCGCATTTTCAATGCGGTTGGCGTACCGGCCCACGAACGCACCGCAGCAGGTGCTGCCGGATGAGTTGAAATCCGCCTCATAGTCGGCGAGGGTGTCGTGTCCGACGACCACATCCACCAGACCCGTTTTTGTAGGGACGAAGAGATTTTTGATCACACAGCCATAGTTCAGCACGCTGACCTCAAGTCCACCGGGATTGGAGATGATGTATTCATCCACCTTATCGCCGTTTTTGGTCACACCAAAGGGCTTGGAGCGGAACTGTGCCATAAGGCTCGCCTCCTTCTTCATTATTTTCGGTCAGGGCAGCGCAGCCCCAACCTCGTCCATAATTATGATTATAGCACAGTTTTCCAGACTTGTGTGAGAATGCTTTTAGATTTATCTTCCAAAATTTCGAGAGATTTTTTGGACATATTGCGAAAACGCCTTTCATCTTAAAAGGCTCTCCCTTTGGGAGAGCTGGCGCGAAGCGCCTGAGAGGGCAAGGACGCTGATAAAAAACTTCGAGCGCGGCGATGGCTCGCTCTGACAAAAAGTCTGCTTATCGCTGCATAGCGGCTCTATCTTACCGGGCTTGCCCTCTCCGTCACCTTCGGTGACACCTCTCCCAAAGGGAGAGGCTTTGCCCTCACGCAAAAAAGAGGCTGCCGCGCTGCGGCAGTCTCTTTTGCGTTTCAATGTGAGGGTCACGCCTCCGGCTGAGCCGCGGCGGCGTTCGACTGCGCGATGTACTCGGCGGCATCATCGGGGATGTCGTCCATCCCGTCGTCACCCACATCGACCACCAGCGGCGGCTTCTTGAAGAGGATGTCGTAGAGGATGGGGACGATGTACAGGGTCATCAGGGTGGCATAGCTCAGGCCGCAGATGATGACGATGGCCATGCCGCTCATGAGCTGGCTCGCCATATCGTTGCTGAACACCATCTGCAGCATGGCCAGAACGGTGGTCAGGGTGGTCATGAGGATAGGACGCATACGGGTCTTGCCGGTGGCGACAAGGGCCGCACGGCGCTCCAGACCGCCCAGACGCAGCTGGTTGGCGTAGTCCACGAAGACGATGCCGTTGTTGACGACGGTACCCATCAGGACGATGAAACCCATCAGGGAGATCATGGTCAGCTGCTGGCCGGTGACCAGCATACCCAGCAGGCCGCCGGTGAAGGCCAGCGGCACCGTGAACAGGACGATGAAGGGGGACAGCAGGCTCTGGAACTGAGCCACCATGACCAGATAGACGAAGGGCAGGGCCAGAGCCATCCACTGCACCATCTCGTCGACCATCAGGTTGACGGTGGAGGACTCGCCGCCCAGCGAGAAGGAGCAGCCCTCGGGCATCTCATCGGAGAGAGCGAAGTCGTCCAGCGTCTTCTGGAGCACACGGGACTGGACCGTGGTGTTGTAGCCGTCCAGCGTGTCGGCAGACACCGTGATGTAGCGGGTCTGGTTCTCGCTGGTGATAGAGTCGGGGGCGGTGCCGGTGGACCAGGTAGCGATGTCACCCAGCGTGCAGGTGCCGGTGGTGATGGCGCCGGTGGCGTCCATGACGCTGGTGGTGAAGGTCATGTCCATCATGTTTTCCTTGGTCACAGGGTCAAGATTGTCGCTGATCTGGACTTTCATGGTGGAGCCGTCTACCGTGACGGGGGTCTCCGCCGTGGTGGTGGTGGTGAGCTTGGCGGCGATCTGCTGGTAGACCTGCGCAACCGTCAGGCCATAGGCGCGGACCTTGTCGCGGTCGATGTCCAGATTGATGGTCGCATCGCCCTGACCCAGGCCGGTGGCGGCATTGGCGAAGCCCTCGGTGTCGTTGACCATCTGGACGACCTTATCGCCCAGTGCGGTAATGGTATCGGCGTCGGGGCCGTAGATCTTGACAGAGAGGCCGCTGCTCAGCTGGCTGGTCAGGTCCTGCATACCGCTGATCTCGACGGTGCCGGTGCAGTTCTCGACACCGGAAACGGCATCATTCAGGGCCTGCTCCACAGCGGCGATCTTAGTGGAGGAGAGGGACTCGTCCAGCATGACGTTGAACTGGTAGCTGCCGTAGCTGTTGGCGGCGCTCAGCAGGTCGGTAATGGCGCTGGGCAGGCCCAGCTGACCGATGTCGATGCCGGCCACAGTGGTATCGGTGGTGACGCCCACCTCTTCCACGCCGTCCACGGCCATGACAGCCTCCACGACCTGTCCGGCCACACCGTAGGATTCCTCTTTGGTCAGGCCGTCGTCGGTGGAGAGGGCGATGGTGGCCTCATTGCTGGAAATTTCGGGCAGAAGGACGACGCCCATGGAGAAGACCTTCCAGCCGCAGAAGGCCAGCAGCACGACAGCGGCCAGCAGCGGCAGAGCGCGGTGCTTCAGGCACCACTCAAGGCTGTGGGCATACTTATCCTGGATCTTTTCGAACCAGACCAGACGCTTCGGCTCAGCCTTTTTCAGGACAGTGGAAGCAGCGGCAGGCACGACGGTGATGGCTACGATGAGAGAGGCCATCAGGCAGTAGCCGATGCACATGGACATGGGCTGCAGCAGGCTGCGCACCGTGCCGGAGGCGAACACCACCGGCAGGAAGACGCAGACCGAAGTAAGGGTGGAGGCCACCACCGACATACCCACCTGACGAGCGCCCTGCACGGCGGCGCGGGCCGCCGGTACGCCCCGGCCCCGCAGACGGTAGATGTTCTCGATGACGACCACCGAGTTGTCCACCAGCATACCGACACCCAGCGACAGGCCCGCCAGCGTCATGATGTTCATGTCGAGGCCGGTGAAGTACATCAGAACGACGGCGAACAGGACAGACAGCGGGATGCTGACGCCGACCACGAGGGTGGGCTTGATGTCCTTCAGGAAGATGGCCAGCACGATGATGGCCAGCGCAGCGCCCACCAGCATACTGCTGATGATGCTGTTGACGATGATGGTGATGTAGTTGCCCTGGTTGGACAGGACGACGACGTGAAGGTCAGAATACTGGGCCTGCAGCTCCTTGAAGGCATTCAGGCAGCCGTCCGAGACGCTGCTGGCGCTGGAATTGGCGTTGCGGAAAATTTTCAGCACCACGGCCCGCTCCCCGTTCAGGCGGGTATAGCTGGCCTCGGCGTTGTCGATGACGGCCACGTCGGCCACATCGGAGAGGCGGACATCGCCGAAGCCCTCGACGTGGAGCAGAAGTGCGCCCTCGATGTCCGAAACGCTGTCGTACTCTTCGCCGACCTTCAGCAGCCAGGACTCGCCGCTCTTATCGGCGACGTAACCGGCAGGCATCGAGAAGTTCTGGGCGTAGATGAGCTGGGCGAGGGTCTTGATGTCCAGCTGCTTGGCCACATCGGCGCTGGCAAGGGCCTTTTCCTTGGTCTCCTCGTAGAGCTGCTTGGCGTCTTCCAGCTGGTTTTCGTAGTCCTTCAGCTTCTCCCGGGCCTCGGTGAACTGCATATAGGCGCTGAGCTGCTGGCTGGAATAGCTGCCCAGAGCGACGGAGAACTGGTTCATCAGGCCGGGGACATTATCCATGGCTTTGATGACCTCGTCCAGAGTCTTATAAATGGTGCTCAGGCTGTTGGAGACTTCCAGCTCGTCGGCAAGGTCGGAGACGGTGCCGTCGCTGGTACCCAGACGGCCCTGCAGCTCCTGCAGAGCGGCGGTGAGCTTATCGGTGATGTCGCGCAGCTCGCCGACGATCTCGATGAGGGAGTCGATGTCCCGCATACCGGTCTGGTTGAACTGGTCCACGACCCGCTGCAGGCCGTCGCGGACGTCGATGAGGGCCTGCTGGATCTCCGGCTCATTGACCACGCCGATGAGCTGGTTGATGCTGCTCAGCAAAGCCTGCGCCTGGTCGCGCACGACGGTGACGGCGTCGGCCACCTCCGTACCCATCTGGGCCATGACGGTGTCAGAGACCGTGTCACCAAAGTTTTTCAGCTGTTTTTCGTACTCGGCACGGCCTGCGGCAATCTGGGCCTCGGCGTCATCGAGCTGGGCGCGGGCGTCGGCCAGCTGGGTGTCGATAAGCTCCAGCAGGCGGGCGTTCACTTCGTCTATCTTATCCTGATTCAGCTGCACCTGCACCATCTTTTCGATGAGGCCGTTGGCCGACACGCTGGAAACGCCGCTGGTGCGGCCCACATAAGGCACGAGGGTGTTATCCACGAAGTCCGACAGATCGTAGACATCGCTGCCCTCCCGGCTGACAGCCACCGTCATAAAGGCGTTCATGTTCAGGCTGTACTCGATGATGGAGGGGGTCAGACAGGTGCTGGGCAGACTGGACGCGGTCTGGTCCACCTTGTTGGAGGTCTTGACCATCGCGCTGTTCATGTCGGTGCCTTCGGCGAATTTCATGAGCAGAAGGCTGTAGTTTTCTGCCGAGGTCGCTGTGATGCTCTCGACGCCGGACACTGTACCCAGCGCGTTCTCCATCACATCGGAGACTTCTGACTCCACACGCTCCGGGCTGGCACCGGGGTAGACGGTGACCACCATGAGGTATGGCGTGCTGATGTCGGGCAGAAGGTTCGTCTGCAGGTTCGTGATGGACACGAAGCCCAGCAGCAGGACCATGATGACCGCAACAAGGATGGTGAACGGCTTTTTGACACTGAATTTTTCCATGATTTCCTATCCATTTCTTTTTTATGCCGCCGCGCGGCAAGAGGTACGCCGCAACCACGGCAGCACCCTCTGAACACTTCTTATCGTTCCTATTATACACGAGGGAATCTCCCTTGCAATAGTCCTGAAGTTAATATTTAACAAAACTTTCCTTAATCCACCTTGGTTTAGGAAGTCAATGGGAAGATCCCGGCTACTTTCTTGCCATATTTCGTGGAAATACGGGCCGGATTATGCTATACTAGAATGCAGAATGGAATTTTATCGCAATTTCAGGCACAGCGCCTATCCAGACTGCATAAGGCCCATGTTCCGGGCTTATATACGTTCGATACGACCCCAAAGAGGAATGCTATGAAGAAAGTTATATCCGTCCGTTTCAAGGACAACGGCAAGACCTATTATTTTGACCCCGCAGACACCCCCATCAAGACCGGCGACTATGTTATCGTCGAGACGGCCCGGGGCGTGGAGTGCGGCGAAGTGGTGCAGGGCGTGAAGGAGATCGCCGACTCCGCTGTCCCCAAGGCCCTCAAGCCCATCACCCGGATGGCCGACAGCGTGGACGTGCGCCGGATGCGCCAGAACCGTGAGGACGAAAAGCGCGCCTACCACACCTGCCAGGAGTGCATCGCCCGCCACGGGCTGGAAATGAAGCTGGTGGAGGCCGAATACACCCTCGACCGCTCCAAGATCATGTTCTATTTCACCGCCGACGGCCGTGTGGACTTCCGTGAGCTGGTCAAGGACCTGGCCGGCATCTTCCACACCCGCATCGAGCTGCGCCAGATCGGCGTGCGCGACGAGAGCAAGATGATAGGCGGTCTGGGCATCTGCGGCCAGCCCTTCTGCTGCAGCCGCTTCCTGAAAGACTTTCAGCCCGTCTCCATCAAGATGGCAAAAGAGCAGGGTCTTTCCCTCAACCCGACCAAGATCAGTGGTGCCTGCGGCCGCCTGATGTGCTGCCTGGCCTACGAGGAGAGCGCCTACGAGTACCTGAACAGCATCATGCCCATGGTGGGCAGCACCGTCCGCACGCCGGACGGCCTCGGCACCGTGCTCGAGGTCAACCCCATCTCCGGCTATCTGCGGGTGCGCTGCGGCACCGAGGCCTTCGCGCC
>ERZ791917.1325-NODE-1325-length-14431-cov-5.951516_pt1 | contig 14431 bp, 8 predicted proteins | sample MGYA00510138_ERZ791917 | MGnify/ENA primary metagenome ERZ791917 (study PRJEB30046, sample SAMN00792102) | human gut metagenome | study: EMG produced TPA metagenomics assembly of the A metagenome-wide association study of gut microbiota in type 2...
GCCGAAAGTAGTTGGTGGGAAACTGCCTGCGAGGATAGGAAGCTGCCGCGCTCAACATTCCGCCTTAGCTCAGTTGGTAGAGCGCTTGACTGTTAATCAGGATGTCGTCAGTTCGAGTCTGACAGGCGGAGTACCGGGAAGTGGCTCAGTTTGGTAGAGCACCTGGTTTGGGACCAGGGGGTCGCAGGTTCAAATCCTGTCTTCCCGATTTGTAATTTAATATTTTCCATATTGGTTACAGTATGGCGGTGTAGCTCAGCTGGCTAGAGCGTCCGGTTCATACCCGGGAGGTCGAGGGTTCGATCCCCCCCGCCGCTATAAGCAAACCACGACTTGGTCGTGGATTTTTTTTTCTATTCTTTAAGCTTTTCTATTTTTTTCTCGCCAATTGTAAAATCAAATTGAACACTGTTCCGATCCAGTAAGTGAAAATCGTTTTTACTAGATTAGAGCACAAAAAATCCATTTCAACCTTCTGGTAGAATATGAATTACCACAAAACATTTCTAGAGAGGTTAAAATGGATCATTCATATTCTAACACTAAACCACACCAAAAGGGAAAGCACCTTTCGAAGGATGACCGAATTACAATTCAAGTAATGCATTCCATTGGCTGCTCAAATCGTGCCATTGCTAGAGAACTCAACTGCTCGCCAAGTACAATCGGATATGAGCTCAAAAGAGGCACCGTATCCCTTTATACTGGCAATGTGAAACGATACAAAGCTGCCAAGGGGCAAATGACTTACGAGCGCCATAGGCGTGAATGCGGCCGTAAGAGCTTGTTCCTTCGTCGAAGCAAGTTCATCAACTATGTTTCCCACTGCTTCCATAAGCGAGGCTGGTCTCTTGATGCCTGCGTTGGCTATGCTTTAGCCGAAGGTATCTTCCCAAAGGATCAGGTCGTGTCTACCAAGACTCTGTACAACTACGTTGACCTTGGCCTTATGGAGATCAAGAACATCGACCTCCCAGAAAAGGTAAAGCGCAATACCAAGGCTCGTCGTGCTCGTGCAAACAAGCGCATTCTGGGCCGAAGCATCGATGAACGCAGTCCTAGAATCGATACCCGTAAGGACTTTGGACACTGGGAATGCGACCTGGTTCTTGGACACAAGACCAAGGATGATGATGTGCTGCTTACTCTGTGTGAACGAAAGACACGTCGCTTCTTCATGATCAAGATTGAGGATAAGACCTCAGCTAGCGTTATGAAGGCATTTGATAAGCTTCGAGAGTACTACGGATCCAAATGGAATCAAATCTTTAAGTCTATCACAACCGACAATGGATCTGAGTTCGCAGATCTATCCGATCTTGAGCAAGTTTCCAAGACTCTTGTGTACTACGCTCACCCTTATACATCCTGTGATAAAGGCAGCGTAGAACGGCACAACAGGCTTATCAGACGCTATATTCCCAAGGGAGATCGGATGGATAAGTACAGTGTGGAAGATATTGCTAAGATCGAAGTATGGTGCAACTCTCTTCCTCGGAAGATCTTAAACTACAAGACTCCAGAAGAGTACTTTGACACCGAACTTGACCGCATTTACCGGCGTAGATAGTCAAAATCTACCAGATGTTATGGTAAGTGTTCAATTTATTCTTGCAATTGGCGTCTATTTTTTTCTGAAAACTTTTCCCGAAAAAAGCTTGCATTGGCCGGGAATTGCTGTATACTAGTAAACGTGCTTACGAAAAGGCCCGTTGGTCAAGTGGTTAAGACACCGCCCTTTCACGGCGGTAACATGGGTTCAAATCCCGTACGGGTCATATGGAGGATTAGCTCAGCTGGGAGAGCATCTGCCTTACAAGCAGAGGGTCACAGGTTCGAGCCCTGTATCCTCCATTGTTCAGAAGGTTACCGGACGGTAATCTTTTTTTTTACAAAAAGCTGAACATGTTTAAAATATCATTTGTTACAAGTCCTGATAGGATTCACCAAATTGGTGAAGATGCCTTGTAACCGTGTAGCTAGTCTATAGGGGGACACACATAGATGGAAAAGCACTTATTTACGTCAGAATCAGTTTCAGAAGGACACCCGGACAAGGTCGCTGACCAGATCTCCGATGCCATCCTGGACGCGGTACTCGCCCAGGACCCGCAAGCCCACGTGGCCTGTGAGACTTCTGTAACTACCGGTTTGGTCTTGCTCTTTGGGGAAATCTCGACTACGGCCAATGTTGATTACCAGCAGGTCGCGCGCAAGACGATCCGCGAGATCGGCTATAATGACCCGGACCTGGGCTTTGACGCCGACAACTGCGCTGTTTTAGTAGCGCTGGACAAGCAGTCGCCTGATATCGCCGGCGGGGTTGATGAAGCCCTGGAAGTCCGGGGAGAAGACGACAGCGATGAACTCGACCAGATCGGGGCTGGTGACCAGGGGCTCATGTTCGGTTTCGCTATTAACGAAACACCGGAATTGATGCCTTTGCCGATTTCTTTGGCCCACCGCTTGATGCGCAAAGTGGCCCAGCTGAGAAAAGAGGGGACCTTCCCATGGCTGCGGCCAGATGCCAAGGCCCAGGTCACGGTGGAATACGATGACGCCGGCAAGCCTAAGCGGGTGGATACGGTCGTTATCTCAACCCAGACCAGTCCTGACGTGACTAATGAAGAGATCCGGGTGGCCATGGTCCACGACGTGATCAAGGAAGTCATTCCAGACAAATTCCTGGATGACGAGACCAAGTACCTGATTAACCCGTCCGGCCGCTTCGTTATCGGGGGGCCGAAGGGGGACGCCGGTCTGACTGGCCGCAAGATCATCGTTGACACTTACGGCGGCTATGCCCGCCACGGTGGCGGTGCCTTCAGCGGCAAGGACGCCACCAAGGTTGACAGAAGCGCCTCATACGCTGCCCGCTATGTGGCTAAGAACATTGTCGCCGCTGGCCTGGCTGACCGCTGTGAAGTCCAGCTGGCCTATGCCATCGGGGTAGCCCACCCGGTTTCCATCATGATCGATACTGCCGGGACCGGCAAGGTGAGCGACCAGCTTTTGACTGAGGCTGTCCGGGCCAACTTTGACTTGCGCCCAGCCGGGATCATTAAGATGCTGGACCTGCGCCGGCCAATTTACAAGCAGACGGCGGCTTACGGCCACTTTGGCCGCACCGACGTGGACCTGCCTTGGGAAAAGACCGACAAGGCGGAAGCCCTCCAGGCTTTTGTCAATGGCCGCAAGTAATATTTTTGGAAAAACTGAATACACGTAAGACATTAACGTAACATAAATTTCGTTGGAGAAGAGAATGAAGAAAACAAACGTGAAAATGGTCACGCTCGCTGTCTTTATCACCACTTTTATGTCCGCGATCGAAGGCACCATTGTTTCGACCGCGATGCCAACCATCATCGCCGATTTGGACGGGCTGGCAATCATGAGCTGGGTGGTCTCTGTCTTTCTGCTGATGACGGCAGTCTCAACGCCAATTTATGGGAAACTGGCTGATAGCGTAGGACGCAAGCCAGTTTTTTTATTTGGCATTGGACTTTTCGTGATCGGGTCAGCCCTCTGCGGCTTCTCGCGCTCGATGGTGGAATTGATTATCTTCCGCGTCCTGCAGGGACTTGGTTCAGGGGCTATCCAGACAGCCGGGGTGACGGTTTTAGCAGACATGTATGATATTGACAAGCGGGCTAAAATGCTGGGCCTGACTTCGGGTTTCTGGGGACTGGCTTCGGTTATCGCCCCGCTTTTGGGCGGTTTTATCGTCCAGCAATTGTCCTGGCACTGGGTCTTTATGATCAATGTGCCGATCGGCTTGCTCGCCTTTTTGCTGGTCGCTTTCTACCTGCATGAAGATTTTGCTAAAAATAAATTACAGATCGACCTCAAGGGCAGCTTCAGCTTAGTTGTCTTCCTTTTGTCCTTGATGCTGCTTTTACAGGGGCTGGAAAAAGGCTTCAGCTGGACTTTACTGCTTTTGGCAGCTGTCATGCTGGTCAGCCTCGGCCTTTTTGTCAGGGTGGAAAAAACAGCCGCTGACCCGATCATTCCTTTCAGTATCTTGAAAGATAAGGAATTTCTGGCGGTCAACATCTTGCAGCTTCTGGTTTCCGGGGTCGTGATCGGCTTTGAATTCTACATCCCGACCTGGCTGCAGGGGATCAACGGGGTCAGTGCCTCAATCGCCGGCTTCGCCATTACGCCAAGCTCTCTTTTGTGGGTATGCGGGTCCTTTTTAGCCGGTGACCTTATGGGCCGGTGGGGGACGCAAAAATTCTTTGATGCCTCACTCTTGCTCTTAATCGGGGCAGACCTGGCCTTCATCTTGATTCCGACCTACACGCCATTCTGGGTCTTCTGCCTGATTGCCGTCTTCAACGGGATCGGCTTCGGCAGCATTGCCACGGCCAGCCAGGTCCGGGCCCAGATGGTGGTTGACAAGAGCCAGGTAGGGGTGGCAACTTCCTTTAACACTCTGATGAAGTACCTGGGTCAAACTGTCATGATGGTCTTCTACGGGATGACCTTCAACGCGGTCGTGGCCAGCGGGCTCCAAAAACACCCTTCCTTGACCAGCGAGATGATGAATAAGATTGTCTCCCCAGTCCAGGCTAAAAGCCTGGATCCGGCCATTTTGGCCCCTCTGCGGGAGATCCTGCATTCAGCTATGCGGGGGATCTACATCGTTTCTCTGATCGCCTTGCTTTTGTCTGTGGTCTTTAACCATATCTACCGGCAAAAGAAGGATTAATTAAAACATGAACGCAAACAAAAATCTGCTCACGGCATGTGAGCAGATTTTTTATTAAGGATTTAGTTTGTTCTTTTTGTCCAAGGCCTTGAAAAAGAGCCAGCTAGCCAATGAACTGAAGGCCAGGCCCTCACACCAGCCCCCTAAGACGTCGCTTGGCCAGTGAACGTGCAGGTACATTCTGGTAAAGCCAATCGACAGGGTGAAGAAGACGCAGAAGACGATCAACCAGATCTTGACTGGCTTCTTTTTCACCAAGACGACGATCAAGGCGATCAGGACCAGGGCCAGGGTCATGGAGCCAACCGAGTGGCCGGACGGGAAGGAGAAGCCGTCAGCGTGAAGCGCCTTGTCAATCCGGGGCCGCTGGCGCTGGATGATATTTTTGATAATTGAGTTGCAGGCATTAGCCGCGATCATGGTTAAGCTGGCAAAAGCAGCATGGATGTAATTTCGCCGGTAGACCAGGAAAAGAACCAGGGCTACGGTAAAGACCGTGATCGTTAAGGTATTGCCCAGCTGGGTCCAGTAAAAGGCCAGCTGCTTTTCGGCCGGATTGTTGTTTTTGATGGCATTGTAGACTGCCGTGTCAAAAGCTTTGATAAAAGAATTTTTGCTGGCAATCAGGTAGACCCAAAAGGCAAAAAAGATGCTGAAGGCGCCGCCAAAAATTAAAAGGGGCTGATAATTAACTTTATTTTCTTTTGTATTCAATTGTTTTTAATTTTTCTCCCTTGTAAAATTTTAGCCATGTGGTAAAGTATAATCGTTATAGAGAAAATAATAAAGGGCAGGGAGTAGTAAAAATTTTTCTTTCTTCAGAGAAGAGCCGGTAGCTGCGAGGCTTGAAAGAGAAATTTTGAACTCACCCGGACAATGCCGAAGTGTTGTTTCGCTTTAAGAAACATTTGAGTGTCACGCGAAAGCGTGGAACTTAGGTGGTACCGCGAAACAATTCGTCCTATGTTTGAACATAGGACGTTTTTCGTTTTTAGGAAAGGATTTATCAGATGTACAACCATAAAGTTGTCGAAAAGAAGTGGCAAAAGTACTGGCTGGAAAACAAGACTTTTAAGACTGGGACTGACCCAAAGAAGCCAAAGTACTACGTCCTTGACATGTTCCCTTACCCATCCGGCAAGGGCCTGCACGTTGGTCACCCGGAAGGCTACACCGCTACTGACATCATGGCCAGAATGAAGCGGGCCCAAGGCTACAATGTCTTGCACCCAATGGGCTGGGATGCTTTCGGTCTGCCGGCAGAACAATACGCCCTGCAAACTGGTAACGACCCGGCAACTTTCACCGACGAAAACATTGCCCACTTCAAGAAGCAGCTGCAAGCTTTGGGCTTCTCCTATGACTGGGACCGGGAAATCAAGACCACTGACCCGGACTACTACAAGTGGACCCAGTGGATTTTTGAACAAATGTACAAGATGGGCCTGGCCTATGAAGCTGAAGTACCAGTTAACTGGTCACCAGACCTGGGCACGGTTGTCGCTAACGAAGAAGTTATCGATGGTAAGACTGAACGGGGCGGCTACCCGGTTTACCGGCGCAAGATGCGGCAATGGATGCTGAAGATCACTGCTTATGCTGACCGTTTGCTGGACGACCTGGACGACTTGGACTGGCCGGAACCGATCAAGGAAATGCAAAGAAACTGGATCGGCCGCTCAGTTGGGGCCCAGGTAACCTTTAAGATTAAGGACTCAGACAAGAGCTTCTCCATCTTCACTACCCGGCCGGACACCCTCTTTGGCTGCTCATACACGGTTTTGGCCCCGGAAAACGAACTGGTTAAGGAAATCACCAGTCCAGAGCAAAAGGAAGCCGTTGATGCCTACATCAAGTCCATTGAATCCAAGTCTGACCTGGAAAGAACCGACTTGAACAAGGACAAGACCGGGGTCTTCACTGGTGCTTACGCGATCAACCCGGTTAACGGGGAAGAAGTACCAGTCTGGATTTCTGACTACGTTTTGGCAACTTACGGGACCGGGGCAGTTATGGCCGTTCCAGCCCATGACGAAAGAGACTACGCTTTTGCCACTAAGTTCAACCTGCCAATCAAGGAAGTCGTTGAAGGCGGCGACATCAGCAAGGAAGCCTTTGCTGGTGACGGGGTCCACGTCAACTCAGACTTTTTGAATGGTCTCCACAATGAAGAAGCCAAGGCCAAGATGGTTGACTGGCTGACTGAAAAGGGCGTCGGCGAAAAGAAGGTCAACTACAAGATGCGGGACTGGAACTTCTCCCGTCAGCGCTACTGGGGTGAACCAATCCCGGTCATCCACTGGGAAGACGGGGAAACTACTTTGGTGCCAGAAGACGAATTGCCGCTGCGCCTGCCTAAGGAAAGCAACATCAAGCCTTCCGGCACTCCGGAAAGCCCGCTGGCTAACCTGAATGACTGGGTTAACGTTGTTGATGAAAATGGCCGGAAGGGTAAGCGGGAAACCAACACCATGCCGCAATGGGCTGGTTCAAGCTGGTACTTCCTGCGCTACATCGACCCACACAACGATAAGGCACTGGCTGATCCAGAACTTTTGAAGAAGTGGCTGCCAGTTGACCTTTACATCGGCGGGGCAGAACACGCGACCCTGCACCTGCTTTACGCTAGATTCTGGCACAAGGTCCTTTACGACCTGGGCGTCGTGCCAACCAAGGAACCGTTCCAAAAGCTCTACAACCAGGGCTTGATCTTGAAGAACCATGAAAAGATGTCCAAGTCCCGAGGCAACGTGGTCAACCCAGATGACGTTGTTGACGAATACGGTGCAGACAGCCTGCGGACTTACGAAATGTTCATGGGGCCTTTGAATGCGTCTATTGACTGGGATGACAACGGTCCTTCCGGTGTCAAGAAGTTCCTTGACCGGGTATGGCGGACTTTTGTCAATGACTTGGACCTGGACCCAATTCCATCTGAAAAGATCAGTGACGAAAACGACGGCAAGCTGGACAAGATCTACAACGAAACTGTCAAGACTGTTACGGAACACTTTGAAGAACTGCGCTTCAACACGGCTATTTCCCAAATGATGGTCTTCATGAACGCCTGCCAGAAGGTTGACAAGATTCCGCGGGAATACGCTGAAGGCTTCGTGAAGCTGATGGCGCCAGTTGCTCCGCACATGATGGAAGAAATCTGGCATGTCTTCGGCCACGACGAAAGCGTGCAGTTTGCTGCCTGGCCAACTTACGACGCAAGCAAGCTGGTTGAAAGCACGGTTGAAATGGCGGTTACGGTCAACGGCAAGAAGCGGGGCAACTTCCAAATCGCCAAGGACGCAAGCCGGGAAGAAGCCCAGGCTGCCGCAACTGCTCTGCCGCACGTAAAGGAATTTTTGGAAGGCAAGGAGATCAAGAAGGTCATTGTCGTGCCAAACAAGATCGTGAACATTGTTGCCAAATAATCTAAAATTTTCCTAAAAAATCAATTTATGGTATATTTCAAACTGGATCAGGAATATGATAGTAGGTTGAAGTATAAAGATTAGGGAAGTTTTATGGCAAAGAACAAATCACAGACCAACTCCCAGGCCCAGTTGTTAAAGGGCTCGGCCTGGATGACTATTGGCTCTATCCTGTCGCGGATTCTCGGGGCGATCTATATCATCCCTTGGTATGCCTGGATGGGAAAGTATGGCAACTTGGCCAACTCTCTGACGGCGAAGAGCTACAACATCTATAGCCTGTTCATTATCATCTCCACCGCGGGCATTCCAGGGGCGATCGCCAAGCAGATCGCCAAGTACAATGCCCTGAATGAGTACGGGGTTGGCCGCAAGCTCTTTAGGCACGGCCTGGCCTTAATGGGGGGCTTCGGGATTATCTCAGCGGCCTGCATGTACTTTTTGGCCTTGCCGCTGTCCGGCTTTAACCCCCAGGAAGTACCGGTGATCCGGAGCCTGGCTTTGGCTGTCTTGATCATTCCTATCTTGAGCATCCTGCGTGGCTATTTCCAAGGCTTCAACGACATGATGCCCAGTGCCATGTCCCAGTTCGTGGAACAGCTGGCCCGGGTGATCTGGATGCTTTTGACGGCTTATGTGATCATGCGGGTCCAGCACGGCAACTATGTTGATGCAGTTACTCAGTCCAACCTGGCTGCCGCGATCGGGGCCGTGTTCGGTATTGGCCTGCTGGTGATTTTTTACCTTAGGCAGAAGCGGACGGTTGATCCTTTAATCGCCCAGTCCAATAACCAGGTGCAGGTTTCAACCAACAGCCTGCTCTTTGAAATCATCCAGCAGTCGATCCCCTTCATCATTATTGATTCCGGGATCAATATCTTCCAGCTAGTGGACCAGTATACCTTCCATCCAATGATTGCCAGCTTCATGCACGTGTCTTTTGACGCGATCGAAAGCTGGTATGCCTTGTTCGGCCTAAATGCCAACAAGCTGATCATGATCGTGGTTTCACTGTCAACTGCCATGGCGGTTACCGCCATTCCGCTTTTGTCAGGGGCCCACGCCAGAAGGGACTACCGGGATATTTCCCGCCAGATCGGCAATACCTTGGAACTCTTCTTGTTCGTCTTATTGCCGGCTTCGTTGGGGATGGCTGCGATCTCAGATCCCCTGTACACGATTTTCTACGGCTATGACCGGCTGGGAGCCCATGTCTTGTACCTGTCCTCCTTTACGGCCATCAGCCTGGGGATGTTTACGGTCCTTATGGCCATCTTGCAAGGGCTGGACGAGAACATATATGCCATCCGCTATTTGATCCTTGGTTTGGTCATCAAGTCAATCGTTCAGTATCCGATGATCCGCCTTTTCAAGGTCTATGGCCCGCTTTTAGCGACAAACCTGGGCCTTTTGGCGGTCATCGCCATGTCCCTCAAGCACCTCAGCGTGAAATACCGCTGGCGGGCTGACCGGACCATGAGGCGCTTTATCGGGATTGCCAGCTTCTCCTTAGTGATGTTCGCGTCAGTCTTTGCTGCCGTTAAGCTGGGCGGCCTCGTCCTCAGCCCTTACCGGCGCTTGTCTGCCATGTTGCTCAGCGGCCTGGCGATAGCTGTCGGCGTGCTTGTTTACGGGGGCTTGAGCCTTAAGACCGGCCTGGCTGAAAATATTTTAGGTAGCCGGGTGACCCGGATCATGAAAAAGTTCAGATAATAGAATAGAGCCAGTTAAGGATCCTCCATTTGGAGGATCTTTTTTTGCGCCTCTTTTGGGGATTTTTCCGTTTTCATTTTTATCCAAATTGTTTTATTCATGGTGGAAAGCTTGTAAAAAAACTTGCAAAAAGTCTAGGTCTGGCAAGGGATGGCCCGGTTTTTGATAAAAGTATTTTTTAGTTTGTGAATAAAAACAATTCGATTAGTGCCGGGGCTTTAACAAAAAAGCATTTTTGAAATATTGTTATTTTAGCAAAGGAAACGGTTACAGGAGATTTACCCAAAAAACTTGTAAGAAACTGTTGACATTTTTTCACAAAAGGACAATAATCTATAGTGAAAAGTGAAAAGGCTTACAAGATGAGTAACATGAGGTGAAAACAATGGAAGTTAACGACAAGAAGGAATTAACTGAAGAAGAACGCGAAAATGCATACGTTCTTTGGTTTAACCAACTGCGCCGCGCTGACGTGGCCCTGGTTGGGGGTAAATCATCATCATTGGGTGAATTGACTTCAGGTACTGACGTACCAGTGCCTTATGGTTTCGCAACGACCGCACACGGCTACCGGCACTTCATGGAAGTCAATGGCTTGAACGAGAAGGTAAATGCCTTGCTGGCAACTTTGAAGGACCCTGAAGACTCAGAAGAACTGCACCGGGTCTGCAGCCAGATCAGAAAGATCATGCGCGAGGCACCAATGCCGGAAGACTTGGCCGAAGACATCGGCAACTCATATGACGAGCTGGCCAAGATGACCGGGCAAAACGAACCATACGTTGCGGTTCGTTCCAGTGCTACGGCCGAAGACCTGCCAGACGCTTCATTCGCCGGGGAACAAGACACTTACCTTAACGTTAGAAGCCGCAAGGACGTTATCCGCAAGGTCCAAGACTGCTACGCTTCCCTGTTTACTGACCGGGCAACCTACTACCGGATCAAGCAGAAGTTCCCGCAAGAGAAGGTGGCTTTATCAGCTGCTGTCCAAATGATGGCCTTCTCCAAGTCAGCCGGGGTCATGTTCACGGTTAACGTTGCCAACGGTGATGACACCAAGGTTATGATCGAAGGTTCATGGGGCTTGGGTGAATATATCGTCCAAGGTACGGTTACCCCGGACAACTTCGAAGTTGACAAGGAAAGCATGCAGATCGCAAGCAAGACCATCAACAACAAGAACATTGAATTGATCCGTCTGCCAGGCGGCGGGGTTGAACAAAGAGACGTCCCAGAAGACGTGGCCAAGAGTCCATGTTTGACTGATGAAGAAGTTATCGAACTTGCCGGCTACGCTAAACAAATTGAAAAGCACTATGGTTGCTACATGGACATGGAATGGTCCAGAGACCAAGACGACAAGCTCTGGCTCGTTCAAGCCCGGCCGGAAACTGTTTGGTCACAAAGAAAGAAGGAGGGCGGTGCCAAGGAAGCAACTGACGCTAAGACTCCAAGCTCCAACAAGGTTTTGGTTAAGGGTCTGCCAGCCAGCCCTGGTGTAGCTTCAGGTATCGTACACGTAATTGACGACCCGAAGGACATCGGTGACTTCAAGGAAGGCGAAATCCTGGTTACCTTGATGACTTCACCAGACTGGGTCCCAGCTATGAAGAAGGCTGCGGCTATTGTTACCAACAACGGTGGGATGACCTGCCACGCCGCTATCGTTTCCCGGGAAATGCAGATCCCATGTATCGTTGGTACTGCCAGCCGGGGGACCTTTGCAACCAGATTGCTGAAGACCGGCCAGGAAGTAACGGTTGACGCCAAGAACGGGGTTGTCTACCAAGGGGTTGCTGAAGAAGTCGTTAAGCCAAAGAAGGCTGAGACTGCCCCAATGGCCGCAGCTGAATACTTCCCGCCAACGGCAACCAGAGTCATGATGAACCTGGGCGACCCGGACCTGGCTGAAAAGTACTCAACTTTGCCAGCCGATGGTATCGGTTTGATGCGGGAAGAATTCCTTTGGACCACTTACATCCACCAGCACCCGCTTTACTTGATCGAAACCGGCCACCCAGAACGGGTTGTCAACGAACTGGCTAACGGGATTAGCAAGGTCTGCCGGGCCATGAACCCAAGACCAGTTGTCTTGAGATTCTCCGACTTCAAGTCCAGCGAATACCGGAACCTGAAGGGCGGGGACAAGTATGAACCGCATGAACCAGCTGACCTGCTTGGCTGGCGCGGGGCAAGCCGCTACTACGACCCGAAATACATCGAAGCCTTCAAGCTGGAACTGGAAGCAGTCAAGAAGGTTAGAAACGAATTCGGCCTCAAGAACTTGAATGTCATGATCCCATTCTGCAGAACTGTTGAAGAAGCAGAAAAGGTAACCAAGATCATGGCTGACGAAGGACTTGAGCGCAGCCGCGACTTCAAGGTCTTCATGATGGCGGAAATTCCATCCAACATTATTTTGGCTGATAAGTTCAACAAGTACGTTGACGGCTACTCAATCGGGTCAAACGACTTGACCATGCTGATCATGGGGACTGACCGGAACAACGATGCCGTTTCCGCCCTTTACGACGAACGCAACCTGGCTGTTAAGCGGGCAATCCGCCACTTGATCAAGACCGCCCACAAGGATGGCAAGACCGTATCTATCTGCGGGCAAGCACCTTCAGAATACCCAGACTTTACTGAATTCCTGGTTAAGAGTGGGATTGACTACGTTTCCGTAAACCCGGACATGGTTAAGGAAACCAAACTCAACGTAGCGCACTTTGAACAAAGAATTCTGCTGGACAAGGCTACTGGTCTGGGGATGCAGGATACTGAAGACTACGAATGGTAATTAGATTGATTTGAACAAAGAGTCGCTCCAAAAGGAGCGGCTTTTTTGTTGAATAATTGCAAAAATCAAGCATTTCATGCCAATTTGACGTAAAATTAAAAATGAATTATCATCATTTTTTTAGTAAAAAGCGGCACTTTAAGTTAAGAGGAAAGCAGATAAATGGCACAACAATACTACTCAATGGATCAAATCGCAAAATTGGCACATGTTTCCCAGCAGCAGGTCTACTACCTGATCAACATGAAGTTCAAGTTTAAACCGACCTTGACTGACCCCAGCGGCAATAAATTTTATGATGAGCGAGCGGTGGGGCAGATTTTCCAAGAACTGGGCAAGGTCCTGCCCAAGTCGGCAGCTTCGCCGGCAACCGACAATGGCCTGCTGGATATCAATGCCCTGGCGGAAACTACTGGCCTGGGCAAGAAGAAGCTGCGGATCTTTTTGCGGGAACACAAGGAATTGAAGCCAGACTTCGTTGATGAAAAGAACCACAACAAGAAATACTGGGGACCAAACGCTATCCAGTACATCAACGACCACTTCGGGGCTGAAGCAGAAAAAGAAAAGGCTGAAGAAAAGACCGCTGAAACAGAAGAAAAGACTGTCGAAATTGAGGAAAAGACAACTGAGGCTGAAGTCAAAGAAGCAAAGTCTGCAGAAGCTGTAGAAGCAGCAAAGACTCAAGAAGAGCCTGCAAAGGAAGAAAAGCAAGAACAAGAAAACAAAGAAGAGACTACTGCTAAAGAAGTAGAGGGAGAAGCCAAAGAAGAAGTAAAGGCTGAAGCAGAAGAAAAAGAAGACAAGCCTGCTGGCCCGCGCTTTATCAAGAAGGTGCCGCGGCCGGCAACTGAAAAAATAGTTGAACACCCGCAAGTTGAACTGCCTTTCGCCTTTGACGACAGCGAGGAAGCTGAAAACAAAGCTGAGGAGGCCGATAAGCCAGCTCTTGAGCCAGAAGTCAAGGAAGCAGCAAAAACTGCAGAAAAGGCTGAAAAGAGCCATGAGCCGGCCAATGACCAGCAGTTTGTCGTTAGAAAACGCACTAGCGACGACAAGCGTGGCCGGGGCAATTACGGCAAGCACAGAAACAACCAGAGAAATGGCTACCAAAACCGGACTAACAATTATGCTAAACGGCGGGAACTTTTCGCTGGCAAGATGAAGCTGGTTACGGAAAAGGGGACTTTCTACACTGACCAATTTACCAGCCTGGAAGAACTGGCAGAATTCGTCTTTTCATCCAAGGACGGCTTCATGAAGGTAGAGAAGTACAACCGGGGTGAATTTTCACCAGCTTATATTTCAACCAAGAGCATTATCGAATTTGAAGAAGCTTAAAAAAGGCGGATCGGAAGATCCGCTTTTTGTATACTTTCATAGATAAAACTTTGTCTAATATCCATAGAAAAGTTTTTAACCTGTGAAAAGCAGGAGACTGTCCCGGCAATATCGGAGAAAAATAAAATTAATATTTTCACAATCTTGACAGCGCTTACAGGAGGCCTATAATTATTACTGTAAGTAACTTTTAAAGGAATTAATTATAAGGAGATTCACTTATGGCAAAAATTAAGGGTGCAAATGCAGTTTTAGATGTTATGTACAAGTGGGGCATTGACCATCTCTACGGTTTCCCGGGCGGGTCTTTTGACTCAACCATGAACGCGATCTATGAAATGCAAGACAAGGTTAAGTTCATCGAAGTTCGTCACGAAGAAGCCGCATCCTTGGCTGCCTCAGCAGAATACAAGCTTACTGGCAAGCTTGGTGTCTGCA
>ERZ791917.1327-NODE-1327-length-14428-cov-2.652056_pt1 | contig 14428 bp, 6 predicted proteins | sample MGYA00510138_ERZ791917 | MGnify/ENA primary metagenome ERZ791917 (study PRJEB30046, sample SAMN00792102) | human gut metagenome | study: EMG produced TPA metagenomics assembly of the A metagenome-wide association study of gut microbiota in type 2...
TTATGTGTTTCTACGGAAAGAAAGCTTCCAAATAAACATTTAGGCCCTACATAAGCAACATACCTACCCCTTTCATCTGTGTAGATTTCTCTACTTTTACGGCATCGAAACAACAACCGTAAATCATATATTTATCATGAAAGAGAAACAACTGATGAAAGGGGCAGCTTTTATGCTGCTAGCAGCAACTGCCATCCCGCCCGCACATGCCCAACTGAAAACAAATGCCGGCGTGCAATACCTGCTTTCCCAGTCGAAAGACATGAGCCAGGATTTTCTGGACCTCAGTAACACCTATTTCTTTGCCGACAGCCTGGTATCGTTCGACACCTCCACCGGCAAGGGGACTGTCCAGTGGAAACGCCAGCAACTGATGCCCCGCCAGGCATTCAATGCAAACACCTACCTGCACCAGCCCCTCCAGTCGCTGGACTTCCCGGAGACGGCCTACGACAACAATCCACAACTGACGTTCACCGTCGAACCGGTCAGCGAACGTACCCTCCGCATCCGTATGCTTACCTCGCCCATCGTACCGAAAGAAGATGCCGACGACCCCATGCTCATAGGAAAGCCTGCCGACGGACGCTCCTTCTGGAAAGCCGAGAAGACGGATAAAGGTACCCTGTACACCTCCCGATACGGCAGCCTGCTCATCGAGAATTACCCCTGGCGCCTGGTGCTGAAAGATGCTGACGGACGCCTGCTGACACAGACCCGTTGCTGGAGCGACAACGACTCCACACAGGTCAAGGTACCTCCATTCAGCTTCATCAAGCGCGGCTCGGACAACTCACGCAGCATCAATCCCGTATTCAGCCTCGCGCCGAACGAGAAAATCTACGGTTGCGGCGAGTCCGCCACCGCACTGAACAAGGCCGGGCAGAAGGTCAACCTCTTTGTCACCGACCCGCAGGGCCCCGAAACTCCGGATATGTACAAGCCTATCCCCTTCTTTTTCAGTAACCGCGGCTATGGCATGTTTATGCACACTTCCGCCCCCGTGACCTGCGACTTCGGCTGTTCCTACATCGGAGCCACCAAACTCTTCATGGCAGACGAAGCGATGGACATCTTCATCTTCCTGGGTTCGCCGAAGGAGATGCTGAGCGAATACACCGCACTGGTAGGACGGCCCGAAATGCCCCCTTTGTGGAGCTTCGGCACCTGGATGAGCCGCATCACCTACTTCAGCGAAGCAGAGGGCCGCGATGTAGCCCGGAAACTGCGTGAGAACAAGATACCGAGCGACGTCATCCACTTCGATACCGGTTGGTTCGGCGTGGACTGGCAGTGCGACTACGCCTTTGCCGCCGACCGCTTCGACAATCCCCGGCAGATGCTCACCGACCTAAGGTCACAAGGCTTCCGCACCTGCCTCTGGCAACTCCCCTACTTCACTCCGAAAAACAAGTTCTTCCCCGAGCTGGTGGAACGCGGTCTGTACGTACGCAACGGTAAGGGGCAGCTCCCCTACGAGGACGTGGTGCTGGACTTCACCAACCCCGAAACCGTGAAGTGGTATCAGGAAAAACTCGGCAATCTGATTGAAATGGGTGTAGGCGCCATCAAAGTAGACTTCGGCGAAGGTGCCCCGCTGGATGCCATCTATGCCAACGGCCGTAGCGGACTGTACGAACACAACCTCTACCCGCTGCGCTACAACAAAACCGTGGCCGACATCATCAAGAAGCTGCACGGCGAAAACATCATCTGGGCACGCTCTGCATGGGCAGGCTCACAACGCTACCCGCTGCACTGGGGCGGTGATGCCGCAACCACCGAAACCGGTTTCGAGGGAACCATCCGCAGCGGCCTCTCCATCGGACTGAGCGGATTCTGCTTCTGGAGCAATGACATAGGCGGCTTCGTGACCCAAAGCCCCGAAAGCCTCTACCGCCGCTGGCTGCCCTTCGGCTTCCTCACCAGCCACAGCCGCGTGCACGGAGCACCTCCCACTGAGCCGTGGTACTACGGGAAAGAGTTCACAGACTATTTCCGCCGTTGCGCCGAGCTGAAGTACAAACTGATGCCCTATGTATACGCACAATCCAAAGAGTGCACCGAGAACGGCTGGCCGATGCTCCGCGCCCTACTGCTGGAGTATCCCGACGACCCGGGTGCATGGCTGGTAGAGGACGAGTACATGTTCGGCTCCAACCTCCTCGTGGCACCCATGCTCGAAGAGGGCAGCGGACGGGATGTCTACCTCCCCGGACGGCAGAAATGGATAGACTACCAGACCGGAAAGGTGTATGCTCCGGGATGGAACCATATCGAGTGCGGCACCCTGCCCATCGTCATTCTTGTAAAGGACGGTTCGGCCATCCCCCATATCCCCGTGGCACAATGCACAGACCAGATGAAATGGGACAAGATTACGTGGAAGAAGTATCTGGCAGACGAAAAGAAAGCTGAAGGATTGCTCTGCCTGCCGCAGGACGGACAGTTACAACGGATATCAATCCCATAACCGGTATATCAAACACATTAAACCCTAATACCCCATGCGAAACAAGTTATTGTTCCTCGCCTTGCCCCTGCTATTCGGCTTACAGGCAAGCGCACAACACACACAAGCCTTTCAAGATACCACGCTCACCGACGAACAGCGCGTGGAACATCTTCTTTCCATCCTGACATTGGATGAAAAGATAAACCTTCTTTCCACCGACCTCGGTGTCCCCCGCCTCAACATTCCCCGTTGCGGACACTACGAAGGACTGCACGGGCTGACCCTCGGCGGGCCTGCCATGTGGGGCGGACGCCAAAGAACGGAAGACGGGAAAGTAGTCCCTACCGACTGCCCCACCACCATATTCCCCCAGTCCTACGGTCTGGGCTCCACATGGGACACCGATTTGGTGCGGAAAGTAGCGGAACAAGCCGCTGAAGAAGCCCGCTACTACATGCAGACCACCGGTAACAAGCGTCATGCCCTCGTGATGCGCGCTCCGAATGCCGACCTTGCCCGCGACCCGCGCTGGGGACGTACCGAGGAGAGTTTCGGAGAAGATGCTTTCCTCACCGCCCAACTCACCATTGCCAGCGTACGCGGCCTGCAAGGCAATCATCCCCGCTACTGGAAAACTGCCTCTCTGATGAAACACTTCCTTGCTAATAGTAACGAGGACGGACGGGACAGCACTTCCTCCGACTTCGACACGCGGCTGTTCCATGAATACTACGCTTATCCTTTCTATAAAGGTATCACTGAGGGAGGCAGCCGTGCCTTCATGGCCGCCTACAACAGTTGGAACGGCATCCCCATGTCCATCCATCCCTGCCTCGAAGAGATTACCCGCAAGCAGTGGGGCAACAACGGTATCATCTGTACGGACGGCGGTGCCCTGAAACTGCTGATTGAAGCGCACAAGAGTTTTCCGAGCTTTGCGGAGGGTGCCGCTGCCGTAGTAAAAGCCACCACAGGACAATTTCTCGACGCATACGTTCCTTACGTCAAGGAAGCTCTGGAAAAGGGATTACTGACCGAAGTCGACATCGACAAGGCTATCCGCGGGAACATCTTCGTCGCCCTCAAGCTCGGCTTGCTGGACGGGGACAACTCCCGTAACCCTTATCTCTCTATCGGAAAGAACAGTACGGAGACACCGCCTTTCATGACAGCAGAAGCCCGCAGGCTGGCACGGGAAGTCACCGCCAAGTCCGTGGTGTTATTGAAAAACAAAAAACTCCTGCCACTCGATGCCGGAAAGCTGCGTAAAATAGCCGTTATAGGCCCGTATTCGGACAAAATCGTGCAAGATTGGTATAGTGGTACCCCGCCTTACGAAACAACGATTCTGAGTGGCATACGCAATGCTGTGAAAGAAGGAACCGAAATCATCCACGCCGAAGACAACCGCATGGGCCAGGCAGAAAAGGCTGCTGCAGCCGCCGACGTTGCCATCGTGTGTGTAGGAAACCATCCTTACGGCACGCGTGCGGACTGGAAGTTCTCTCCCGTCCCCAGTGACGGCCGCGAAGCCGTGGACCGCAAATCGCTGATGCTGCCCGATGAAGACTTGGTGAAGCTGGTGCTCAAGGCCAATCCCAATACCATACTGGTGCTCGTCAGCAGCTTCCCCTACACCATCAACTGGAGCCAGGAGCACGTGCCTGCCATCGTCCACATCACCCACTGCAGTCAGGAGCAGGGCAACGGACTGGCCGACGTACTCTTCGGCAAGGTGAATCCAGCCGGACGTACCGTACAGACGTGGGTGAAAGACATCACTGACCTACCCGACATAATGGACTACGACATCCGCAACGGACGCACGTATATGTACCACCAGGGCCCGGTGCTCTATCCTTTCGGCTATGGTCTGAGCTATTCCGACTTTGCATACGAGAAGATTGAATCCTTCAAGCAAGACAAGAAGAACATCCGCGTGACGGTATCAGTGAAGAATACCAGCGGACGCGACGGGGAAGAAGTCGTGCAGCTCTATGCCAGCTATCCGGAATCCAAAGTGGAACGTCCTTCCAAGCAGTTGCGCGCCTTCAGGCGTATCCCCATCAAGGCCGGCGAAACCCGGAAAGTGACGCTTACCGTGCCCAAAGAAGAGCTCGGCTATTGGAACGAAGGAAAGCAGATGTTCCTTGTAGAACCCGGAACGGTGAAGCTGCTGATAGGGGCTTCATCGGAAGATATACGGTTGGAGGGAAAGATCAGGCTATAAGAATGAAAAAGCCATCCCTTAACATACCGACTATAAAAATTAGCGAGTTATGCCACAACAACGTGGCAAACCCGCTAATTACATATTTGCAAGCATAAATGAAAAGTACAGGGTCACTTTACAATAAACTCATATCTTCCTGCCGCCAGTTCCACCACCCGTACATTCTCGGCCTTGTCAGGTAAAGTGAGTGTAGCTGTACTGTTAGCGGGCACTGTAACTTCATAATGCACACATTTCCCTTTCCATTCCCAGCGAGAAACAATTTCACCGTAAGGCGACCGATGACGAGCTTCAAACCGTTTCAATCCCTTTATGAAATGGGGACGGAGCAGAATGTTTTGAAAACCAGGTTGCACGGGATCAGGGAAAATACCTCCCAGCCCCTTGTAGAACCAAGCACCTATTTCACCGAACATCATATGATTGTCCGAGATGTCACGAGTAGCCTGCAAATCCCAGTTCTCGAGCAGCGTAGTGGCACCGTTCACCATCCACCAACCCCATGAAGGATAAGTGTCCTGTACAGCCACCTTATAAGCTGTTTCAGCATAACCATTTTCGCTGAGTGCATTCAGAATAGCTTTAGCTCCTAATACACCCACATCCAAGTGAAAACCGTCCTCCTCTACCTTATGTGCCAAGTTAGCTGCCACTTTTCCTATCAACTCTTCGGGCACAATCTTCCATTGCAAGGGAACACTCAATTCGGTTTGTGAACCTTCGGCATAGATGCCTGTTTCTCGATTCAGGAACTTATCATTGACAGCTTGCTTTATCTCCTCCGACAAGGCATTATAATATTCGTAATCGGCCTGTTTGCCGAAGAGTTTGGCAGCAGCGGCCAAAATCTTGGTATCTACATAAAAGTAGACCGAGGAAGTCAGCTCTTTATTGGATTTTGACTTCACCGGCACCCAGTCTCCGCGCCCCCACGTAGTGAGATGATTGTTAGAGATACGCTCCACATAATCCACATAACGTTTGATGCTCTCGTAACAATCGCTCAAGGGCTTGCTATCACCGTAGAAGAGGTAGATATTCCAAGGGATGATGGCAATAGTACTAGTCCAGTCCAGCCCGTTGTCTGTACCATATCCCCATCCACCAGTTGGAATAATATCGGGCAGCACTCCGTTGGGCTGCTGTTCGTCACGATGGTCGGCCAACCATTTTTCGTAAACGGTAATTCCATCAAAGTTATAAAATGCTGCCTCAATGGCAAAATGACCGTCACCAGTCCAACCGTTCTTCTCGCGCTGAGGGCAATCGGTGGGGTAGCCCATCAGATTGGAAAGGTAAGAGTGATTGGCAGCATGGAGCAGCTTGCCTATCAGTGGGCTCGAAGATTCCAAGCTACCTACTGCCGGCACATCACTGTGCATGAAGTAAGCAATCAAGCTGTTTTGGTCAAGCTCAATAGGCTTATCTGCCACTACCTCCACATAACGAAATCCCTTGTAATTAAATCGGGGCATGAACTCATCCTCTTCTCCACTCAGAATGAGAATGTCCGTCTGAAAAGGGTCTTTCTCCTTATCGCCTCGAAAGTAGACATCAATGTTCGAGAGATCGAGGCGGCCATTTGGATGTAAGCGTTCGCCATGTTTGATTCTGACCTCCGTTCCCCGTTCACCCGAAACATGAATACAAGTCACACCGGACATATTTTGCCCGAAATCATAGATGTATGTTTTCTCGTCCACTTTGCGGAAAGAGACGGCGGGGAAAATCTTTACATTACGGATGGGATGTACTTGCTGGGCAGTGACATTGGAAGAAGGTACACTCCGATAGGCTACTCCGCGCCACTTGGAATCATCGAATTCCGGAGTGCTCCATCCTTTCTGCTCCAGACGTGCATCGTAGTGCTCGCCAGTATAGATACTATTAAAAGTGATTGCACCCGACGCTGTCCGCCAACTGAGATCGGTGGGAATAGTCTCCACGCTTCCATCGGTGTAGGTAATGCGCAAGTCCAGACAGAAAGTGGGACGGTTGCGCCAAGGGGCACGGTCGAAGTCCCACACTGCTTTGGATTGATGGTTATACCAGCCGTTACCCAAAAGTACGCCAATAGCGTTGTCACCATTCTGTAATTGTGAAGTCACATCATAAGCCACATACAAGTTGCGGCGATCAAAGCGGGTATAGAGAGGGGCAAGGCAGTGGTCTCCTATCTTCTCGCCATTGATGTAAAGCTCATATAGTCCAGCAGCGGCAATATAAGCACGCGCTGACTTTACCTTTTTGCCGGTCTTGAACTCTTTTCGGAAGTAAGGGGCAGGCCCATAATGAATATCCTTGCCATCGCCAATCCAAGCACCTTGCCAATGTTGCATCCCCATCATGCCCGTTTCAAAGTAAGAGACAGGAGAAGCAGTCTCCTTATATTCCATGTCGCTGCAGATTACTTTCCAATAATATCTAGTGAAAGGCTGCAGTTTTTTGCCCGCATAGGCCACAAGCTGATTACGGGAATCGTTCTTTCCACTATCCCACATCCTGCCACAGCCATTGACCACATTCAACGAGTCTTCGTCTACCACAATCCGCCAGGAAGTCTGCACAGCTCCCTGCCTACCATCTTCCATCCGCCAAGAAAGGCGTGGAACGGGATTATCCAAACCTATAGGTCTGTCAAGATGTTCGCTCCTCAGATCAACCAAACGAACCGGAGTCTGCCCTTGTACAGTAATGCAAGCAAAGAATGTGAATAGAAGCAGTATATTTCTTTTCATAACTCCATTGTTTATCTATTCCGTAGTAATCACCAGTTCCTTGCCCTCCCTCAGTTGGTCATGGGTGATAAAGTAACCGTCAATCTTTTTACCGTCATAAGTAATGTCAATAATCTTCTTGCCGCTTCCTTTCTTCACAATCGTAAAGGGACGACCATTCAGATTGAACGTCACTTTATCGAACAAGGGAACAGTAACAATATATTCAGGATCGGCAGGCGAATAAGTGTAAAGTCCAATAGCATTGAGCACATACCACGAAGACATCTCGCCGGCATCATCCATCCCTGCATAAGCCAGCTTGTCGGCACCCATGTCATAGTAGTGGTTCATCAGGCTGTCGAGAATGCATTGGGCTTTCTCTTGTTTGTCTATGAAATAATAGGTGTAAGGAATGCTGTGTCCCGGCTGGTTTCCGTGACAATAGTTTCCGATGAATCCGGTCAGGTTGTGGGCCTCGTAACCTCTCCACGGTTCGCTGAATAAGGAATCCAGTTTAGCCTCCACCGCCTCTTTACTGGGATAGAGCTTAATCATGCCTTCGGGGTCGTGGGGGGCGAAGAAGAGGGCGTTCCATGCATTGGCCTCACGGTACATGTACTGGTAATAGGGATAATACGGATCGAAATCCTGAATCCAGCTACCATCGTCAATCTTACCTCTCCAAAAGCCGGTAGAGGGGTCGAATAGCGTCTTGTAGTTGTTGGAGCGTTCCATCATCAGCTTGTAGTTGGCTTCATCTCCCAGCTCCTTGGCTACCAAGGCTACGGCATAGTCATCGTAAGCATATTCCTGGGTCTTGGTCACAGCCCCTTTGTATTCGTCCCATGTGGGTACATTCACTGTGTCTTTTTCAGCAATCCAACCTCGCTCCATATACTCATCCAAATAGCGACGTCCTCCTTTACCGGGCACCGTAGCATTTTTCAGAATCAACTTATAAGCACGCTCCAGATCGAAATCATGCAAACCACGCAACCAAGAACCAGAAATAAAAGTGGAAGCGTGATCACCATGGAAGAAGGTGGGCATGTAGCCGTCACGCTTCTCGCCTTTGTCAATAATAGACCTAATGATGTCAGTAGTCACATCGGGAGAAATCATACCTATGAGTACCAGTTTGTTGCGATAATCGTCCCAAAAAGAAGGGTCAGTGTAATAGTGGAAGCCGTTATTCACTACTTCGCCACGGACATCAGTATATTCATGATTCACATCGCTACGCAAAGCCGGCCATTTAAAAGCATGGAAGAAAGTAGAATAAAACAATCTCTTTTCACGTTCCGTGCCACCTGCAACTTGAATCTTGGAGAGGAGTGCTTCCCAAGCCGCATCGGCTTCTTCTGCCACTTGTGCAAAACTTTTGTTCAACATTTCGGCCTTCAAATTCATTTGAGCATTCTCTATACTCACAAACGAGAAACCAGCCTTCACTTCCAAAGGTTCAACACCTTTGCTGTCGATAAAACGCAGCACAGCCACCTCATGTTTGTCGTCTTTTACCATTTCCACTTGGCCTATTTTATAGTTGGTCTTAGCGTAAAAGTAGATTTTACCATCGCCATCTTGATAACCCGTGAACGTATTATCGTCAACCTTCTCAATCTTCCAATCACGGACATCATTATTAGAACGGCGGATGTCTACCAATAATGACTTATCGTCGCCCTTGCCGAAAGTATATTTATGGTAGGCACAACGCAAGGTACTGGTCAACTCGGCGTTCACTTTATAGCGTTCCAGATAAACTTGGTAATACCCCGGATGCGCAGATTCCTTCTCGTGACTAAACCCGGAGCAATAATTACCCGGAGCGATAGTTCCCACCACTGGCAACATGGGGACATGCAACAAGTTCCAATGCCCTTTAGCAGTATGTGAAAAACCATAAATCACAGTGTCCTCATATTGATAGCCCGCACCGCTACGAAACTGTGTAACGGGGCTGAGCTGCACCATTGCGTTGGGCAAGGTAGCACCCGGATAAGTTTCCGCACCCCATGTACGTGACTTTATTTTGCGCGTATACCCTAAGTCCTCAGGCTCCCACAAAGTAGCCGTACCCAAGAAAGGATTGACATATTCGGTTAATTTCTTCTGCGTACCGCCACAGCCCGTCAGAACAATCAGGGCGAACAGTAGAAATAAATATTGATTCTGTTTCATCTTTTGTGTTTATTTTATATAAAAAACTGTTGTCTCTAAAAACATTATTTCCAAAATAACTGCCAATTAAAACTGGCTCTAAAAAAAAATGTGCCGAAACCCAATAACCAGATTGAGTTTCGACACACTTTTAATTGCTAACTTATTTCAGGCTCTTTTCAAAGAGAGCTTTGGCTTCAATCAAAGTACAACCACTTGTCTGCGTAGTCAAATGGTTGTTACCGCTATTGTTCATTGCCCAGTTAGTATTATACAGCAAATCAAGTTTATTGATTCCCTTTCGCCACAAGATTTCAGCATTATTGTTAAAGAAAGTGATGAATTTCTTCTTATATATGGGGTCCAAATTCGGTTCCATAATCAACTGCACATAATAACGCATGAAAATACCCTTAAACAAACCTCCGTCACCATCGCCTTCATCACGAAGTAAATTGTTTCCAGTATCTATCATGCTGCTATTACTGATACCGAAATTGGCAGCCTTACGAGCATCTTTCAAATAGGACTCTTCTCCTGTGATCTTATACAGTTCGTAAGCAGCACCCAAGAATGTACCTTGGTTATAAGAAAGAGAAAGTGTACTCAACTCACCCGTTTCACCGTTCACATTATCATAGATGGCGCCGGTAGCAGGGTTAAATAAATTTTCACGCTCCCATTTATAAATATTGACAGCCCAATCCAAATCCTCCTGATTCCCGTTAATACGGTAAAGACGAGCAGCAATCAAAGCAGCAGGACCGTTGGAACAAGCATTTTTGCTCCATAGCCGGTCGTGAGTCCAAGCAATGCCACCACCTGCGTAATCGTTCCAACCGGTCTTGATTTCATTCCACATCTCTTGAGAAGTTTCCAGATACTTGTTTTCATCAGTAACTTCGTACAAGCGAATCATGGTGAGAGCAATCCACTCCATATCATCATAAAAGTTGTTCCAATAACTGCCACCGTTCTTTGCCTTGATACCGACATACCATTTGTCGAACAAGTCGCTGTACTTGCTATCTCCGGTACGATTGTAAGCATCTATCATCACATCCATAGCATGAGCCTGCGGCCAATAATGGAAATCCTTGATTGAACCGTCATTCCCGTAGTTGAAATAATTCTCTTCCGTATTCCAGAAACGATCTATCAGGGTCACAGAACTGCTGTCGGCAGCCGCATCCCAATCTATGGTGTAAAGCCCCTTATCATACATATACTCATCTTCTATCTCGCACGATTGAAGTGCCAAAAGAAGCAGGGGCAGACAAAATAATATTTTTTTCATAATCTCTCCTTAAATTAGTTGGCCAATTCCACTTTATGAGTATAGTTCTCCACATTGAATATCACACTAATCTTGGTGATGGCACCCGGATTGTGGCCATCGGCCGCACCATCGAATTCATTGTTCAGTTTCCACTTCTGATCCCATTGGTTATCAGGAGTCTCCATAATGTAGAAATAAGGATCTTCGGGAGTAGCCGCACCAGGATTAGAGTCTGTAGTATTCTTGGTTCCCCAATACTGTATACTACCATCAGCATAAGTCATCAAGAACTTATAGCGTTGGTCGCGCCCCCATCCTTCTTGCTTGAACTCAATTTTATCCTGACCGCAGAACACACCGTTTCCAACATAAGGCAATTCAAAAGTTGCGGCACCACTCGGACAGAAGTAGAATTCCATCTTACTTACTTCCCTGACGGTTACAGATGCAATGGAGAAATCCATCTCAATGCGGTAAACTCCCGTCTTTTCTACGGTTGTCTCGCCTTCGCCTTCCATAATCTTATTGCCATTGATATAAAACACCTTGGCACCTTCGGCTGCTCTATCTACCAGTTTGTAAGTCTTTCCGCCTTCCAACTTCGTAAAGACTTCGAACTTATCCTTTTCGGGTGAAGCACACGCCACAGCCTTAGAAGCATCCATACCACCTTCAGTAGCACTTCCGGTCAAGTAAAGCTGTGCCGGAATCTCTTCAAATCCCACCAAGCGAGTGATGGTGAGCTTCTTGCTTTCCTTTGCCATTACAGAATTCAAACCTCTGGAAGCCATTACTGTCCAAACAAGTGTACCCGTCTCACCACTGTTCAATCCGGCAGCCGCACCAACCTTGTTCAATGTCTTGTGGCTGATGGTAGCATAGCTCAAAGAACCGCCATTGTCAGAAAGCACTTTGTAAATAGGCTTAGAAAAATCTCCACCTTCTTTATCGAATACCACTTCATAAAGAGGGGCACCGCTATCTTCAGCCTTGGCCGACTCCCATTCAAAGAACAGGCTGGCGCTGGCCGACGATTGCAAGACTACTTCCTTGCCGTCAGTGGGTTCATACAACTGATTTACTGAGGAAACTTTGGAATCCTTGTATTCCATGTCTTCCGTACAAGACGTAGCAAAGAGGACTGCCGAAAAAAGAGCTATTGTTGAGAATATTGTTTTCATTGTTCTATTGTTTTTAATGAGTTTAGATACACGTTAATTTCCATATCCCGGATTGTTAGGCGCCAGATTGGGATTCAAATTGATTTCACTGATAGGAACTGCCCAAAGATAATCTCTTGCCTCTTCGAACTTGCGAGTGTCAAGCTTGTTCTCGTCCACGAAGCTTGCACCGCGCACCTTGCCCGACAAGTATTCGTTACCAGCCTTCCAACGCTTAATATCATACCAGCGCAAACCTTCCATCGCCATTTCTACACGACGTTCGTCGCGAATAATCTGCCTCATCTCTTCCTTGCTCTTTCCGGCAGGAAAGTTCAAGGCTGCATCGGCAGTAAATCCGGCACGTTCGCGGATGGGACGGATGGTCTTGTTCCATACCTCTTCAGTCATACCGCTTGTTTCGTGAACAGCCTCAGCATACATCAGCAAGATGTCAGCATAGCGCATAGTGATGATATTCATACCGGAATTCTGGTCACCGGGAGCCTGCGGATTATAATACTTACGGGTGAAATAACCGGTAGAAGTGCCGTTTCCACCACCATCGTAGGCATCGGTTCCCGAACCCGGACGAATGTTGATGACTACGTCTTTACTGCCATCGTCCACATTGCCACTCCAGTCATAGCCATCATAAATGATAGTAGCGGTGAGACGTGGGTCACGGTTGTCGTAAGGATAAGCAGGGTTATAATCTGTCCCGGCTTCACTGATAGTCTTTCCACTAAGCATCAGATAAGTGTCTACCAACGATTGCTGCGGCACACGGTTCACGGCACGTCCGCCTCTTGACAAAGGAATCATGTCTACCATCTCACCCCAAGTAATCAAATTGGGTACATAAGAACGGTCCATGATAATCTCTTCATTATACTCATTGGCTTCATCAAAAAGCCCGGCATAATCAGGAAATAAGGCATAAGTACCATATTCGCCCTGTTTGTTCATCAGATTGTCGCAATAAAGCATCACATTGTTCCAGTCGCTATCCATCAAGTAGACACGAGCCTGCAAAGCACAAACGGCACCTTTAGTAATTTTGCCCTTGTCTTCTTCGGGCAATTGGTCGCGAGTGGGAAGCGCATCCTTGATGTCTTCCAATTCTTGGTGAATGAAGCTGATAATGGTTTCGCGGTCTGTACGACTTACACTCCGCGATTCTTCCAGCGTGATGTCCTCCGTAAAGAAAGGTACTGCACCATAAAGGTTAGTCAGACGGAAGTAGAGGCTTGCACGGATATAGCGTATCTCGGCAATCATACGTGCTTTAACAGATGCGTCCATGTTGGGTACCAGATCCACCTTTTCAAGGAACACGTGGCAGGTCTTTATGCCTCCGTAAAGGTCTTTCCATTCATTCTTGAAGATGTCGAGCGAGGGAGTAGCCATACCTTTGCGAATGGCACGTTGGTCGTCCACACTGCGACCGTCGTAAGCATTGTCACTCAAACTTTCATCGCTCCACATACGGCCTGCATTGTACATCTGGCTGTAAGCCATGTTCACCACATACTGGGCTTTGGTGGTGGAAGTCCAATAAGAGTTATCCGTAAATTTGTTTGTCGGTGCGTTCTCCATCTCGTTGCAACTGCAAAGCATCAGAACAGCCATTCCGGCAAAAGCTATATATTTTCTTAGTCTCATAGTTATCTGTTGTTTTTAGAATTCAATGTCTATACCGAAACCATAGTAACGGAGCGTCGGGTAGTTTCTACCAGAATTGGCGCCACTATTACCCATCTTAGAGTCGAACTCAGAAGATTCAGGGTCAATAAACGAGTTATTACTGAAAGTCAGCAAGTTTTGTCCGTTGACATAGATACGTGCCTTTTCCATACCCACCTTGCGGCTCCATGTTTTAGGGAATGTGTAACCAATCTGCAAGTTCTTCAGACGCAGGTATTTTCCATCCATCAAGAATAGGTCGGAACCTTGTCCGTTTCCGTAGTTGTTTCTGTTGGAAGTAGAACCCGGAGCAGTAAGTCTCGGCCAACGTGCATCGGTGTTGGTAGGAGTCCAGAAATCCAGTTGATGCTTATAGATATTATAAGAGTAATTGGCGTGGAACGGTTCAATCAATTCACCACGAAGCATCATGTCACGCTTGCCCACACCCTGCCAGAACATACCGAAATCGAATCCTTTCCATTCTACATTGTAGTTGAAACCGAAAGTAAGACGAGGGAAGGCATTACCCAAGATAAACTTATCCTTCGAGTCGATGACACCATCTTCGTTACGGTCTACAAACTTCACGTCACCCGGCTGTACCTTTCCACCTACAGGAATAGCCGATGCCTCAATCTCCTCGTAGCTTTGGAAAAAGCCGTCCATCTTGTAACCGTAGTAAGACTCCAACGGACATCCTTCACGGGTGATACGGCTCAACTCCTCTAT
>ERZ791917.1348-NODE-1348-length-14175-cov-3.974433_pt1 | contig 14175 bp, 13 predicted proteins | sample MGYA00510138_ERZ791917 | MGnify/ENA primary metagenome ERZ791917 (study PRJEB30046, sample SAMN00792102) | human gut metagenome | study: EMG produced TPA metagenomics assembly of the A metagenome-wide association study of gut microbiota in type 2...
TTCCATTTAAACGCTTTTCTTTTAATGCATGGAGGTTTTCCCATTCATCCTTAGAAATATTATCTTTACTTGCTTCGAAGTCTTTTGCAGTGAGGTGTATATCTTCTGGATGGATTTGTTTACGTTCTTTTGTTACTGGATCTTTAATGAATGGAATCAAAACCTGACCTTGCCAATAGCCAGGGATACCATCTTCTATATCTTTACTGATCTTCGCTCGTATATCAGCAGAGGGATAATCCAGGTCATTTTTACCACTCCCCCCGATTCCCATAAAGTTAAAGGTATAATCAGGAATGATATCGATACCAAATTTTTTAGCATCTTTAACCAATGCGATAAAATCCTGCAAATCTCCCATTGGATTATGGATGGTACAAAGATCTTCGGGTTGATAAGCGTGAAACCAGTAACCTTTTTCTTCTTCGGGAGTTTCTGGTCCGTCGGCGCGGAAAGTTGTCACTGGAGGGATTTGTATATACCCATAATGGCAACGTGCAAACTCAGACATATTTTCCCTGATTTGCTGGTAGGTGGCATTAAAAGCATGAAGAATCGCTTCGCCAGGTTTTTTGGGGGTAATGATTTCACATTGTGATTTCTGAACAGCAGTAAGAGATTTACGCTCAAGTGTTTGCCGTAGATGTTCTGGATTGATTAGTATTTTAAATGTTTCTTGCTGTCCGGAAGGTGACGTCACGTTAATATTATATACATCGGCTGCCAGCTCATAGTCAGGAATGTTAATAGCATATGCAACATATTTATCTTTTGGGGAAGGTTTGTCAGATATAATGTGGGTGAAGTGTTCAGCACGACCATACTGATAAACACCGCTGTTATCACCTCTTTCAATCATTGTATCTCGTTGATAAACCTATGTTTTTCCTTCTCCTATCCTGTCTGGCGCTGTAATGCTACGCTGTGCTGCTTTATTCAACTCTCGGTAAGTTGTATCTGGAGAAAGGGAAATTTTATAATCGTTTTTTAACAGATCATTAATAACTTTTTCTGCGTGAAAAGTTGATATAATTTCTCTGTCTTTTAATCCTTGAGGGTAAACGCCACAAGAATTAATAATATTTGTTATACGGTTTAGATATTCTAATGTATTTAATTTGGAATTTAGATCCCCGTCAGTAATGTTCCATGATAACAATGTGGGGTTGTCGATAGGTAAATTTCTGGGTCCTGGTTTTATAGAAAACATAATAAAGTTCCTCTAATGGTAGAGTAATATGATGTATACGGAAACATAAAAATGTTTAATTGTTGTGAAAGTAATTGCAAACAGATGTCCTACTTTTATCCAATATTTATATGGAAAAGGATAATGCTTAAATCTGTTTTATTAATTATCGATGTGGTCTGGAGAGGCAACTGTCAAAAATCGCTCATACGAAACTAATGATTAGCAGAATAAGATCTATGAAAGAATATATTGCTATACGAAGTTTATTTTTATGGAGTGAAAAGTAACAGATATCATAATGATGCGACAACTCTTCAGCTAATGTAATAAAGTTATATTATTAGATACAAAATCATTACAAAGTATCATTGAATCGATGATAACTATAGATAGTGCTAATTATTAACATTTGCTTGTTGACTGCGAGTATCGACTTTGCGAATGGAGGCGGTGTCGGGTTTTATGTCGCGTGTAATCACGACCCAAGGTGAATGGGAACGCATAAAAATCTGTTATTTACATCATATGATCATCATGTTTATTGCGTGGTTTATAAGTATTGTTATTGCATACTTAAGGCCCTTTAGCTCAGTGGTTAGAGCAGACGACTCATAATCGCTTGGTCGCTGGTTCAAGTCCAGCAGGGGCCACCAAATCATCATTCATGTATCAGGAAGAGTTAAGGGTCAAGGGGTACTCGATGGCGGTCTATATTTCATGACTAACGCCATTTAAAGGAAGAAGTGCGGTGGGTGGTTTCGAATGAGGGCTGGTGTTTTGGTACGTGGCACGCCACTGCAATGTATTTATCCATCAGTACTCATTCAAAAGTACCTGGAAAAAATGCCCGCTATGCCAAGCGGGCAAATTGCTTACATGTGGAATTAAGTAATTAACGATAAAGCCAGAGTATTATCATTTATTATACCCATTCATTTAATCAGGTTAATTACTCAAATCACTGAACTATTCTCTGTTCGCTCACTGATGATGAGTGAGTACCACAACCAATGTATGTAGAACAATGCCGTAGAGTAAGGATGAAATGTCTCTGCCACGCCTTAAACATCTACTACTGACCAGAACACCCGCCGCAGGCAGATGAGTTTTGTGAGCGTTACAGGAGCGTGGCTATGCTCATTAACCAACGCTATTGAGATATAAATTTCTAACACTTGAAAAACGATTTTCACTAATAAATTATAACGGTTTTTTTTATCATACAGCGAAATAACCTTTTGTTTATTAAATTTAACATTCCTGTGCTAATTTAATTAAAAGTTCCATGCGTAGCAAGTGAAGCAGTTAATGTCAGTAATTGTCTCAAATGAGCGTTTTTTTATAGTGACAAACAGTAATAACATTAAAAATAGCCATGTAGACATTAATTGAGGAATAGACAATGTTAGTTAGTAAAAGCAACGGATTTAACGCTAGCGCAGTTTTGGGTAGTGGAAGTTATAATGAAAATAAATCTTCTAAACACATGGAGCTACTAGCTCATAGTATTTTAAAATTAATTTGAAAGGAAGCTGCATCAGAGACGTATCGCGGTGCTCTTGAAACTTTACAAAAAATGATGTCTGAATGTATATATCAAGAAGGCAACGCCTTTGTCATTATGGGAGCTGGAGAACAATTAAAACGTATTAAATATGAAGTTGGTGAAAATAACTTAAAGGTATTCAACGTACACTTTAATAATAATCACGAGTTAGTTAGTTCTGGTGAGCCTGACGTAATATGTTTAAGCAAGCAGGTCTGGGAAAATCTTCTCATTAAACTAAAGCTGGAAAACAATGAAAATGTGTTTTCTGAAACTAAAAAATTATCGAATAAAAATAATGCCGATCAGTTTTTTGAATGCGCTAAAAGAAATGAACAGAACCTTTTCGATAATATAAGAAAAAGTGATTTTCATGTTGGTTTACTTAAGCCAAGTAGTACGCGTAGTGTTATTTTAGAAACGCCGCCAAATGTCTGTATGGAATCACGTAATTCATATGAAAACAAAATAGATGAGATTTCATCTTTGTCAGAGTCAAAGGAACACCCCATAGATATTCAAGAAAAAAAAGATGCGTTTGTGAATGAGTTCAAGGGGGTATTATTTGATAAAAATACAAGGTCTTCAGAGCTTCTGTTTAATTTTTATGAGTGTTGCTATAAGTTTTTACCAAGAGCTCAGCCTCAAGATAAAATCGATAGCTATAATTCAGCACTGCAAGCTTTTTCCATTTTTTGTTCATCTACGTTGACACATAATAATATAGGCTTTGATTTCAAATTATTTCCTGAAGTCAAGCTGTCTGGAGAACATCTTGAAACGGTATTCAAATACAAAAATGGCGATGATGTCCGGGAGATAGCCAAAATTAACATTACTCTCCAAAAAGAAGAGGGTGGTTTATATAATTTACGTGGATTGGATTTTAAGGGATGCTTCTTTTCTGGACAGAACTTCAGTATCTATGATATTCAATATGTGAACTGGGGAACGTCATTGTTTGATGTTGATACTCCGTGTATTTTTAATGCGCCTGCTTACAACAAGAGTAATGAAAAATCATTAAAACCTGTGAGCGAAAACGGTTTAAGTGGAGTCTTGACTGATCGTAATAATAAAATAAAACTCATCACGGGCGTGGCACCATTCGATGATATTTTATTTATGGATGATGACTTTGATGATAGTTCCTCTGAGGATGATCCCGTTGAGAATAGTCCTGTTGTGACTAGTCCCGTTGTATCAAGTTCTAAAAGCAGTTTTCAATGATTAATAAATGGCAATTTTTACAAAGAGAAAATAACGTAGATTGAAACAATATGTATTATTGATTGATTAAACGGGATTATTTTTTACACTACAACCATTTGCTGCCACTACCAAAGAAAAAGGGGCTACGCTTTCACGTAACCCCTTGATTTATTTGGTTGGCTGGCAGTGACTGAATTGGTGCTGTAATTGGTTGAAATATTTCATCTAATGTCTGGTTCAACTTTCCTTAGCTGCCTGAAAGTTTTTTGATCTCACCCAGCAATAACAGCGTTACGGTGCACCACGACTGACTGAAGAACTGCGTGCTCAGGGTTACCACTTCAACGTAAAACCGTGGCAGGAGGTCCGGACTGAAAAAACTGCTCAGGACATTATCGGCAGGGTACGCACTGGTAGTCTGTAAACTGAACCGACTGGGGCGCAGTATGTGGCATCTTGTCGTGCTGTTGGAGGAGCTGTGCGAACGTGGTATTAACTTTCGTGCTCTGGCCCAATCTATATTTGCCCAACAATGGGGGGACGGAAGCTGTAAAAGTAAAACAATCTGCGATCTCAGAGTTATTGTGTGATTTTTATGTGAGCAGAAGATATTCATCAGAAACGATTATGTAAATCATTTTATTTTGCCGACTGCCTGATTGTCGAAAGAAAAGAATACGCCCGGGTTTCCTGAATAGATTGACTTTTTTATCCAACCACACTTCAGCGCACTGCGTTTAAAAAATGCCTCATTCTTATGCGGAATATCATCATTTCATCATGATGTCTTTGATGAGCGGTGAACACAATACACTTGCGCTGTCTCTTCAGGATGAATCCCCTGGTCTGGTGCCTGTGGGCTGATGTTGCAGCAAAGCTAAGGTCGCTTAAACGCTACTCAGTATTCACTTTTCAGAGGATGAAATTTATGAACAGGACCAGTCCCTATTATTTTCGCCGCTCAGTACTTTCCTTATTGATATCTGCCCTGATATATGCTCCGCCCGGGATGGCGGCCTTCACTACTAATGTTATTGGTGTGGTAAACGATGAGACTGTAGATGGTGTCCAAAAAGTAGATGAACGAGGTACAACAAATAACACTCATATTATCAACCATGGCCGGCAGGAGGTCTATGGTGGGATATCTAATAGTAGTATTATTGAAACTGGTGGCGAGCAACTAGTATCAATCCATGCCGATATTAACGGGCAAGCTAATAATACAACCATTAATGGAGGCAGACAGTCAATTGAGTACGGAGGAATTTCTACTGGCACGATAATCGAAAGTGGCAATCAATATGTTCATAAAGGTGGTACCAGCAATGACACGACAATTAAGGGCGGTACTTCACGCATAGAGGGGGGGACTGCGAATGGAACAATCATTGATGGTGGCAGCCAACGAGTAACAACTCAGGGGCATGTCGACAGTACAACGATAAATAAGTCTGGCTCTCAGGACATCACGCAAGGAAGTCTGGCAACGAACACAACCATAAATGGTGGTCGACAGTATGTTGAACAGAGCACAGTAGAAACAACCACCATTAAAAATGGCGGTGAGCAAAGAGTATATGAGAGCCGTGCGCTGGACACGACGATTGAAGGCGGAACTCAGTCTCTGAATAGTAAGTCAACGGCAAAAAATACGCATATCTATTCTGGTGGCACGCAAATTGTTGATAACACCAGCACCTCGGATGTTATTGAAGTTTATTCTGGTGGCGTGCTTGATGTTAGTGGTGGTACGGCAACAAATGTTACCCAGCACGATGGTGCAATTTTAAAAACTAACACTAACGGTACGACGGTGAGCGGTACGAATAGTGAAGGGGCATTCTCCATCCACAATCACGTTGCAGACAATGTGTTGCTGGAAAACGGTGGTCATTTAGACATAAACGCATATGGTTCGGCAAACAGGACGATTATTAAAGATAAAGGAACAATGTCAGTTTTAACGAATGCTAAAGCTGATGCGACCCGAATAGATAACGGCGGGGTCATGGATGTCGCCGGAAACGCGACAAATACCATAATTAATGGTGGCACACAGAATATTAATAATTATGGCATAGCCACGGGCACCAATATCAACAGTGGAACGCAAAATATCAAGAGCGGCGGGAAAGCTGACACGACAAATATATCCTCCGGGAGCCGGCAGGTTGTTGAGAAAGATGGTACGGCAACTGGCAGCAATATTAGCGCTGGAGGCTCGCTGATTGTCTATACCGGTGGTATTGCACATGGGGTTAACCAGGAAACGGGCAGTGCTTTAGTTGCTAACACGGGCGCAGGGACTGATATCGAAGGATACAACAAGCTCTCTCACTTCACTATTTCCTGCCTCATTTTCTGCAGACCGCACCATTCCCGGCGCGGTCTGAGCGTGTCAGTGCAACTGCATTAAAACCGCCCCGCAAAGCGGGCGGGCGAGGCGGGGAAAGCATTGCGCGCTAGCGGTTGAACGTAATATTAATATGATCTCAGGTATGCGATATGTAGATGCAGTAATACCAACCGTCGATAAGTTGCCAATGTCATTTATTGTGTTTATCGGAGGCGTATTTTCAGAATGAGAGTTATGGCACAAATCTAGTGCCTCTTTCCGTATAAAATTTTTACTGTCATCTCATATGTCTAACTACATTTGGAGGTTCTAATGGATAAATATCACATTACTAAGGATGGTGATAAATGGAAACTTCAGAAAGAAGGTAATGAAAGACCAAGTAAGACGGCGACGACTAAAAATGAGATTGTCAGAGAAATGCAAGAATATATGACTGATAAAACAGGCTCGGTTAAAATCCACAAAGAGGACGGGCGATTTCAGGAAGAGCGTACTTATCAGCGGAAAGATGATCCAAAAAAATCCAAAGGCTAATTGAGTAGAAGCCGCCTTGTGGCGGCTAATTAGATATTGTTTTGTTTCTAATTTCTTGGGTTGTATGTGTGAAGTAAATCAATTATCTGTTCTATTCCTTGTGCGTTGTTTAATGTTTCTATCTCAACTTCATTTAACTTGAAGTAAATGTAGGTGTTGTTTGCTTTTTCACTATTTGTTTGATACTTGATAATGTGGCACCCATTAAAATGGACATCCAGAAGAGATAAGTGATTTTTTCTGTCGATAACAGGATGGAATATTTTATAATATTTTGAGTTAAACGGTTTTTTTCTTATGAAGTTAGCATTTAAAAATGAAACATCATTTCTCTTTATTAATAGGTTACATCTCTTGCAGGCCACCGCTAAATTTTTAAGTGTGAACGTATATTCTGGATATTGTGACTTGGGGAGAATGTGTTCAACATCAATATTCATATTGTGTTCATTATGGAAATCCTTTAAGCAATAAGCACATTTGAAACCATCATTACGGTTGGAAAGAATATATTGTTTGAGTTCTCTTCTCATGGATTTAAGCAATTTGTGCTCCCACACCTTTACTTTGTCATCGAGTTTATTTTCGGATATAGCAGTGCGGATATGAGAGATATTCTCTGCTGTAAATGTGAAGTTAGGCATTTTTCACCATCTGATTTAATATTTCATTGGCTGCTTCAATTATTTTTACTTGGCTTTCATCAGGCCCGAGTGATTTTGTTTTATTTAATTTGTCGCGTGCTGAATTTATATCTATTTTTTTATTGTTGTATTCATTAAGAATCTCATTTATCTTGTAGCTGAAATATCTGCTTCTTGACGTTAATACACCGAACACATCCACCATTACTTCATCAATATTAGTTTCATTTCCTTCAAGGGGAGAAAGGGTACTATTTTCGGATTTGAAAACACTTAGGCCACTATGGTCTTCTACCGCCCCTATAACAATCATTGGTGAATGTGTCGCTAATATTATTCTTATGTCGAAATAATATAATAGATCCAGAAGGTTTGATGTGTATTTTTTTTGCCAACGAGGATGTAAACTATTCTCTGGCTCATCAATTATTATTACGCTGTTATCCGATATATATGTAAGGATAAAAGCAAGTGTTGCCATGTAGCACGCTTCACCAGAGCTTAAATGAGATGATGGTATTATACTATGGCCACGACTTAAGGTTATTTCAATGTCATGTATTAAATGGTTCTTTTTTAGAATGCGCTCATGCTTTAACATTAGTTCAATGAGGCGATTATGAATGGTGTTAATTCTTTTTTCTGATTCATATGTGAAAGCATACTCCAAATAAAGTATGTGAGAGCCTTTCACTCCATGATCAGTAGAGCTAGCAGTGTCATCGTTTATTTCGATTAGATTTCTTAAGTGATTCGTTATTTCATCGATATCACTACCGATTAACTCATTGTTGTACATCTCGGATTGAAATTTTCTAATGAAACTTTCATAAGGGAAGATTGTAAATTTAAATGTGAGTTGCTCATTGAAATCTAAATACGCCAATACTCTTGGGAAAATGTGTGCGTGCGATGACCCGATCTTATTGTGACTATTGCTTACTACAACTTTTTTTAATGCTTTGGTAAGTGTGTTAGATGACTGATTAAGAATGTGAAAACGATGGCTTTTTATTTTGGGGAATTTATTGGTTGATGTGTTTGATAAGCATATTACATTTTTTCCTGTAACGTATTCTTGCTTTGAAATTTCAGCTAATATCGAACTTTTCCCTGACCCATTATTACCTGTGATAATGTTGACTAACGATGTTGATTCAAATTTCATCTATAGTTTCTCACTCTTTATCTTTAAGCCCCAAAAATTCATTAATTCTACTCGCTGCGCCAAGTAAGTTGTACGATTATAGGCTCGTCTTACTTCATCTTTATCGACGTGAGCCAATGCTGCCTCAATAATATCTGAATTAAATTCTGATTCATTCAGGTAAGTGCTCGCAATCGAACGCAACCCATGAGCTACTAACCTACCTTCATACCCAATTCTCTTCAAAGCAGCATTCGCAGTTTGGCTGTTCATCGGTTTTTTGGGATCATTTCTGCTCGGAAAAACATGTTCACGATGAGCACTGATTGGCTTCATCACTTCCAGAATCTCTAATGCCTGAGGAGATAGCGGTACAATGTGCTCACGCTTCGCTTTCATCCGTACGGCTGGAATAGTCCAGAGCTTTGCATCGAGATCGATCTCTGCCCACCGAGCACCGGAAGCCTCGGAAGGGCGCACAAGGGTCAGGAGCTGCCACTCAATAAGACAACGCGTCGGAACAGACAAGTTTGACATAACCAAAGAGCGCATCAGCTTAGGTAGTTCTTCCGGTCGTAAAGTCGGCATATTTTTCTTTTTAGGTCTCTCAAAAGCCATGCCAACACCAGATGCAGGGTTAGCATCAATCAAACCAGTGTTAACTGCATAAATCATTATCTCGTTAATACGCTGCACTAGACGACGAACTGTTTCGAGTGCCCCACGAGCTTTGATTGGCTCAAGTGCTTCAACCAATGCTCGGGCTTTGATTTGCTGAACGGGAATCTCACCAATGGCAGGAAATACATCTTTCTCCAGTGAGCGCCAAATGTCTTTTGCGTAATCAGGGGTAACGCTTTTGCTTTTAAGCTGGAACCAGTTAGCGGCGACGGTTGAAAAAATACTGTCCAGTGCGATTTGCTGCTGTTCCACTGCAATTTCAGCTTGAATTTGCGGGTCAATTCCGTTGGCTAACAAGGAAAGGTAATTCGCTCTTAACCGTCGGGCGTCAGCAAGTGAAAGGGTGGGGAAGGCACCTAGCCCCATCATTGTTCGCTGTTTTGTTGCTGGACGTTGATAACGGAAACGCCATAACTTCTTACCGTTCGTTTTAACGAGCAGAAAAAGACCATCGCCATCATGCAACGTTAGATCCTTTTCTAACGCTTTAGCGCGCAGAACTTCTGTGTTGGTCAGGGGGCGTGTCGTTCTTGCCACTTTGGCCGCTCCTTCATGAATTGGTATACGCGTTTAGGTATATATCCTACCGTATACCTAAACGTATACCAATAATCACTGGATTTAGCTGGATATCCTCGGACAACGGTAGACACAAAAAAGCCCGCAAAGCTTGTGCCATGCGGGCTTTCAGGATTTCTCCGGACGTATCCGGAAGAGCAAGTGGTGGGCTGGCGTCCCTGTGCTTTTAATTATAGTGTATTGATATTTAATATTTTTGTTTAAATTAATTTCGTTATGGGTTCCAAAAAGGAACCATAAAGTAGAACCACAGAACCTCGCATGGTTCCAACATGCCTAGCGACTTCAAAATAACACGCTCTATGGCAAACTAAATGTAAGTGTGGCTGGATATTTAGCGTCTGATTACTGAGAGGGTCAATAAAAACTGCTCTATCTCAAATACTGTAGTGGCCCATAAACTTGTCCGCTTGAGTCGATGGTGTACCTCGTCCGTTCAGGCCCGGAGTGGCTAATTAGCAGAGTATTCATGTCTGCTATGAGCGAGGATCGGACGTAAAACAACTGTAAAAAACTATTTAACTCAGGCAGAAATGTCAAGATTCAGTGAAAATGTCTAATCACTGGTTCGTTAGAAATGCCCATATGTTGAAAAGGCTGCTGCAAAAAAGTCTCTCGCAGCGGCCTCTTTAATATAACGTCATTGTGTGCATCATCTTTAATTATGGGTTTAACTCAAACTGTTCCCCGTTTATTAATTTTCGCAATAAGTCAAGTGCCTCAGATGAGTATTTTCCGACACCACTTTTCCCAGATTTAATGAAAACATGATAATTGTTGTCTGATGCTTTAATGTTGAAGTCGGTTAGTTTTCTTAATTTTTCGAATTCTTGATTAACATAGTGCCACGATCCCATGTCGAGAATCCTTGCCAGATCAGACATTGTATATGGGAAACTAGCATTTAGTGCCTGCCCATTATTGAGTTCAGCGATACCATACATTTTTGCTAATGCATCATCATGCTCTGCAATATTGCGGAACATCTCAAAATCGTATGGAAGTTCTTGTTTAACAAGGGATTCTGATGCGAATGTGTACGTTCTGGCTAGAAATGCACGCACAAGTTTTGGATTAACGCTAATTTCCGGTGTATTAGATGATAACGCATCAAAAATCCAACCAAAATTATTTGCGTATATCACCTTGATTCGAACGCTTTTATTCTCACCAACACCGATTAGCAATTCCTTTTGATGAGAACCAGTGGCCTCGCAGTCCTTACTGAAGGAGACAAGATAAATATTTGGAATCAATGCATTATTGGGAGCGATGATTTCATCTATATCAGAGAGAATTGCCTTTATGTTTTCATCATTGATACTGTACCCAAAGAAAAACAAGGGGTGTTCAGCAAAATATGTTAGCAACTTAGCACTGATATATTTCTTACGTTTATAGAAATCAACATAATCTTCATTTGTAATAACAATACTTTCAACTTCATGACTGCTACCATGAATTTTCATGATTTCGCCATAAGATGAATAATTCACTTTAACAACGTTATGACCAACTATTGCCTGATAATTGTCAAATATTTTTTCTAATGTGTCGTCATAATTTGTTGTGATTATTGCATGAGGTTTTACTTTCCTTAATTTCTGAACTTCCTCTGTATATTCCATGTTCGAGAAATCAACGGAGTTTGATAATTCATTCAGAATGGATGCAATTTCATGCTTAATATAAATATCTTTTGGAGTCGTTCCTTCAAAGTATGTCTCTGGATAGCGATCCTTGCCATCATCCCAAGCCCATTCAGCATAGAAGTCACAAAAATCGCTAGCAATCAAAGGTTTGTTATCACCCTTTGTTTGGCTGTAGTAACCATAAGGGCGTTTGATCAAGGGGCATATTTCCGCTAGTTGCTTTAATAGACCTTCCCAGTCAGGCGCTTTTATATATCGTTGTGAAATACCTGCACCCATGAATAAAATGGGTTGGACTTGTAAGTTTTCAAGGCAAGATTTAACATCTTCGATTATTTCTTCTTGATATTCCGTAAAGTCCATATAGTTACCTCAGGGATAGGTGATTGCTATGTGATGCACCGCGAAACGGTTCGGGGCTTTGTGACACCCAAACTTTACCCCGGTTTCCCAGCGTTTCCTTTGTATATAATATCATTGAAGTTAATTGCGTTTCTCAGAAATCTTCTTAGGATGTGATTGCAATAACGGCAACACAGCGCACACATCGCGGCTGATCAGTGAGTATGAAGTGGTTTACTGAATTTGGCCGCCTGAATCGAGAGACAAAATGTCCGCTCCTGGCACTAAGCAGAAGTTCCCGAACAACGTAAGCTGGCATATGCCCTCGTTCCTCCGTGGGGACTATCGATCTATTTGCCGGTTGTGTTTAAGCAATATCGCCAGCGGCGTGAGCTCTCAGTGCATTCAATCAAGCTCACAAATCACACAGTCTTTACTTTTTTTAGATTCCCTAATGGTTTCGCGTCATAGCCTCAGCCAGATAAACCTGAGCTGCTTTAGGGGTATATGCCTTTCCGAGCATAAAGGATACTGTTTCTATGAAAACTGATCGCGAGAGCACGATTAGGAGATCAGAACCTGATTTGACATTGATACTGGCTATCAGCGATGGGCAGTTCTCGAATACATCTGACAATCATTTACCTCATTAAGTTTTATTTCCAGAAGTGCCGTGATCCAGCACGAGTGCTGATAATCAATATCACTTGGGTAATGATTGACAAGTTCACTAAACAACGAGCAGATATTTTAAAATTGCCTGCAGCTTCCACATCACCAGGCAGAGGCGTCAGACCCTTAGCACCATACGATTCATAGAGTAATTCCCAATATAGTTGATGCTGAATTTCTTTGTTCATGTTGAGGCAGTATATTGAAACAATGAGAATGAATCACACATATAAGCTCTCACAATCTTCCGCCGTTTTTGACTGTTGCAGATATACTTTTAGCAGGTTTTAAATGCCTGGAGATTTCTTTCTGTTCTCGACGGATTTTGTATGAATTAATTTCTTCATAATCCTTGTGTTTATTTATTTTTGATAAATCAACCAAGAGATTATTTCTTATCATCCACTTTACAATTCGCTTGTTGATATCTTTATAGAGAGGGCCGCCTTTATATTTATAGAAGTGAATATCATGAATTTCACTGATGAAATCAAGTATGGATAAGATTTCTTTATAATCACCAATGTAACTGTTAATGGTGAAATGGTCTTTATTAAGTTCTATTTTGAATCCATGTTCAGAAAGGTAATACAAGAAAAAGGCTGAGTCGAGATCACAAAAATCTACATGCAGCGTTCTTCTGTCAAATTTATCAATATGCGAGAGAATGATATCATGTAATTCATAATCATATACATTTTCAATAAATCCTTTCCCTGAATGATCAATTTGATTGACATTGCATCCAGCATCTATTGCTACGGATAAAACTTCCGGGGAAAGGGGCATGAAGAGAATATTCATTCCTTTTTTATCGATGTGATTTATATCACAACCAGCATTAATTAATTCTGTCAATCCTTCAGCATTCCTGTAATGTTCAAAAATGCATGTGTAGCCATTAGTATCCGTATGCGAGGTGTCTAAACCCAGTTCAATCAGTTTCTTCAGTATTTCTGGATTTTTTTGATGAAAGAGCGCATTTTGCCCATGTCCGTTGATATGGTGTATATTAATTCCATAACTGAGCAGGCAATCCATGGCTTCCAGGGTTCTGCAGGCAAAAATGGCATTGTTGCCGTTACTGTTAACAGCATTGATGTCATAGCCTATTTTTAAAGCTTTCTTTATATCATCAGGTGATCTTGCATTGAAGAATGATTCAGAAATGGCAAGGTCTAATGCCTTTTCTAATAATCCCTTTTGTAATAAGGATATGACTAATTCCATAAACACCCCCATGAAAAAATGTTTAAGTCATTAGATATCAGAAATTCTGTGAAATGCAACAGCTGGGGAAAGGTGTTCATGATGTGCGGAATAAAAATTTCCACAAACCACCCGTGGATACATCAGAAACACCTGCAGTAAATTTACGCCTGTAACCTGCCGTCCGGACTATAGGACCAAACCTTCGCGGGAGATGCTACCATTACATCGGCAATGTTGAACCGGATTTTACATCACACACGTCGTACAAATAAAAGAAGAAGGCTATCGACTGAAGCAAAAACGGAAAGCCGGGGTTATCGCTGAAGCTAATCCTGAGTAAACAAGGTGAATCGCCACGGGTTTAACAGACACCTCAGAGTCATTTAAGATGGCTTAAAGA
>ERZ791917.1354-NODE-1354-length-14126-cov-15.451709_pt1 | contig 14126 bp, 13 predicted proteins | sample MGYA00510138_ERZ791917 | MGnify/ENA primary metagenome ERZ791917 (study PRJEB30046, sample SAMN00792102) | human gut metagenome | study: EMG produced TPA metagenomics assembly of the A metagenome-wide association study of gut microbiota in type 2...
GCAAAGGTACAGACTTTTAAGCGAGGCTGAAATACGGTAATGCCGAGACGCTTACGGTATTCGAGCAACGCGTCCATGTTGAATTGTGACGATTAAACCGAATTGACATACAACCTATTCAATATGGACTACAAAATTCAGATTCTGAACAAAACACGTCAAGGACTGGATGTGTTTCACCATTACATCGACTTCAAGTTCTCGTCGGACAAGAAGTTCAAGAATCCGTTGTATCATGATACGAAGGCTTCATGCTCTATTCATCTGAGTAAGAAGACGGGAATCTACATGATGAAGGACTTCGGAGACTTAGAATACTCCGGAGACTGTTTCTGGTTCGTGGCGAGACTGCTGAACATGGATATGAAAAATGATTTCGTTCAGATTCTACGTCGTATCAACGATGATATGGGACTCGGGATATTCTTCGATTCTGCACAGTCATGGAGTGGAGGGCATAGATATGGGACTACACTTCCCCGCCCTGCCGTTAGGGAACAGCAAGAACTTCCTGAAAAACAGCAGGAGCCGCAATCGCTGTCACAGCCTAATATAACGGTGACCTATAAGGAGTTCAGCGAAAACGAACTTCTTTATTGGCACCGGTACGGCATTACGCATGATGTACTGAAAAGATTCAAGGTACGCAGCGCGCGATTTCTAACCGGCATCTCCAAAGAGGGAAAAGAGTATAAGATTTCTTCCCGAGTGACCGAGCCGATGTTCGTGTATCACACAATAGATGAAGCCGTTAAGGTGTACATGCCTAAGAACAAGCTTCGGTTCATGTATGTGCACCGGCTGAGCGGCGAGTATGTCTTTGGACTGGAGCATCTGCCGGCGCGCGGACACATGGTGTTCATCACTGGTGGAGAGAAGGATGTCATGTCGCTCGCGGCACATGGTTTCAACGCTGTCTGCTTCAACAGCGAGACGGCAGTCCCGCCAATCAACATCATCGAAAATCTTCATCGACGGTTCAAGCATATAGTTCTGCTATACGACATGGACCAGACTGGTAAGAAGAGTGCTGCAAAGATTGAGCAGTCGCTGAAGGAATATGGCGTGAAACGCTTGGAACTGCCAATGTCAGGAAACAAGGACGAAAAAGATATCTCGGACTTCTTTGCTCTGGGGCACAAGACTGAGGAACTGGAGAAACTTATCAGTGAGCTTATCAGTAAGCTCTACAGCAAAAGCTCGGTCATCTTCAAGTCGTGCGAGCTGGACTACGACAATCCGCCTGAGAAATCATCATCGGTTGTTGAGGTCAATGATGTGCCTGTCGGTACCTGTGACAACCTTTTTTGTCTCACCGGGGGTGAGGGCGTGGGAAAAAGCAACTTCGTTGCTGCCATCATCTCCGGTACCATCGCTGAGAGTGCGCTGGATGCCGAACGCACGCCGGACCTTACCATCATCCCAAATCCTTCGTGTAGGGCAGTAATCCTCTTTGATACGGAACAGTCGGAGCATCAGCTTTACAAGAATGTGCGTAAGGCTGTCAAGAGGGCTTATCTTGACGACAAGCCGGACTTTTTCCACGCATACCATCTGTCTGAACAGTCGCGAAAGGAGCGGCTGGACATCATCCGCACGGCTCTTGACATGAATTTCCACAAGCACAAGGGAATCCAGTTGGTCATCATTGACGGTGTGGCAGACCTAGTGCGATCCGCTAATGATGAGTTGGAGAGCGTGGATGTCATCGACGAGCTGTACCGCCTTGCAGGGTTCTACCACTGCTGCATTGTCTGTGTGCTGCACTTCGTTCCTAACGGGGTAAAGCTCAGAGGACATATAGGTTCAGAGCTGCAGCGCAAGGCTGCCGGCATTCTGTCCATCGAGAAAGACACGAATCCTGCTTATTCCGTGGTCAAGTGCATCAAGGTGCGCGATGGCAGTCCGCTTGACATCCCAATGATGTCTTTCGGATGGGACAAGAAGGAGGACATGTTTGTCTATATGGGCGTGAAGTCGAAGGAAGATAAGGAAAGACAGAAAATCAACGACCTCAAGAGCATTGCTCAGGGTATATTCGAAAAGGCTGACAAGCTGGCGTATGGGGAGATGGTAAAGGCCATCGTCGATGCGATGGAGATACAGCCACGGACGGCTAAGGTCTATATCCGTTACATGAGGGAAAAAGCAATCATAGAGCAGCTGGCCGACCAAACCTATCAGCTCAAGATATTCTGAGCCGATGCCGTGGCACCGGCAGTGCAGGTTACCTGCGCTGTCGGGCCACCTTCTTTCTGCGGTCAATGGCGTTGGCGATAGAGAAGCCTATCCAGAGAATGGGAAACATCAGGGCCCAGAAGACGATCTTAAGTATCAGGACCACAGCGGCAATGACAGCGGCGATAATGAGTGCGTAAAGAAAGAAGAGTGCGAACATGACGACATCGTTTAGAGGTGAATAAATATGTTTGTTAACTCTTTATTAATATACGAATATACGAATAAATTCTGAATTACGCAAGTTTTTCAATGATTATTTTCAATAAATATACAATATAATTCTACACGTCACAACAACACAAACACAATAACCATGACAGCAAAAACCGCTCCAAGCAGTCAGAAAGCCATTCTGACTTTCAATGTATTCTTCAGAGAGGACACCACCACACAGTCGTTCCTGCCGAGTATCGTTTCAAAGGATACAAACAACTGGGCTTTCTTCCGTAGCGTACTGGTAGGACAGAAGGACTGCAAGCTTACTATAGTTGACAAATCCATCGAGACCCCTTTCCACTGCTTGTTGGTAACATTGTTCTGCAAGCAGTTGGAAGAGGAACTTCAAGTCGGAATGGAGAACATTACGTTGATCCTGTCGCCATTGCACAAAGAGTATGTTCCTCGTAATGAACATGCAGGGAAAGATGTAACCGCCAACATGCCTTTCCACACGACCTGCCATCGTAACGACTTCCTGCAAGAATGCTTCGCCAAGGTTGCGCGTCGGAAGGTAAAGATAGCGACGAAACGCAATCCGATACTTTGCCGGGACATCAAGATTTCCTCCCGCGATTACGTGCTCTATCTCCGATTTGAGGGTGGTATAGCCAACGGATGGTAAGTTGATGATTCATATGTCGCCTCCCTTACGCCTAAAGAGCTCTTGTCTTTTGCTTCCAGTAACGTGAAATGCAAGAACATCTTCACGCACGGCTATAGCCAGAACGGGGTGTTCATAAATGTAGATTTCTTGACAAAATATCATGCGCATAATCTGTAAGACAATACCACGAGGCTTGGGAATGTACGGGGATAGTCCTGTAATGCCCAGGCCTCGCTTCATGAACGATTGATTAGGGTTTGCACGTGATGAGTCTTTGCACAGTAATCACAAGACAAGGGCTTGCTCTGTCATCACGGTAATCACATGCAGAGGGTTGGCATAGTCATCACACGCAAAGGGTTGGCACAGTCATCACGTGATGAGTCTTTGCACGTTAATCACGTGACGAGACTTTGCATACTAATCATATGATGAGACTTTGCAGGGTCATCACATGATGACACTCATCACATGACAAGACTTTGCAATAGCATGGTTCGAGCTAGGAAAATACTGAGCCTGCGGAAAATTGGTCGCAGTCGGTTTTGCCAGTAAAACTGCATCTCCGCTTGGAAAACGTAGCTCTCTTATTTGTAATTTGAAGCACATCTACATGAACAACGACACATATCTGCTTGAAAATCGGCATGTTTACCCTATTGACAGGCTTTGCCACCGCTACGGCAGTCTATTGGAAGTAGCAAGTTGTACTTTTGTACGTACACTTCGGTTACCACCTCAGTACACGCCAAAAGTCACTTGCCAGCAGAGCTGGGGGATAATTCCGGTCGCAACTCCCGATTATCTGAATGAAGAATGTTCAACCTAACAGAACACTGTATGCAGAAAAAGAAAATAAGATTGGAAATCAGACTTTCCGAGGAGGAAGCTCGTCTTTTCCAAAACAAGGCGGAAAGCTATGGAGGAAATGTGAGTGCGATGGTGCGTGATGCCGTCCGACGCTTCGATGACAAACGGACAAGAGGGAAGTTGATGGCGATGGAGGGGTTGCTGCAATACTACAAAAAATATCAACAACAACTCTCATGGCTTGGCGGTAATTTTAATCAGTGCATGCACCGGGCGAATGAGCTGGCGATAGCTGATGAACTCAACGAGAGTTACTTCCGCAAGGTCATCATGCCGGAAGTTCAGACTGCTGTCAAAGCCATCAGAGGCATCAAAGCGGAGCTGGATGCCATGCATGACAATTTGGAACAAACTTAATACACTACAGAATCTTACCGCTCACTTTCAAGAATTATGATCATCACCATTCTTCCGTCCTTTGCCAACTTCCATGCCGTAGCCTACAATGAGATGAAGGTCGAAAAAGGCATGGCTACGCTGCTTGAGGCTCAGAATATCTATGGGCTGCGACAGGACAACTATACGCCTGAGAAGTTACGGCAGTTCTTCATGGACTACTCCTCACGGAACACGCATATCCAGAATGCCCAGTTCCATGTGGCTGTAAGCTGTAAGGGAAATGAATACTCTCATCAGCTGCTGCTCGACATTGCGCACCGCTATCTCAAGGAGATGGGATATGCAGATGAGGGGCAACCGCTGCTCATCTATGCCCACCATGACACGCCGAACAATCACATCCATATCGTGACTTCACGTATGGCACCCGATGGACACAAGATTGACCATGCCCATGAGAAGCGTCGCTCAAGGGAAATCACGCTGAAGATTATGGAGGAGTTTGAGGGTAGGAGACAAGAACCTGAAGTGAGCGACATCATAAAGGAGGCTCTTTCTTACCGCTACACTTCCAAGGCGCAGTTCTGTGCCATCATGGAGAGCCTGGGCTATGAATGCAAGGATGATGATAAGAAGCCAGTGGTTCATATCTATCGTGGCGGTCAGGAGCAGGGAACCATACAGGTGCAGCTCATCATGCGGCACGCACTGAAAGAGAATAAGCCCGATGACAAGCGTCGTCGGCAGCTGCGTGCCATCCTGCAAAAGTACCGCAACCTGTCTGCCAACAAGGAAGAACTTGCAGCTCACATGAAGCGTAAGTTCGGTATCAGCCTTGTCTTTGTCGGTAAGGCGGACACGCCGTATGGTTACATCGTTGTTGGCCACAAGAACAAGACGGTCTTTAAAGGTGGAGAGTTCCTCAGTATCAAAGAACTGCTCCAGTTCGAGGATGCCGCTACACGCTTTGCCAAGATTGAGCAGAACATTGATGACCTGCTGGCCGACAACCCGAAACTCACCATAGCAGACATCAATCGCATCCTCTATCGTCAATTTGGCACATGAATCCACAGAGGCACAGTGTCGTGGAACGGCGAGACCATCCAACTGCGTCCTGAGGTCACTGAGCAGCTTCGGCAGAACTATCTCGCCAGCAGGGGCATCCATCCGTCTGCTCACACAGCCACAAACAAAAATTCCCTGCCGCCTCAGGGAGACAACAGGGGAAATGATATTCAGGTTCAGAGCCCAGCCAATGCTGGTGCTACAGATACTAATCGCGAATGGGAGCTAAATGGCAGTATGGATATGTCAGTAGATGACGAGGCAGCACAGAGAAGGAAGTGGAGGAGATGAAGGTTCGTATTTATACGTATCCGTCACACATCATCTGCTTCGCAGTCCTGACGGTCTGGAGGTAATCACCCATGCGGAGCTCCGCGTCTCTGATGCTGAACAGATTGTGGTCAAAGCCGTTAGGAAGCCAATTCAAGTAGTTATTGTATTTTTCTTCATCTTCTTCTGGATTGGCAGGATCAACGCTGCTCATACAGCTCTCGTGATATCGTTATCATGACTGTGATATTAGTGGTGACAGCAAAATGATTTAGGCGGTATCATAGGAGCGACAAGACGGTCCCATGCGAGCGATTTTTTCACACTTTATAGGTAATAATATCCAAGATATCCTTCTACTTTTTCAGTCAAATTACCTAACCATTTTTTTTTTGTTAGTTTATACGAACCTTCGCCGTCAAAGTATAAATCAGCTTCATAAGTACTGTTGTAGCTGGAACCATAGGGAAAATATCTGACTATAAACCTATGGCCGTCAATGTATTTACGAATTATCTTAAAAGGCTCATGTGAATGTCCTTCCACAATTATATAATCATTGCCAAGGAAACAAACCTTACCGAACAGTCTTATTGCAACGGCACGGAAGAGGGTTGGGAAAAACAATTTGTTATCATGGAGACGGTAATAATTACCATATTTATCAAACCTCAAGAAGCCGATATCTACAATGCTGTGTTCTTCTTTCAAAATGGTACCATTGGCCACGCCTTTTTGCAAACTTTCCCAGTCCTTACACGCCTCGTCTTTCTTTTTCTGCCATTGTTCCCAAGTAATGGGCTTCAATTGCAGCTGATATTCTTCTTTCATAAAAAGATTGCCTGCTTCATCAGCAAACAATAAGAAGGAATCCGACTTTTCTATGTATTTATACAGCTTTCTAGGCTCAGTTGGCTGGATATAGAAATTCTTGAAACGCAAGCCGTCTTCAATGCCCGCATTAAGAACATCAGAATTAGTATAGCTGTCAACATTCATCTCATGGGTCACTACACGAGGATAAAACTTTGTATTGTCGACAGTCGTCAACTCCAACCATCCAGAACGGATGATAGTCGGGCGCTTCTTGAACGGCACTAAGTTGATAACATCTAACCATACAGGTCGGCTTGTGGCATGTTTTGAAACCCTCACGATAGCATTTGGGTATAGCTTGATTTCTTTGTAAATAGCCGGTACGACTTCCTCTCCGTTTTTGTTCCTTACTCCGTATCTTCTGTCATCTGCTTGGAAAACAGCATAGCCGAACTCGACCTCCAAATCCGTTATCTGTTCGTGATGGGTTAAGATGCTTACCATCTCGGTACGTTTGCCGTCCGTAGTTTCTTCCCTGAGCTCTATGCTCTTGAACAATGGGCTCTTTATGTCGCCCTTACCCTTCGTGCTTCCGGCGAACATAGCTTCCCAGTCACGGTCATCTGACGGGAGTCCGAAAAGACGGTAGTTGCCGACATTGTCCAATATCAGACAATATTTCTTCCCGTCATAAGCCCGAAGTCCCCTGCCTACCATCTGCAGGTATTTGGATAGTGACAATGTAGGTCTTGCCATTTGTATGAATTCCACATCCGGGCAGTCAAGGCCTTCATCAAAAAGTGAGACGTTGACAATTACTTGTATATCACCTGCATTTAAAGGCTTGTTGCCGTCTGTCTGCGTGTTTCTGAATCTCTCAAGAAATTCTTCCCTTTCTTTGTCAGGTGTCTTGCTGCTGATGGCAATTGCCTTTATTCCGTTCTTCTGATAAAGCTCAGCAATGTGCTCGGCATGGTTTATGTCAATGGCATAGACAATTCCTTTCTTGCCTTTTGCATATCTCGTTATGGTGTCGCACAATCTTTCGAGAGACGGACGTATATCCAGTTTCTCGCTCATCTCCTTCATGGAGAAGTCACCGTCTGCTCCTCGCTTACGCAGACTGTTGATAATCCTCACATCCTCATTGTCAGGCTTCACCGACATATAGTCATATAGCGAAAGATACCCTTTGGCAATGAACCAGTTAACCGGATGCGACTGCAACAGAATGTCGAACAGGTCGGTGAAAGGATGTCCGTTAAGTCTGCACGGTGTTGCTGTCAGTCCAATGACCTTAGCATTAGGGAATGATTCTATTATCAACGAATATGTCTTGGCCACAGCATGATGTGCCTCGTCAATGACTATAAGGGAAGGTACTGTCTTGACTTCATTGAGGTGTCTGTTCAGCCATTGAACGGAGAACACATCCACGTTAGTCCTTTCTTTTCCCTCAACGAAGCGGCTGACCGTATCGGTGATCTGCGACACGAGTTCACGCCTGTGCGCTATTATCCACACATAGGAGCCTTTATCAATGAAGCTCTTTGTGACAGCAGCAATGATATGCGTCTTGCCGGTGCCGGTTGGCATCTGCACCATTACGGACCGGTTGATCTCAAAGGATTTCGCAATCCTGCTGACCATCTCGGACTGAAAGGGAAAAAGATGAATATGCTGCTTACTCGTCATTAACTTATGTTATTCTGAAGTCATTAACAAAAACGGCGTCCCTGGCATATTATTGCTTTTCCTCCTCTTCTTCCCCCTTCTCCCACTGCATATCAGCAAACAACTGGCGCAGTTCTTTTGCCTGTATGTCGAGGGTAGAGGCAGGACGTAGATGAGCGACTTTTAGGGTGAAGCCATGAAAAAGTCCTTCCATCGTGAAGCCTTCCTTGGTCTTCAACAGATGCTTCACGTAGCTTTGGTGGTCGGCTATCATCTTTCTCTCATCCTCTTCCGTCAGTCCCTTGAGAATATCACATTGCGCATAGAGCTTGGCACGTGGATGCTTTTTCAGCACAGCATTGACAAGCTTCACATATAGGCTCACATCAGCGTCCGATGCCCAGGTCGACAACTCAAATGACAGTGCATGCACGGTCTCATTGTAAGCTAGATATACTCCGGTCGCCGACTTATTGTATTCATACGCCATCATCGCATCCTCACCCTCTTCGCCATCTGTCGGCCACTCATCATAGAGGATGTCATCAGGATTGTCCGGCAGCTGGCCGTCCGGATAGAGATAATCCAATGCATAATACACCTTGAACTTCTTCGGTACTCCTATTATCGTCAACTTGTCGTACCTCATACAAACATCCATTCTTCCGTCAATGCAATTTTTGTAAACGATTCCTTGTCACTATCATCGTCTCTGGGAATTTTAATCTTTCCGCCAATAACGCGCCATTATGACTTTAGGGAAGTGTCACCATAATTGAACTGGTTGAAGCGTGGCAAGTTCTCTGCCTCACTAAGTAGCCATTTGAACTTGGCAATACGCTCTGCCTTCATCAGGCCCCGCTTGAGCAGTTTCTTGCTGTGCTTGAACCAGTCGAACAGCACTAAGTCCTCGACGCGATGTTTTGACGGGCGACGTTTATTCTTCACCATGAAATCCTTGTACGCCTGCCACTTCTGGTTCCACAGGTCATCTTGTTTAACATGATTATGCTTGGATTTTGATAAGCTTGATGATTCGATATCATCTCCTGTAGGTTTCTTTCTTTTACGACCACCTACATTCGGTTTTTGGGGATAGTTCCTCCTAATATCATCTATCTTTAAAAGCAGTTTATCCAACTCACCTTTTCTGCTTTCTTTCAAACTGCCTGCAGCCAACAGCTTTTTCTGTCTTAATAGCCATTGATACAGTTGTAAGTCGCTATTATCCGTTGGTACTTTTTTATTGTCGTCAAGGTATTTCGAATACCTGTCACGCATCTCAAACCATCTTCGTTCCCAAGCTCCTACATGAACCTCTGTTCCATTATCAGCGTACAGAACTTCATTTCTGCCTTTCTGATTAGGGACGCCCTCCGTAAGTCTTGACACGTGATTGATGACATTCTCGTTCCTGTACTGTTTTGTACTCTGAAGGAGCTGGTCAAAAGCGTGTTTCTCTTGATCGGTGAGTTTGTTATTAGAGAAGTCATCCTTAGCCTTAAAGAACCATTTGGCAATTTCCATTTCCTCTTCTATCTCCATCAACGGAGGACGCTCCAACCGGTTGCAGAAGTCAACATACATCTTACAGGCGTCAAAGAAGCTCACCTTTCTATCATCATTGACTTCGCTTCCGGAAATATTGTTTTCACTTCCTAAGAAAGCCAACCTTTGTATATTCGTCTCTCGATTGACGACATAAAACCGATAGATATCGCCTTCATCAGTGAGTTTTAAGAAAGGAGCCACAAGTTCCTTGTACAGTAGTCCGTTATCTAATTTAGACCTGTTATTACTGTACCAAACATAAAGACTTCTTTCCTTATAGCGCTCATGTACTGGTCTGCGGCCGTTCTCTCTCAAGAACTCTGCATACCTATGCCATGAATTACGCCATCTGGAGCCCGTCGGTTTCTTAAGTGGATCTATCATCAATAATCAGTTCTTGAAAATGTCAGAAGCTCGTAACCATTCTTTTGGGAGCATTCCGTCATCTTATACACTACTTCACTTCCGTTTGGCAATGTAAAGAATAGTGAGCGAGAACGTTCACCAGTGATACGTTTGTCAAACAATACTTTGTAGTATGCATTTACATATTTCTCATTATTACGTGAGCAGATGTAAGCTTTCACTATTTTGTCTTCACGCCAATCATTGATAAAACGTGGTAGCCAAACATATCGTTTGATACGCACATGTATCTCATTGTCGTTCTCAATGATATTTTTCAGTGCATTGTAATATGTTCCATCCTTGTCATCAACTTCACGCTGGTTGTTAGATGGGTAGAATAATATGTCGTGTACCGTCTTTGCATCAAAGTAGAAATGGGGATGGATATATCCTATATCGAAGCCCTTAAGTGTCATTTCATAAGCCAATAGTCTTCTGTCCCGTTGGCTCATGCACTTTATCTTCTGCCAGACTTCTTCGTATGTCATATATGAACTACTTCAACTGTAAGAGAGAATTCTAACTCTGTTAGTATCGAATTAGTGCTCATTGAAAACACAGAACGTCAACAAAGAGGTGTTGGAACACACATCCCTGTTGACGTCCAATTATAAAAGATTACTTCAGTGTGCTCTGGTACCATTCATAGAGTTTCTTCACACCATCTTCAATTTCGACCTTGTGATGCCAGCCGAGGCTGTGGAGTTTGCTTACGTCGATAAGTTTACGAGGTGTGCCGTTGGGTTTTGTTGTGTCCCAAATGATTTCGCCTTCGAAGCCGACCGTGTCCTTTACGAGATTGGCCAGCGCTTTGATGGTCAGTTCTTTGCCTGTACCAACGTTGATATGGCAGTTGCGAATCTCACCGAGCGATGGGATGGCTCCGCCACGACCCTCTGAGTTGTTGCGGTTCACCTCGCCGTCAGTCTTTACGCCATAGAACACGCTGGAATATTTCTCTATACCGATGATGTCACTGAAATCTACATTGAGTAGTACGTGAACTGATGCATCTGCCATGTCCTCGCTCCAGAGGAATTCGCGAAGCGGACTGCCATCGCCCCATAGCGTGACCTTATTGTTGTCAATACCGTAGAAGTCAAGCGCTTTGAGGATGCGCTCCTTCGTACATTCGCCGTCAACATTGTCCTTGCCGATGAGCTGAGCGAGCTTGGCGGGTGGGTTGATGGGCCGTTTGTTCATGTCTGTACGGATAGCATCCCAGTTGTCATCATGAATGAGCTTGGCGAGATAGATTTTACGCATCATGGCCGGCATGACATGCGAGTTCTCCAAGTGGAAGTTATCATTGGGGCCATAGAGGTTAGGCATCACTGCTATATAGTTCGTACCATACTGCAGGTTATAGCTCTCGCACATCTTCAATCCGGCAATCTTTGCGATCGCATATTCCTCGTTGGTGTATTCCAAAGGTGAGGTGAGCAGCGCATCCTCCTTCATCGGCTGCGGTGCGTTCTTGGGATAGATGCAAGTAGAGCCGAGGAAAAGCAGTTTCTTCACGTGGTGCTTGTAGGCCTGTTCGATGACGTTGCACTGCATCTTCATATTCTGCATGATGAAGTCGGCACGGTACAGCGAGTTAGCCATGATGCCACCCACGAAAGCTGCGGCGAGCACGACTGCGTCGGGCTGCTCCTGATCAAAGAAGTTCTTTACGGCGAGCTGGTCGGTGAGATCCAGTTCCTTGTGCGTGCGGCCTACGAGATTATTGTATCCGCGCTGCTTCAAGTTGTTCCAAATGGCTGATCCAACCAGTCCATGGTGACCGGCCACATAAATCTTAGAATTTTTCTCTAACATTTTACTTTACTATTCCTTTCTCCAAATATTCCTCAAGGTTCACACGCACTTTAGCTGCGGCATCATCTGCTGCAACTTTCTTCATATCGCTGTCAACCATGATCTTGACGAGTTCCTCAAATGAGGTCTTGGACGGGTTCCAACCCAGCTCAGCCTTGGCCTTTGTCGGGTCACCCCAGAGGTTAACGACATCAGTGGGACGATAGAAGTCTGGAGATACTTCCACAAGTACCTTGCCCGTTGCCTTGTCAATGCCCTTCTCGTCAGCTCCTTCACCTTGCCATTCCAGCTCAATGCCGACGTGATGGAAAGCGAGAGTAGCGAATTCACGTACCGTGTGCTGCACACCCGTTGCAATGACGAAATCATCAGGCTTCTTATTCTGTAGAATGAGCCACATGCACTCCACATAGTCCTTGGCATAGCCCCAGTCACGACGGCTGGAGAGATTACCAAGGTAGAGCTTATCCTGTTTGCCCTGCTTGATACGTGCTGCAGCCAAGGTGATCTTGCGTGTGACAAAAGTCTCACCACGGCGTTCACTCTCATGATTGAAGAGAATACCGTTGCAAGCGAACATGTTGTAAGCGTCCCGGTACTCCTTCACAATCCAGAAGCCATACTGCTTGGCCACAGCATAAGGAGAATAGGGGTGGAACGGTGTATTCTCATTCTGAGGAACCTCCTCCACCTTACCATAGAGCTCTGACGTAGAAGCCTGGTAGATGCGGCATGTGTCAGTAAGACCACAAATGCGCACAGCCTCCAAGATACGTAGCACGCCAACAGCGTCTACATCAGCCGTGTATTCCGGTGAGTCAAAACTCATCTGCACATGGCTCTGCGCTGCAAGATTGTAAATCTCCGTCGGTTTCAACTTATCGACGATGCCGACAATTGACATGGAGTCACCGAGGTCGGCATAATGCAAGTGGAAGCCTTCCTGACCTTCAAGAAGAGCGATACGTGGTCTGAAATCAACCGATGAACGACGGATAATACCATGCACATCATAACCTTTGCTCAGCAGCAGCTCTGCCAAATAGCTGCCGTCCTGTCCTGTAATGCCCGTGATGAGGACAACTTTTTTTTCTTTCATTAATTTTATAAACTTATTATTTCAATTTTTTATCTAATTATTGATGCTATTCTCTTCGCCACAGTATCCCATGAATAATCATTGATATATTGTTCTCGTCGAGCAAGAACATTTTCAGAAAACGATTTTTCATGAAGTGCACGTAGCATTAGATGAGCCAGTTCGTTTGGATCATCATTCTTTAGCAGAAGACCAGTTTCTCCGTCCTTGATAAAATATGGCATTTCCTGGCGGTTCCTTCCTATGCAAGGCAATCCGAATGTTAGGGCTTCGACGAACACAAGTCCATAAGCTTCGAAATAGCTTGGCATACAGAATATATCACACATATTTAAATACTTTGCTTCTTCATCAAAAGAAATTTGTCCAATATAGTGATAGCCATTCTCTGGACTTTTTATAGGATTGGATGATGGACCAATAACATATAGCTCTACATTCTCTCCACTTTCACGCAGGAGTTTGAAAGCTTCATAAGTTATGAATCCACCTTTTCTTCTAAAATCCATTCCTATGAACAATATTTTATTATGTGTTTTAGGCAGCGGGTTTATCAATGACACATCAACATTGGTCCCCCCCCCCGCAAAATGAACGCAATCAGAAGGTATGCCCTTGTGTATCAACCAATCTTGGAGCCAATGTCCCATTGTAAAAAGACCCGATGAGTTTGCTATATAGCAATCCTGCTCTTTTGCACGACTCTCCATTATATCTGGATTAGGACATTTAAAACCTGATTCAATGAACATTTGTTGGTCGTTTTTTCTTAAAGAATTTAGGAATGAGACTGTCAAATCCACATACATATATGTTTGTCGGTTCTCAGTATCAGATAAAATATCATTAAACTGAAAGACCTTTCCTTGAAGATTCTCAAGCTTCTTTCGATAGCTTGTCCTATGGTTACGTGCTGTTACCAACCGGTCAATGTGAAGGACATAATGCTTAAAGGCATCAATCCATTTGTTCCTTTTCAGATCAATATCTTGGACGTCATAAAACTTACGTAAGGCACGGAACAGAGAAATGTGCGTTCCGTTCCATCTTGTTTTTCTAATACCTCCCCAACTTACGAGAAAAGAAAGCTTATCACTAGTGTCTGTTAAATTGTGTAAAATCAGGATTTAACTCGCTGATTTATAA
>ERZ791917.1359-NODE-1359-length-14108-cov-3.113570_pt1 | contig 14108 bp, 10 predicted proteins | sample MGYA00510138_ERZ791917 | MGnify/ENA primary metagenome ERZ791917 (study PRJEB30046, sample SAMN00792102) | human gut metagenome | study: EMG produced TPA metagenomics assembly of the A metagenome-wide association study of gut microbiota in type 2...
GCACAAGGCGACGCCAACCGCCGACACCGCCGTACTCAACTCCGTGGTCAACCTTCCCCGCGCCCTTCCGTTTCTCGCACGCCACACGACGATCCACGCCTTCCTCGACAACGACGAGGCGGGGCGCCTCACCCTCGAACGGCTGCGCAGCGCCCTGCCCGGTGCGACCGTCATCGACCGGGCGGAGAGTTACCGAGCCCACAAGGATCTGAACGAATCGCTCCGACCCTCCGCAAAGGTTTCCCGCACGCCGCGTCGTCGCGGCCGCAAGTTGTAACGTCGCCCGGAATGACGCCAGAACCGTCGCCCACCCATCGGCCGCTTCGCGACCGCGGCTTTTCCCCCGAGGAAAAAGCCATAGCCTATTAGGGCTTTTTCCAACGCATCGGCCCGCCGACGCTGAAAAAGCCCCAATAGGCCAAAGGGTCAAGCCCCTCTGGACACCCCCTGTCGTGCTGCGCACGCCGACCGCCGAGGCGGTCCCCTCTTCAACCACACAACCCTCCGAAAAACGACCGTACCATGGGATATGCCGTCCTGCATCTCGACAAAGCCCCGGGCAACGAGGCGGCGATGACCGCCCACATTGCCCGCACAAAGATACCCACCAACGCCTCGCCCGAGCGCACCTGCCTCAACGAGGAGCTTGTCGAGTTCCCCGAGGAGGTGGCCGACCGTACGGAAGCGATCAGCTACCGCCTCGAACACGCCGGTCTCACGCGCAAGATCGGAACGAACCAGGTGCGGGTGATCCGCGTCATGCTGACCGGTTCGCACGACGCGATGAAGCGCATCGAGGAGGAGGGGCGGCTTCCGGAGTGGTGTGCCGACAACCTCGCCTGGCTGCGCGAGACCTTCGGAACGGAGAATGTCGTCTCAGCCGTCGTACATCGCGACGAATCGACCCCGCATATCCACGCCGCCGTGGTGCCGATCGTCACGGGCGAGCGCCGCAAGGCCCGCACCGTCCCATCCGAAACACCGGGCAAGCGACACTACCGTCCGAAATCCGCCGCACGGCCCCGCCTCTGCGCCGACGACGTCATGTCGCGCGTCCGGCTCAAGCAGTATCAGGACACCTATGCCGCAGCGATGTCCAAATACGGGCTGGAGCGCGGCATCGACGGTTCGGAGGCGCGCCACATCACCACGCAAGAGTTCTACCGGCAGACCATCGCCCAGCAGCAGGATCTGCAGGAGAACATCGACGCGCTGCTCCGTCTCGAAGAGCAGAAGCGGAAGGCTGTCGAGCAGCTCAAACAACAGGAGCGGCAGGTGCGCACCGAATACGAACAGACCGCCACGCTCCAGGCGCAGAAGAGCGCCGAACTGAACCGCACCGAGGCCGAGCTGAAGAGTGTGAAGGGCGAGCTGAAGGGTGCCAGGTTAAAAAACGCCGCGGCGGAGGTCGGGTCGAACATAGTCGAAGGAATCGGGGCGATGATCGGCACCTCCCGCGTCAAGCGGCAGCAGCAGGAGATCGACCGCCTCAACGCGGAGAACGCCGCCCTGCACGAACAGATCGGAACGCTGAACCGTGCCAACCGCGAGGAGAAGGTCCGGCATGAGCAGGCTGAACAGCAACTGCAGGCGAAGCTCGACCGCATCGAACACTGGCTGCCCGACACGCAGACGCTCATCCGCTGGGGCGAATACTGCCGCGACATGGGAATCCCGGAGTCGGGCGCCCGCGAGATCATCGCCATGAAGCCCCTCTACGTCTCGGGCGAGCTCCGCGCTCCGGAGTATTCGCGCCGCTTCGACGTCTCGAATACGGAGATCCGCCTGCAACGCGACCCGAACGGTCCCGGAGGCTTCCAGCTGCTCATCGACCGCCAACCCGCACACACCTGGTTCCGCCAACGGTATGTGGAGCTCATGACCCGCCTGGGCTACCCCGTCCGCCCCGAACGTCCCGTCATCCGACGACATACCATTAAACGATAACACCTGCCCTGAAAGACAAAGAGAATATCCGGTCGGACAGCCGGATATTTTTCTTCACAAAGTGAAGAAACTCGCTTAATCGGAACATTTGTAGAGTTTGTATTGCGATTTTTTCGAAAATAATTTGCTTTTCTCGGGTAAAGCACATACTTTTGTAATGAACCTACAAAGAAAAAAATGGTAAAACTGAAAGATATTGCCACCATCCAGACGGGAGTTTACCTGAAAAGTACCCCTTCGCCCGACACCTGCTACCTTCAGGTGAACGATTTCGACGAGGAGGGGAACATCCGTCCGACCGTCCGACCGACAACCACCGTCAGCTCCAAGGCTGCCCGCCACCTGCTGACAGAAAGCGACCTACTGCTCGCCGCCAAGGGTGGCAAGAATTTCTGCGCCATCGCCCCGACGCAACTCGGGCCGTGCGTGGCCTCACCCTCGTTTCTGATTATCCGAATCGACGACCCGACCCGCATCCTATCCGAATACTCCATCATCGTTCATGCCGGCGCATCCGCACCCGGCAGCTGCTGACGGCGCAGGCCCAAGGGTCGGCCATCACCTCGCTCAGCAAGGCTGACCTCGAGGAGTTCGAGATACCGCTCCCCCCGCTGGAGCGACAGCGGTCCTGCATCGCCCTCACCCGCCTGCATCGCCGCGAACAGGCCCTCTACAAGGCCATCGCGGAGCGCCGCCGGCAAATCACCGATTATAAATTAACAAAAATATATAAAGATGAACGGTAAAGTTACACAGGAAGAGATTAACAAAGTCGTATGGCAAGCCTGCGACACCTTCCGGGGCGTGATTGACCCCAGCCAGTACAAGGACTACATTCTCACGATGCTGTTCTTGAAGTACGTCAGCGACGTCAGCAAAGCGAAATACAAGGAGTACCTCCAGCGTTACGACGGCGACACGGAGCGTGCCCAACGGGCCATGCGCCGCGAACGATTCCAGGTTCCCGAGAAGAGTTCGTTCGACTACCTCTTCGAGCACCGCAACGAACCCAATATCGGCGAGCTCATTGATGTTGGCCTGGCGGACCTTGAATACGAAAACCGCGAAAAGCTGAGCAGCGAAGACGGTAGCGGCATCTTCCGCAACATCAGCTTCAACAGCAGCAACCTCGGCGAAACGAAGGAGCGCAACGCCCGGCTGAAACAGCTGCTTATCGACTTCTCGGACGAGCGGCTGCAGTTCGACGAGTCACACCTCGCGAACAACGACGTCATCGGCGATGCCTATATGTTCCTTATCGAGAAGTTCGCCAGCGACGCCGGGAAGAAGGCTGGAGAGTTCTTCACGCCGAAGGAGGTTTCGACCCTGCTGGCTCGGCTGACCAAAAGCGCCCCCGGCTCGCGCATCTGCGACCCGACGTGCGGCTCGGGTTCCCTGCTCATCAAGGCAGGCCGCGAGGTGGGCTCCGACAACTTCTCGCTCTACGGTCAGGAGCTCAACGGCAGCACTTGGGCGCTGGCCATGATGAACATGCTGCTCCACGGTTTCGACAGCGCCACCATCCGCTGGGGCGACACGCTGCGCAACCCGAAGCTCAAGGAGGGCGACGCGCTGATGAAGTTCGACACCGTCGTTGCCAATCCCCCCTTCTCGCTCGAAAAGTGGGGCGCCGACGAGGCGGCCGACGACCCCTACAACCGCTTCTGGCGCGGCATTCCGCCCAAGAGCAAGGGCGACTGGGCCTTCATCTGCCACATGCTCGAGGTGGCCAACGAGCACGGCAAGGTGGGCGTCGTCGTTCCCCACGGGGTGCTGTTCCGCGGCGCCAGCGAGGGAAAAATCCGCCAGCAGACCGTCGAGGAGAACCTCGTCGAAGCCATCATCGGACTCCCGGCCAACCTCTTCTACGGAACGGGCATTCCGGCCGCCATCGCCATCTTCAACAAGGCCAAGACGACGACCGACGTGCTCTTCATCGACGCCAGCCGCGAATTTGAGAACGGCAAGAACCAGAACCGGCTGCGCGACGAGGATATCGACCACATCGTCACGACCTACCGCCGCTTTGCGCAGGGCGAACTCAAGCCGGGCATCGTCGAGGAGCGCTACGCCTACGTGGCGCGGCGCGAGGAGCTTGCCGAGAACGACTACAACCTCAACATCCCGCGCTATGTAGACACCTTCGAGGAGGAGCCCGAAATCGACATTGCGGCCGTGCAGCAGGAGATTGATGCACTGGAAAAGGAGCTTGCCGAGGTGCATGTCCGGATGGATGGTTATCTGAAGGAGTTGGGATATTAAAAACAATTGGATAATATGAATCGAGTTAACGAACTATATAGCGAGTGGCAGGCTTTGCAGCCATTAAAGCCGGAAGATAAAAATCGATTGGACCGCAAATTCATGCTGGAGTTTAACTATAACTCCAACCACATCGAAGGGAATACCTTGACCTACGGGCAGACTGAAATTCTGCTGCTCTTCGGAAAGGTTGTAGATGAAGCCAACATGAAGGACCTGGAAGAGATGAAGGCTCATAACGTCTGTCTAAAAATGATACAGACGGAAGCTGCCGACAAGGAGCATCCGCTTACAGAGACTTTCATTCGGCAGCTGCATCACACCTTGCTCCGTGAAGATTATACCATGTACCGCCAGTCGCCTGATGGTGCGACTACCTCCTATGTTATCCATGCGGGAGTGTATAAGACGCGCCCCAATTCCGTAATCACAGTTACCGGAGAACGTTTCGAGTACGCTTCGCCTGAGGAGACGCCGGCTTTGATGTCCGATCTGGTCAAGTGGTACAACGACGAAGAACAAAAAGCCGAGATGTCTCCCATCGAACTGGCTGCCGTCTTCCACTATCGCTATATTCGCATCCACCCCTTTGAGGATGGTAATGGACGTATTGCCCGTCTGTTGGTGAATTACATTTTGACGCGCTACCATTATCCGATGATTGTGGTGAAAAGTAAAGACAAGGACCGCTATCTGACAGCCTTGAACCGTTGTGATGTAAACGTGGGGCCCGTCCCCTCCGCAGGAGCTCATGCAAAGCCCGAGCAGCTGGTTCCTTTTGTAGAATATATGACCAAATGCCTGGAAACGGCGTTGACCGTGTGTATCAAGGCTGCAAAGGGAGAGAGTATCGAAGAGGATGATGATTTTCAGAAACAAATCAAGCTGCTGCAGCGAAAGGCTGAAAAAAGGGAGGATACACGAAGCCGGTCAGACACTGTTGAAAATAAGGTTGATCTGTATAACAAATTACTGCTTCCCTATTCGCAGAAGATGAAAGAGGGAATCCTGCCAGCTTTCGATTTCTTTGAGAATATGGAATGCAGATATACACTTGGGCTTAAGAACTCAAGCAGGGATTACAGCCATCAAAATCAACCGTTGGATTTTGAATCTATGGGAAACGAAGAGAGGGAAATGTGGACTCAAGTAAAATCAATCAGCTTCTCCATTTCGTTCAGTAAATTGAAATCCGATTATGCCATGCAGAATATATCTACAGGACTGTTTGCAAATATTCAGTTCAATGCTCGCGACTATATGTTCCAATCTAAAAAATACGCTTATGGGACATATCCCGATGATACCGATATAGCCCACGCATTAGAGGGGCAAAAGAAGAACTTGATAGATATATTTGAAAAGGCAATAAAGGATTATAATCCCGAAAATTAAGAGCTATGGACAATTGCGTTATACCGCACGGCTATAAGGCGACGGCGCTGGGGATTATTCCGCAGGAGTGGGAGGTTATGCTGTTAGGCAATTTGTCTAATAGCATATCATCCGGGAGAAATAAACACAGAGATGCGCACGGTCAATATCCCGTTTTTGGTTCTACTGGAATAATTGGCTATTCATCCACCTACGAATATGAAGGTCCAGTTATCTTAGTTGCAAGGGTAGGGGCGAATGCAGGAACCCTCAATTTCGCATCAGGACAATATGATGTATCAGACAACACGCTAATTATAACCATCAAACAAAATGTATACGATTATAATTTCGCATACAACCAACTAACACACTATAAACTCAATAAACTTGTTTTTGGGTCTGGTCAACCCCTTATCACTTCCAAACAGCTAAAAAATATAAGAATCCCTGTTCCGCCGCTGGCGGAGCAGCGGAAGATTGCGGAGGTGTTGGGCGTGTGGGATAAGGCGATTGAAAAGCAGGCGCGGCTGATTGAAAAACTCGCCCTGCGCAAACGCGCCTTGATGCAGCGACTCCTCTCCGCTAAACTCCGTCTCCCCGGTTTCTCCGAACCCTGGAAAAAAGTAAAATTGGGAGACGTAGCAGAACTTTATCAACCTCAAACTATTCAAAGTGAAGATTTATCACAAACCGGATATCCGGTTTATGGCGCAAATGGTCTTATAGGTTATTATAATAATTATAATCATGAGTATCCGCAAGTCGTCATAACTTGCAGAGGTTCATCGTGTGGCACCGTCAATTTTACTCCAGGAAAATGTTGGATAACAGGGAATGCGATGGTTCTTAATGTTGACAACAATAGAGATGTAAATAAATCTTTCTTTTATTATCTTATTTCCAACTCTTCATTTGTCAATTTAATATCAGGATCGGGACAGCCCCAAATCGTTCGGCAGCCTCTCTTAAAATTCGAACTACGTATTCCTCCTCTTAAAGAGCAAACCGCCATTGCGGAGGTGTTGACCGCGGCTGACCGCGAGATTGATCTGGCCAAAGAGAAGCTCGAACGCCTCCGCCGTCAGAAACGCGGCCTTATGCAACAACTCCTAACCGGCAAAAAACGAATATAAATTCATGCTTATGGAAATTTTTACAAAATACATTAAGACTATCAGCACGTTGGTTGCGATTACGGTAGGAATCGTGACTATATATTTTTACTTTCATAAAGAGTGCGTTATCCTTGAAGTCAAAGCAATGTCAGTTCAACTATTGACAGAATCGACTTCTACGGATGATTTGAGAGTTCAATATTTCTACAAAGACACTATTCCGGTACAAAATCTTTGGCAAATTCAATATGTGATTCGTAACATTGGAGATGCAACTCTTATAGGCACTGGAGAAAATAAACAGCTATTGAGTGAAAATCTTCCATTGACTATCAAAAATCAAGAACATATATATTCCATAGCTATTACTCAATCGAATAATGAAGCATCTCTACTGAACAACCGGATTTGCTTCAAACAATGGCGTTCCGGAGAATTTGTAGAACTTATCGCATTTGTTGAGAGTAAAGAACAACCGCAACTGATTATTAGTGATAGGGATATAAAAGATTCAGAAATCATTTATCAGAAATATACCCCAGAGACGATAAATGAAAATGCAAAAATTGTAGACTATTTACCAAGGTGGTTGGTTCAAACTATTAAGATCTTATATTTTATATTTGGGGGAATTATAGCTCTTGGCTCTATTATCGCAATATGCCAAAAAGGAACATGGATCAGTAAATTATCAGTCATATTTGTGTTGTTATCTTTATTGATACCGTTGTTGTGGATATTTTAAGTATTAGCTATGCCTATTTCGTTTAAAGAAGACCATATCAGCCAGATCCCCGCGCTGCTGATGCTCGAAAAGCTCGGTTACACATACCTCACTCCCGACGAGGCGCTGGCCCTGCGCGGCGGGAATCTCGCCAACGTACTGCTCGAACCCGTGCTGCGCAAACAGCTCGCCGCCATCAACGTCGTGCAGGTCAGCTCGGTGCGCACCACCGTATTCTCCGAGCAGAACATCACCGCCGGAATCGACGCCCTGCGCAACATCCCGATGGACGAGGGGTTCATGGAGGCTTCGCAGACGGTCTACGACCTGCTCACCTCGGGCAAGACCCTCGAACAGATTGTCGACGGCGACCGCAAGAGCTTCGTGATGCAGTACATCGACTGGAAGAACCCGCGCAACAATGTCTTCCACGTCACCGAGGAGTTTGCCGTCAGCCGCACGGGGATGACCGAGACCTACCGGCCCGACATCGTCCTCTTCGTGAACGGCATTCCGCTCTGCGTCATCGAGTGCAAGCGTCCCGACGTGAAGGACTCCATCGAACAGGCCATTTCGCAGCACCTCCGCAACCAGAAGGCCGACGGCATCCGTTCGTTGTACCTCTACTCGACGCTGCTGCTGGCCATCAACCGCCAGGAGGGGAGTTACGCCACGACGGCCACGCCCGAGAAGTTCTGGGCGCGGTGGCGCGAGCAGTTCACCAACCGCGAAGAGGAGGTCCGTTACCGGCAGGAGCTGGAGCGGGTGGTCAACGAGCCGCTGCTGGACGACAAGCTCTTCGGGGAGCGGTTCGGCTATGTGCGCCGCAACTTTGAGGAGCTTTACAGGCAGCCGGTCATCCCGTCGGTGCAGGACGAATACCTCTACAACCTCTGCCGGCCCGAGCGGCTGTTGCAGTTGATGTACGGCTTCACGCTCTACGACGACGGCATCAAGAAGGTGGCGCGTTACCAGCAGTATTTTGCCGTGCGGCAGACGATGCAACGCATCCGCCACATCGAGGGCGGACGGCGGCGCGGCGGCGTCATCTGGCACACGCAGGGGAGCGGCAAGTCGCTGACGATGGTGATGCTGGCGCAGGCCATCATCCTCGACAAGGAGATTCGCAACCCGAAAATCATCCTCGTAACCGACCGCACGGACCTCGACCGGCAGATTACGGGGACGTTCCGCAAGTGCCAGATTCGCGTCGAGAACGCCACGACGGGAAGCAAGCTCGTCGAACTGCTCAACAGCAAGAGCGATGCCGTCATCACGACGATTATCAACAAGTTCGAGACGGCCGTGCGCGGCATCCGCACCCCGTTGACCGACCCCAACATCTTCGTGCTGATCGACGAGGGACACCGCAGCCAGTACGGCGAGATGGGCATCAAGATGGAGAAGACGCTCCCGAATGCCTGCTTCATCGCCATGACCGGCACGCCGCTGATGAAGAAGGAGAAGAACACGGCCCGGAAGTTCGGCGGCATCATCCAGCCGGTCTACACGGTGGATCAGGCCGTGGCGGACAAGGCCGTCGTACCGCTGTTGTACGAGGGGCGCATGGTGCCGCAGGTGGTACACGAGGAGACGATAGACCGCTATTTCGACAAGATTTGCGGATGGATGAGCGACGCCCAGCGGGCCGACATGAAGAAGAAATTCAGCCATGCGGACCAGCTCAACCAGACGCAGCAGCGCATCTACGCCATTGCGTGGGACATTTCGCAGCACTTCCGGGAGAACTGGCAGGGGTCGAAGTTCAAGGCGCAGCTGGTGGCTCCGCGCAAGCGCATCGCAATTCTCTACAAGCAGTATCTCGACGAAATCGGCATCGTCTCGTCGGAGGTGCTCATCACCTCGCCCGACACCCGGGAGGGGGAAGACGAAGCATTCGGCGATACCTCGAACGTGGAGGTGGCCTTCTGGAAGCGCATGATGGATGAATACGGCACGGCCAAAAAGTACGAGGCAAGCATCATCAACCGCTTCAAGAACAGCGACAAGCCGGAGATTATCATCGTCGTGGACAAACTCCTGACGGGATTCGACGAACCCCGCAACACGGTGCTCTATCTCGACCGCAAGTTGAAGGACCACACGCTGCTGCAGGCCATTGCCCGCGTCAACCGCGTCTGCGAAGACAAGGAGTTCGGGTATATCATCGACTATTACGGCGTATTGGGGTCGCTCAATTCGGCGCTGGAGCTCTACACCGATTTCGACAAGGAGGATCTGGAGGGAACCTATACGGACATTTCGGAGGAGGTGGCCAAGCTGCCCCAGAAGCATGCCGAGTTGTGGGACCTCTTCAAGGAGGTGCGCAACACAACCGACTTCGAGGCCTTCGGCAATGTCCTGCGCGAGGAGGACCGGCGCACGCTCTTCTACGAAAAGCTGCGGGCCTTTGCCCGGACGCTGAAGGTAGCGCTTTCGTCCATCGTATTCCATCAAAACACGCCTCAAGAAGAGGTCGAACGGTACAAGCACGATCTGGCCTTCTTCATGAAGCTCCGTAATGCCGTGCAGGAGCGCTACTCCGACACGGTGGACTACAAGCAATACGAAGGGCAGATTCAGAAGCTGATCGACACGCACATCGAGAGCGGCGAGGTGCAGGTCATCACCGACCTGGTGAACATCTTCGACAAGGAGCGGTTCGCCGAAGAGGTGGAGAAAATCTCCGGAAAAGCAGCCAAAGCAGACACGATTGCCTCGCGAACGGCCAAGTACATCACCGAGAACATGGATACCGATCCGGCCTTCTACAAGAAGTTCTCGCAGATGCTCAAGGAGACCATTTCGCAATACGAACAAGGGCGAATCGACGAGGCAGAGTATCTGACCCAGGCGACGGACCTGATGAACAAGGTGCTGAATCATACCGACAGCGAGATTCCCGACGTGCTGAAGGATAACAATGCCGCGCGGGCCTACTTCGGATTGAGTCTGGAGGTCTACAAGTCGGTCATAAAGCCCGAACAGGGGCTCGACCTGACGCAAATCGCACTCGACACGGCCAGCCGGATCGACGCCATCATTCGTCAGCACATCTTCGAGAAGGGGACACTCATTGTCGACTGGCCGCTCAAGGACAGGTTGGTCGGCATGATGAAGCTCGACATCGAGGACTATCTGATTGACGAGGTCAAACGCAAGTATGATCTGTCGATGACCTTCGACGACATGGATGCCATCATCGACCGGGCGGTCGACGTGGCTCAAAAATGGTTCCGGTGATGCAGCAGATATTCGTCTACGGAAAAGAGACGATTCCCTACAGCGTGCTCTTTTCCGCCCGCCGGACACTCGGAATCAAGGTATATCCATCCGGCGAGGTCGTTCTGCTGGCTCCGGAAGGGACGCCGGAAGAGGTTATCGAGCAGAAACTCCACAAACGGGCGCCGTGGATTCTTCGGCAGCAGGCCTATTTCAAGGATTTCGGGATTCGGAGTCCGGAAAAACGGTATGTCAGCGGAGAGTCGCACTACTATCTGGGAAAGCAGTTCCTGCTCCGGGTCTCGGAAGGCAAAACCAACAGCGTCCGCTACAAGGGGCGCTGCTTCGAAGTGGTATGCACCTCTCCGGACAGGGCCCGGGAGTTGATGAGATCCTGGTACCGCGAACACGCCAAACTCAAGTTTGCCGAGTATGCGGAGCCAATCATTTCCCGATTTGCACGGTACGGAGTTGCGCCAACCTCACTCTATGTCCAGGAGATGGAAAACCGTTGGGGCAGCTGCACCCCCAAGGGGAAAATCATTCTGAATACGGAACTCATCAAGGCGCCGCGTCCCTGCATTGAATATGTTATTACGCATGAGATGTGTCATCTGCTGCATCCCGACCATACCGCGGCCTTCTTTACCCTGCTCGAAACCGAGATGCCCGACTGGCGGCGTTGGAAAGACAAGTTGGAGCGATTCATGATGTAGGTGCAAACTGCTTCAAAAGCATCATCCGTCCTCCCCGTATGACAAATGTATGACAAATCAAAAAGAAAACCGCGTTGCAGATAACTGCAACGCGGTTTTAGTGAGGTCTGAAGCGGATTCGAACCGCTGTACAAGGTTTTGCAGACCTTTGCCTAGCCACTCGGCCATCAGACCCTGATTCCCTGGATCGGGTTTGCAAATATACGAAGATTTCTCTTTTCTGCAAAACTTCCGGGCAACTTTGCATTTTTATCGGTAAAAACCTATCTTTACAACCGCTAACCGAAGCCCCGAAGCGGGTCCGGAACCTACGGTTTCGCCCAAAAGAGGCGGAGCCGAACTCATTCGGGGATTGCCGGATACGGAAAATGAAGCGCGAAATTCCAGACATAGCCCTTACCCTCACGCCGGGAATAGGCCCGAAAGGGGCGGTCCATCTGCTCGACGTATTCGGTTCGGCAGAGGCGGTTTTCTCCGCTTCGGCCGACGAACTCATCGAAAAAGCCCGACTCCGACCGGAACTCGCGCGGGCGATCCTCCAAAAGAAAGCGTTCGCAGACGCAGAGCGCGAAGTCAAACATTGCCGCAAACACGGGATCGAGATCATCGCCTCCACCGACGCACAATACCCGGCCCTGCTGCGCGAAACCGCCGACTATCCGCATGTACTGTATGTTCTGGGTTCCCCGGAAGCGCTCGGCAAGACGACGCTTACGATGGTCGGCACGCGCCGGATGACTCCGTACGGGCAACAGATGGCCGACCGGCTGATCGGCGAACTGGCGGACCGGGTGGCGGATACGGTGATCGTGAGCGGCCTGGCCTTCGGCATCGACACGGCCTGTCACCGTGCGGCGCTCGCTTTCGGCATGCCGACCGTCGGCATCATCGCCTCGGCCCTTCCCGGCATCACGCCCGCACAGCACACGGCCGTCGCCCGGGATATGATCGAACACGGCGGAGCCGTCGTTTCGGAGCTGCACTCCCAAACCAGACAGAACGGCAACTTTTACCACTCCCGCAACCGTCTGCTGGCAGGCATAAGCGGCGGTACGGTCGTCGTAGAATCGCCCGCCGAAGGCGGGTCGATGGATACGGCACGGCTGGCGGACGGCTACAACCGCATGCTGATGGCCGTCCCGGGACGCGCGACGGACTTCGCCTCGGTCGGAACCAATCTGCTGATTCGGACCCAGCGTGCCCAAATGGTATGCACGGGCGAAGATATCGTGCGGGAAATGATGTGGGACCAGAACCGTCCAGGCGATCTGATCGACCGGCCGACAGCGGCTCCCGCAGCACTGACGCGCGACGAAGAGGGGCTGCTGGGCTGCTTCCGCACCGACGACCCGATATCCGCAGAAGAGCTTTGCGAACTCTCGGGGCTCGGATTCGGCGAACTTTCGGCCCTGCTGCTGGGACTCGAAATGGCCGGAGCCGTCCGACAGCTCCCGGGGAACCGATATATGAAACTGATCTGATCCATGTACCCGTCGGGAACAGCCTCTCGAATTCCTGCGGCAAGCGATTTTCCGACGCATCCCGACGGGGAACCGCAGTAAAAATTGATATTCGCCGGGAAAATCACTATCTTTACCCTGCAAAATTCACCGACAATATGGCTATCCCGAAATTCGACGCGATAAGAATACAGGCCCTGAAATTGCTCGGCAACGGTCAAACGCTGAAACCGAAAGACTTCTTCCAACCTTTGGCGGAACAGTTCCGTCTGGACGAAAACGACAAGAATGCGATGTACCCCTCGGGCAACGGGTATATTTTCTACGACCGGATCTCCTGGGCGTTGAGCTACCTCTACCTCGCACAACTGGTCGATAAACCCCAGCGCGGGCTTTACCGCATCAACCCGCAGGGGCTGAAGATGCTGTCCGAGCATACGCCGGAAGAGATCAACGATTACGTAGAACAGACGGTACAGGCCCGCACCCCGCGCAAGTCCCGCAGAGCAGGAACCACGACGGAAGCATTGGCTCTCTCCGATACGCCATCAGGGGAACTGACGCCGCAAGAAGCCCTCGAACAGTCGTTCGACAACATCCGTAAATCGGTCTATGCGGAGATTCTGGAAACGATCATCGGCAAATCTCCCCGCGCTTTCGAACGCCTCGTGGTACAACTGCTTCAGGCGATGGGGTATGGCGGAGAAGTAAAAGGTTCGGGGCAAGTCACCCGGGCATCAAAGGACGGGGGCATCGACGGCATTATCAAGGAAGATATCCTGGGTTTCGGCCGGATCTACATCCAGGCCAAACGCTACGGGCTGAATTATGCGGTACAACGCGACGAGGTGCAGAAATTCGTCGGCGCACTCGCCGTCGCGCAATCCCACAAAGGGGTTTTCATCACGACCTCCTATTTTACCAGCGGGGCGATCGACTACGTGAAGGGACTGAACGGAGCGGCGACGATCGTGCTGATCGACGGCAAGCAACTGGCCGAATACATCTACGATTTCAGACTGGGCATGCAATCGGTCAAGACGATTCACATCAAAAAGCCGGACAACGACTTCTGGGACGCGATGGAAGACGACGACAAAAAAACGACCGCATAATTCCGCTTTCACTGCTGCCATGCGCCGCCCCTCTGCGCGACGCTCCTGCCTTTATCGACTAAATACCTCTCCGCAATGCCTCTCCCGATAGCACTGATCGACACCCACTCGCATATCTACGCCGAAGAGTTCGACGCCGACCGCGACGAGGCGATCCGCCGCGCCCGCGA